>OLSD01003021.1_pt1 | contig 11056 bp, 10 predicted proteins | sample 1672211 | NCBI WGS metagenome assembly OLSD01 (sample SAMEA3136659, study PRJEB25190) | human gut metagenome
AGTTATTCAAACGGACCACTAGAATGTTTAAACAACCATATTAAAGTATTAAAACGCAATGCTTATGGGTTTCGAAATTTTTATCATTTCAAACGACGGATCATGATTCGACACGGTAAAACTATTTTAACCAAATAAAAAGAACAGAAAGAAGTTTTTCTTCTTTCTGCCCAAATTATTCTAAGATTTCTCTTTACCAACATCATTTGACAAAGAGCCGGCTTCGACTTACATTTATTACAAATATTATTAAATTAATACTATTTTACGTTATTTTGTTTTTTGTGTAACTTTTAAAAATACCTATGAAAATAAAAACGATTAATTATTATCTTAATTTATGTTTTATTTACTTTTGAATTGTGAATTACCCTAGTCAAGAAAACAGTTTATGGTATGATTATGTAGGGGAAACTTGTTTACAAATATTTCTGTGAATATATTAGTCTAATTATGTTTTTTTATAAAGAGCTGTCATTTTTATGTAAGTGAATTATATCTTAATTTATCTATCATCCATACTTAGGAGTGAATCTATGGAAAAGCCATTCATCAAGTCATTGACTACTGTGGTGGTAGGTGCAGGTGCTATTGCGATCTGTTTGTTTGGATACCATATCAATAATCAGCGGCAACATCAGCAACGGATCAATTATGCAGAATCTGCCATCACCAATCAAAAAGACACCTTGACTTCTTTATCAAAAGAAGTAGACAAGCTGTATAGTACAAAAGAAAAAATTTTTCTAAACCCTGAAATAACAGAAGAAACAATCAAAAGTTTGTCAAATAAGCTATCCTCTGTCAAACTTTCAGCAGATGATTACGACATCAAAGAATCAGAATTGCCTAAAGAAGCTGTTGCAATCCAAGATAAGAAGAAAGCAATCGTGACACAGTTAGATAGTGCAGAATCAAAACTGAAGATCCAGACAGCTGTCAACGATTTATTTACTAAAAATGTATCAAACTGGCAGCAAGCTGTAGACGATGTCATCATCAAAGAAAAGGTGACAAGTGCAGATGTCGCTTGTGTACGTGAAAATATGAGCTTTTTTAAAGATAGTCCTTGGAAAACGGTTGTTATGCAATATCTAGGATTCGCTGATACTCAGATCGCTCAAGTCAAGCAACTAAATCAGTTATTCGATACGATGTTGAAGGATGGTCAAGTGACTGCCACCGCTACTTACGATCAATATTTGACGGCGCTCAGTCAAATAGAGCAGATACGTAATGAAAAAATAAGAGCAGCATACGCAACAAAAGCACAAACTGTTGCTCAGCAAATGGGCTATAGCAATATAAGCTATTGACAGTTAAAACGTTGATTCAAGCAAGGTTAGCAAACGGAGGAAACTATGGCAAGGCGAAGAAGAAAATCAAGAGGGAAAAAAATATTTCTGATTATTTTAGCAGTTCTTATCGTATTAGTATTAGCAATTGTAGGAGTAGGAGCAAAATTATATCTGGATCTCTCACATTCTATTGAGAAAACTTACGAATCAGTGGAACGAACCCAAGGAGAACGAACGAAACCAGTTGATCTGGACAAACAAGAATCTTTCTCTGTTCTATTGATGGGGATTGATACTGGAGATTTAGGTCGGGTCGATCAAGGAAGATCAGATACGATGATGGTTGCCACTGTCAGTCCTGAAGACAAACAGACAACGATCGTCAGCATTCCTCGAGATACGTATGTCGACATCGTAGGTCATGACACAAAAGACAAGATCAACCACGCTTACGCATTCGGCGGAGTTGCCATGGCGATGGATACCGTACAAAAATATGTAGACATCCCAATCGATCACTATGTCTCTATCAATATGAAAGGGCTAAAGGAACTCGTTGATGCAGTTGGTGGTATCGAAGTCAATAATGACCTCACTTTCTCACAAGATGGTTATGAATTTACAATCGGTAAAATCACATTGAATGGGGATCAGGCATTATCTTATTCTCGTATGCGTTATGAAGATCCAAATGGTGACTATGGTAGACAAGAGCGTCAAAGAAAGATCGTAGAAGGCGTAGCAAAAAAAGTATTGAGTCTAAACGGTGTTAGCAACTATCAATCCGTTTTGAATGCTCTAGAGTCGAATATGAAAACAGACATGAGCTTTGATGAAATGAAAAAAATCGCTTTAGATTATCGGGAGGCATTTGGTACGATCAAGCAAGATCAGCTGCAAGGAGAAGGCTTCATGCAAGATAATATCTCCTATCAAAAAGTCAGCGATCAAGAACTTGATCGTGTGAAAAAAGAATTAAAAGATCAAATGAATCTAGAGAATAAATAGGAAAGTGGAGAAAAAATGGAAGAGACAATCAGCTTGAAAGAAATTTTTGAAACATTACGCAAACACTTGGTAACAATCATCATCTCAATGTTTGCTGGCTTGGCCATCTCAGGAATCGTAACATTTTTCATATTGACACCAAAATACAGTTCACAAGCACAATTGATCGTGACACTGCCACAATCAGACACTGCAAATGTCAATGATGTCAATACGAACCTGCAAATGATCAATACGTATAAAGATATGATCGTCAGTGATTTAGTACTAAATGAAGTCAAAGATCGTTTAGAAACAGAAGACAATGTGAAAATGACTGCTGGACAAATCAAAGATGCGATCTCCGTCAATCAGTCACAAAATTCACAAATGTTCTCGATCCAGGCAATAAGCACGAATGCAGTGACTGCTCAACAGATCGCTAATACAACTTCACAAGTTTTCCAAGAAAACGCCAAAGACGTGATGAATGTCGATAAAATCTCGATTATTTCAGGTGCAGTTGCCAATACGACACCTGTTTCGCCAAATAATAAATTGAATCTAGTGATTGGCTTAGTGTTAGGAATGATGGTAGGCGTAGGTCTGGCATTCTTATTCGAATTACTTGATCGGACAGTGAAAGATGAAAAATATGTGACGGATACATTAGGATTCCCAATCTTAGGAACAGTTCCAGAAATGTCAGCGAAAGAATTGAATGCTGGTATCCGTAAAAAAGGAACAGCTCCTGCACGACCAAAAGCTACAAACGATAAAACAGCCCCATCACGCAGAAGTCGCTCAAGAGTCTAGGAGGAAGAAAAATGGCACGAACACAGAAACAAAAAGCAACACAAACTCATGCAGTCAGTTTGATCACATTAACAAACCCATCTTCACCAATCGCCGAACAATATCGTACGATCCGGACGAATATCCAGTTTGCCTCCGCAGCTGGTCAGCAAATCAAAACGATTGTCGTGACTTCATCAGGTCCTGGAGAAGGGAAATCCACCACTGCAGCAAACATTGCAGTCGTTTTTGCTAAATCAGGTCAACGAGTTCTACTAGTCGATGCAGATTTACGTAAACCCGTCGTCTATAAGACATTCCAGCTGAACAATGCCAGTGGATTAAGTACAGCACTTAGTTCATCAGGAAGTGTAGCAGATGTGATCCAACGAACGCCAGTCGAGAACTTGTCGATTTTGCCTAGTGGACCTAAGCCCCCCAACCCATCAGAATTGTTAAGCTCGCCAAGAATGGATCAGATCCTATCCGAAGCAAGACAGTTATTTGACGTGGTGATATTCGATATGCCACCAGTAGTAGCCGTAACAGATGCACAGATCATGTCTTCAAAAACGGATGGCACTTTATTGGTCGTACGTGAAAATACGTCACGTAAAGAATCCTTGACTAAAGCAAAAGAACTGCTGGAGATGGCACAAGCACGAGTCTTAGGTGTTGTGTACAACGGAGCAGAACATAGCAAAGATGCTGGTTATTACTACGTAAATTAAGGAATAAGAAGAGAGGAGACAAGAGAAATGATCGATCTACATTGCCATATCCTACCAGGAATCGATGACGGGGCAGAAAACTTAGAAGCAAGTATTGCAATGGCTGAAAAAGCGATTCAGCAAGGCATCACGCATATTTTATGCACACCACACCACAATAATGGAAAATACAGCAATGAAAAATCACAAGTCATTTCTCTAGTCGCTTCGTTACAAGCCGAATTAGAGAAAAGACAGTTGCCTTTGACGTTATTGGAAGGACAAGAAGTACGTATTACCGGAACGCTCATCGAAGACATCAACCGAGATGAAATTTTATTTACAGATTTAGATGATACATATCTTCTGATCGAATTTCCGACACTGGAAGTGCCGTTATATGCAGAACGGCTTTTTTTTGAGTTGTTAGAACTAGGAAAGACACCAGTGATCGTCCATCCAGAACGTAACGCGCATTTTCGAGAAGACCCAAATCATTTGCTTCCGTTCCTAGATATGGGATGCTTGGCCCAACTTACTGCGCCAAGTTATGTTGGGGTATTTGGCAAAGACATCCAGAAAACAGCCAAAACAATGGTCAAACATAATCTCGTGCAGATGGCTGCTTCTGATGCCCATGGGGTCTCTAAGCGCACCTTTTACTTAAAAGAGTGCTATGAGCAGATTGCCAAGGACTTTGGTAAGGAAAAAGTAGTACAGATGAAACAAGTCGCAAAGGATCTGATCAACGGGGATGAAATCAGTTATCCAGTCTATGAAGAGGTAAAAAAGAAGAAGTTTGGTTTATTTTAGGAGGAGTGTAAGGTGTTTGTATTAACAAGAAGAAGAAAAATTGCCACATTGGTTGTTGTGGACAGTTTGTTATTGATCGCTGCAAATATTGCAGCAGCTAAATTCATGAAGCCGTTTGTAGCTATACCAATGGACCTTATTTTAATCTCTATCGGTTTGTCGATTGGTTTTTATTTATTTTATGGTAGTTTATTTAGAGTTTTCACTCGGATCAATCGCTATACAAATTTAAGAGAGATCATTGCAATTTTTGGTTCACTATCTGCAAGTGACGCCTCAAGTATCCTCATACTGCTGTTCATTAATCGGCAATACAGTTTACGGTTAGTTATCTTTGCTTATCTGCTTTCGCTCTTATTGATCATCGGTAGCCGATTGATCTGGCGTATCTACATCGAAACAAAAAATATGAGATATGTATCAGCGGATTCTGCTAAAAATACATTGATCGTTGGTGCTGGCGAAGGCGGGCGTATTTTATACAACAGCTTTCTGGGATCCAAAACGGCTCAAGATATCCAAGTTGTCGGATTTGTAGATGATGATCCGAATAAAAGAAATACGTATCTTTCAGGAAAAAAAGTATTGGGTGCATTAAAAGATATTCCGGAATTGATTGAAAAATATGACATTCAAATGGTAACGATCGCTATCCCTTCCTTATCAAGAAAAAAATTACGAAGAATCTTCGAGTTAGTCGAATCCGCTCACGTGAAAGTCAACACGATGCCTTCTATAGAAGAACTTGCTTCAGGGAAAATCAGCGTATCAAGATTAAAAACAATTGACGTAGTAGACTTACTGGGAAGAGATGAGGTAGAGCTGGATATTGAATCCATCAAAGATCAGATTACAAACAAAATCATACTTGTCACCGGTGCAGGAGGATCGATTGGTTCAGAAATCTGCCGGCAAATCATCCAATTCAATCCTGCAAAGCTATTGCTTTTAGGACATGGGGAGAACTCGATCTACTTGATCGACCGTGAGTTACGCACGCATTATCAAAATTGTCCTACAGAAATTGTACCGATCATCGCGGATATTCAAGATCGCGAGAAAATCCATGAAATCATGGAACAATATCACCCAGATATTGTTTACCACGCAGCTGCTCATAAACATGTACCACTGATGGAATATAATCCAAAAGAAGCAGTCAAAAACAATATTTTCGGTACAAAAAATGTTGCAGAAGCAGCCAAAGAAGTAAAAGTGAAAAAATTCGTCATGGTATCGACAGATAAAGCTAACAATCCGACAAACGTCATGGGGGCAACAAAACGAATCGCTGAAATGATCGTGACTGGATTGAATGAAGAAGGCTGTACGAAATTCTCAGCTGTCAGATTTGGGAATGTCCTTGGTTCTCGCGGTAGTGTGATTCCAGTATTCAGAGAACAAATTGCTAAAGGTGGTCCAATCACTGTAACAGACTTTCGTATGACCCGATACTTCATGACGATTCCTGAAGCTAGTCGTTTAGTTATTCAATCTGGTGCATTAGCAAAAGGTGGTGAAATTTTTATTCTAGATATGAGTGAACCAGTTAAGATTGTAGACCTAGCGAAAAACATGATCCGATTGAGCGGGTATAGCGAAGACGAAATCGAAATTGTTGAAATAGGTATTCGTCCGGGTGAAAAGTTATATGAAGAATTGTTATTGGATAAAGAAAGAAATGAAGAAGCTGTTTATGAGAAAATTTTTGTAGGAAACATCAAAGGCTATTCTTTAGCAAAAGTAATGGAGGTAGTCAGTCATTTGCCCCAGGAAGAAAAAAAATTAGCACAAGCTGTTGTCTCATTTGCTAATGAATCAAATAAGTAGTGTTAAAGGAGAAAATAATAGAATATTTACTAAAAGTAATTAAATAATTCTGATAAAAATAAATATAGAAATATCTATAAACCATAATTATAAATCATAATAATAAGGAGTATGAAAAATAGCTTTCATTAATAATAGAAGATTCGAAAAATTTGAAAATAATATTTTTCGATGATTATATAATAGGGATAACTGTACGGAACTCCTTGATTTATGAGTTTTTCAATAATTTGGATCTGATTGTATTTTAATATATTTCTATGAATATAAAAAAAAAATAAATGACAAGGGAGGCATTGAGTCTTCCAATTGATCATTTTTTGCACCTTTTTACATGTATTCAAAAAGCATTGTAGGATAAATATCAATAAGTGCCTGGAAAAGAAACCATGCGGCTTGGTTGCATTTTATAAAAGAAAAAAGTATACGAATGTATCTTTATATATAAAATGGCACACTAAAGTGATTTAAAAGTTAAAGGTAATAAGAATGTAAATTGTAATAGAAACTCTATATTTTGAATTAAGTATGGTTATAAGGAGAGAATAAAATTATGTCTAATGTTGGTGTTAAAAAAAATATTCCCAATAAAGTCGTAAAATTCAGTCCTCCGGACATAAGTGAATTAGAAATTGCGGAAGTTGCAGAGGCACTACGTTCTGGTTGGATTACAACAGGACCAAGAACAAAAGAATTAGAGAGAAGACTTGCAGAATATTGTCATACTTCAAGAACAGTTTGCTTAAATTCGGCAACCTCGGCAGAAGAATTAAATCTCAGAGTTTGCGGCATAGAGCCTGAGGATGAAATTGTGGTGCCAGCATATACCTACACTGCCTCCGCATCAGCTGCAATTCATTGTGGAGCAAAAGTGATATTTGTAGATAGTCAAAAAGATAACTGCGAAATGGATTATGATAAAGTTGCAGAAGCTATTACTGAAAAGACAAAAGCAGTTGTAGCGGTTGATCTTGGTGGTATTATTTGTGATTATGATAAATTGTATGCAGCAATAGACAGAAAAAAGCATTTATTTAAAGCAAAGAAAGGCGATAATCTCGGAGCAAGAATTCAGCAGACCATTGGACGAGTAATGGTATTTGCAGACTGTGCGCATGCATTGGGCTCAAGCAGAGATGGAAAGATGGCCGGCGAATGGGCTGATTTTACTAGCTTTTCATTCCATGCAGTGAAGAACTTTACTACTGCAGAAGGTGGAGCAAGTACATGGCGTAATATTCCAGGCATCGATAATGAAGAGATTTATAAACAGTTCCAGTTATATAGTCTTCATGGACAGAATAAAGATGCACTTGAAAAAAACCAGCTCGGTGCGTGGGAGTATGATATTATAGGACCATGGTATAAATGTAATATGACAGACATAATGGCAGCTATAGGACTTCGTCAATTAGATCGATATCCGGTAATGCTTGAGCGAAGAAAAGAAATTGTTGCAAAATATGATGCAATGTGTGATGAACTTGGGGTAAAACACTTAATTCACAGCGGAGAAAACTTCCAGTCTTCGAACCATCTGTACCTGACTCGTATTCCGGGGATTGACGATGAGACGAGAAGAGAGATTATTATTAAGCTTGCTGAACATGGCGTAAATACAAATGTTCATTACAAACCACTTCCGATGATGACAGCATATAAGGCAATGGGGTGGGACATTAAAGACTTCCCAAATGCATATGCATACTATGAAAATTTGATTACGTTGCCACTTCATACGAAACTGAATGATGAAGATGTGGCGTATGTGATTGAGAATTTTAAAGAAGTGGTTAGAGAATATATCTAAACTAGGGAGAGTTATTGATGTTAAAAAAATGGGAAACTCTACCTGATTTCATGAAGAATGATGAAGTTAGAATATACTACGATATACTAAAAAAGAAAAGGCTTAGCATGTTTCTAAAAAGAGTAATGGACTTGTGTGGCGGATTTCTTCTTTTAATTATTTTAGCTATTCCAATGAGTATTATAGCAGTGATGATAAAATTAGATTCTGAGGGGCCGGTTTTTTATAGACAAGAAAGAATTACGACATATGGTAAGCATTTTAAGATTCATAAATTTCGAACTATGGTTAGCAATGCTGACAAGATAGGTTCTGCAGTAACAGTAGGGAATGATAGTCGAATAACAAAAGTGGGTGCAAAACTTAGAGGATATCGACTGGATGAATTGCCGCAAGTTTTTGATCTTATCTCTGGCAACATGAGTTTTGTAGGTACAAGGCCTGAGGCTGTTAAGTATATTGAAAAATATAAGCCTGAATACATGGCAACATTATTGCTTCCGGCAGGTATTACAAGTGAAGCAAGCATTCATTATAAGGATGAAGCTAAATTATTGGATGGAGCAGATGATGTAGATAGCGTTTATGTGGAAGAAGTCCTTCCAGGAAAAATGCAATACAATCTTGATAGCATCAAACGGTTTTCGTTTATTGGGGATATAGTAACAATGTTTAGAACAGTAGTTGTTGTTCTTAGAAAGGCTTATAAGTAAAATTATGGAGAATAAAAAAGTAGTTGATGGATTAGTATCAATTATTATGCCGTCATGGAATACAGAAAAATTCATTGCAGAGACAATACAATCTGTGATCGACCAAACATATACAAATTGGGAATTACTTATTGTTGACGACTGCTCTTCAGATAATACAGATGAAGTGGTGGCTTCATTTAAAGATGATCGAATTAAATATTTTCATAATGATAAGAATTCAGGGGCGGCATTGACTAGAAATAAAGCAATGCGAGAAGCAAGAGGGGAATGGATTGCTTTTCTTGATTCAGACGATCTTTGGATGCCAGAAAAACTGGAACATCAGATTAAGTTTATGAAGAAAAATGGGTATACACTTTCTTTTACGGAATATGAAAAGATAGATGAAGAATCTAATCCGTTAAATATATGTGTGTCTGGACCTGATAAAGTTAATAAACGAAAAATCTATAATTATGATTATATAGGACAGCTTACGATGATGTATAGCGCAAAAAAATTCGGAGTTATTCAGATTAAGGATATTAAGAAAAATAATGATTATGCAATTCGACTTCAACTTTATAAAAAGCCAGAAACTTGTGCGTATTTGCTAAAAGAGAATTTGGCAAAGTATAGAGTTCGCAAAGTTAGTATAAGCCATGATAAGTTCAGAAGAAAATTCAAAAGCCATTATGATTTGTTCCATCATTGTGATGAAAAATTAGCAGGCGCAGCTGCATGGTACACATGTTGGAACATGTTTTATGGATTTTTGAAAAAAAGAAGATACGAGAAGGCTAAATAAATGTGATAAGTTGAAATTCAATCAGTTTTGAGAAAAATGTATATAAAAGTAAGGAGAATAATTTATATGGAAAGAGATTCTATTCTATATAAGGCTAGAAGAAGATGCCAAGTTATTGCACATAAAATGTTACCAGATGAAATAGTGTGTAAAATATATTCCAGAATATTACTGAAAAAAAGAGTTGACTTAAAAAATCCAAAAACATTTAATGAAAAAATCCAGTGGTTGAAAATCCATGATTATCCATTTAATCAGTTAGTTATTGACGGAGCGGATAAATATAAAGTCAGAAAGTATGTAGAAAAAAAGGGATTGGGGAATATTTTAGTGCCGCTCATAGGGCATTGGGATAGACCAGAAGATATAGATTGGGATTGTTTACCAAAGAAATTTGTTTTAAAGTGTAATCATGGTTGTGCATACAATATTCTTTGTAATGACAAAAGCTTATTGGACAAAGAGGATGCAATAAAAAAAATTAAAAAGTGGATGAAAGAGGATTTTGGTGCTTTTAATATAGAGACACATTATTCAAAAATCAAACCACATATTACGTGTGAAAAGCTTCTTGGAGACTGTATTATCGACTATAAGTTTTTTTGTTTTAATGGGAAACCTGAGTATATATATATTTCGTCAGATCTAGTACATGATAGACAAGCACAGATTGGTTTTTTCTATTTAGAGGGAACAAGAATGCCATTGATTAGAGATGATTATGAACCGATGGACATTGATGAATTACCAGTATTTTTTGAGGATATGAAAAAGGCTGCAGAGGTGTTATGCAAAGATTTTTTTGTGGCAAATGGAACATATTATTTTGCGGAATTAACATTTACCCCTAGTGGAGGAATGATGCCGTTTAATCCTGATAAATACGATCTCGAATGGGGGAAATTAATCTCGTTAGAAATAAAATAAGGAGAAGAAAAAGATGAGAGTGTTAATGATCTTGGATAACCTTTCTAGAGATTCTGGTGTCTCAAGTATTGTGATGAATCTTTATAAAAATATTGATCCGAATAGTGTAAAAATAGATTTCTTGGCATTCAAGGAGGGAAATAACTCATATCTTGATATGATTAAAGAAAGAGGAAGTAGAGTATATATTTTACCAAATCCTTTATCTGCAAAGTATTTTCTGCAAAGTGTGAAAGTACTAAAAAAGTTTTTTAAGGAGCACCATAAAGAATATGATACTGTACATTTACACTCTCCATCTTTGAATGAGTTTACATTGAAGTATGCAAAAAAATATTCTATTCCTAATCGGATTATCCATAGCCATTCTACAATGACATCGC
>OLSD01003023.1_pt1 | contig 11050 bp, 8 predicted proteins | sample 1672211 | NCBI WGS metagenome assembly OLSD01 (sample SAMEA3136659, study PRJEB25190) | human gut metagenome
ATCTGGTGCAACTGGTCGGTTACTCCATTTGGCAGCGCGCCAACTTGCATCGTGCCAAAAGTGCCATCGTGAGCGAGCGCGACGTTACCGAAGGCATTGCGCTGGCAGAAGCTCGTTTTCACGATGTTGTTCACGAGCCCGCGATTTCTGGACTGGGGCTCAACGATATCAAATACCTTTTGGCCATGTGCGAGGATAAACAACAGTCTAAATCAGCCGAGATTGCTAGGCGCATGGGTAAAAAGACTAATGAGATCAGCTCTATTAGGGCCAAATTGCTACAAAGAGAGGTTATTCAGGCACCACAGAGGGGCTACGTGCAGTTTGCCGTGCCGGACCTAGATATCTATCTGCGAGAGAATGCCGAGGAGATTCTCGAACGGTTCTAAATCGAGAGAGGCGACGTCACCATCTTTAAAACTGCCGCCAGCGTCGATTGCCTCATCGGGTTTTTCTGGGGCGATAATCCCCGTGATAATAAGATGTGGCGCTCCTTATCGCCTGCCAATCAGATTTCGTCTATCTATAGCATTGCGTGTTTTAATTTGCCACAGCAAAGATACCATTCACGGAGAGTGAGGGCTTTCTTGCCCGCGCTGTGCGCCCCGGTAACTTCAGTGCCGTAACGGGCGCCTGCCAGATGGTCCGACACGACTTATTTGAGCAGGTCGGAGGCTATAACGAGGAATCCGCCGTCGGGTTTAACGACGCGGACTTTTGCCTGCGCGTGTGGGAGGCGGGCTACCGTACCATCTTTACGCCCTATGCCGAGCTGTACCACTGCGAGTTCACCTCGCGCGGCAGGGAAGAGGCCAACGAGGATAAACTGCGCCGCTGGAAGCGCGCAGGCGTTGTTCATGCAGCGCTGGCCGGAGTTCTTCCTTGACGGGCGATCCGTGGAGGGATGCCAATCTTAGCAGCGAGAGAGAGTTTGATGATTTGTGATTCTGGGAATGGCATCGCTATTGAATTAGCTTTGCACGAACGCCGTCTGGCGTAAATATCGTCCATTGGCCCGAGCGAGCACTAATTAAATGCCGGCTTCCGATAAAATAAAGACAGTTATTAATTGTGGAGGATTGTATGAAGCGTCTTTCAATTACTTTATCTCTTGCGGTCGCGCTGTCTCTGTGTGTATGCTCCACGGCTATTGCTGCTAGCCCAGCAGATGCCGCGCTGTCGCAGGCTGAATCAATTTCATGCACCGTCTCTGCTGGCCCGTCGGCGCCCGCCCCCAGGGCGGAGGCGACCGGCGACGGCGAGGTCACCCTGACCTGGGAGCCCGTCGAGGGCGCCGAGCGCTACGCCGTTGCGGAGGCCTTCTCCAACGGCACCTACGCCACCTTCACCAAGTCCCTCACCGGGACGTCCTACACCGCCACCGACCTGCCCAACGGCTACGACCACGACTTCCTCGTCCAGGCCTACGTGAACGGCCGCTGGTCCTCCTTCGGCCCCGCCAGCCTCGTGCGCTGCAGGCCTGAGGGGACCGTCAAGCCCGCGCCCGCGGCGACCGCCGGCGACGGCAGCGTCGAGCTGTCGTGGGGCCGCGTGCCCGGCGCCACCAAGTACGCCGTGGCCTACCGGAACGGGTCCGGCTACCGCACGCTGACGACCTCCTGCTCCGGTGAGTCCTTCAAGGCCTCCGGGCTGTCCAACGGGACGAGCTACCGATTCCTGGTGCAGGCCTGCGTCTACGGCAGGTGGACCTCCTTCTCCGACTCCGATCTGGTCTCCGCGACGCCCTTCGACCCGTCGGCGCCCGCCCCCAGGGCGGAGGCGACCGGCGACGGCGAGGTCACCCTGACCTGGGAGCCCGTCGAGGGCGCCGAGCGCTACGCCGTTGCGGAGGCCTTCTCCAACGGCACCTACGCCACCTTCACCAAGTCCCTCACCGGGACGTCCTACACCGCCACCGACCTGCCCAACGGCTACGACCACGACTTCCTCGTCCAGGCCTACGTGAACGGCCGCTGGTCCTCCTTCGGCCCCGCCAGCCTCGTGCGCTGCAGGCCTGAGGGGACCGTCAAGCCCGCGCCCGCGGCGACCGCCGGCGACGGCAGCGTCGAGCTGTCGTGGGGCCGCGTGCCCGGGGCGAATCAATATGTAGTTTCGTGTTCGAACGGTAAGTCGTATAGATTGAAATCCCATCAAACTAGCGTTGAAATCAAGGGTTTGAAAAACGGTGAAGAATATACGTTCTATGTTAGGGCAAAGATTTACGACCGTTTGACCGCTCTTGAGGATACTGACTACATCACCTGTATGCCGTACTCTCTTATTTCTCCTAAGGTTAGCGTTTCTGCTGTTGGCGATGGGACGGTGGACCTTAAGTGGAATCCAGTTGCCGGTGCATTACGATATGCGATTGCATATAAAACAAATAAAGGATACAAGACTGTCACCTATGACTGTCTTAATACTGAATTCACCATTAATGGACTTACCAATGGTCAGAAGTATTCATTTATTGTTCAAGCTAATATTGATGGCCGCTGGTCTCCTTTTGGGAGCAAGGACCTTGTTACCGCTATTCCCGAAGATCCTAATGCTCCGAAGCCTCATTTAGAGAAAGCCACGGCGACCTCCTGCGTTCTTTCGTGGAATCAGATTCCTGGAGCAGAGAGGTACGCGGTTGCTCTTAAGACTGGAAATAGCTACAAGACGTATTCTCTTGATGTCAAAGAGCCCTCGTATCTGGTTTCTGGCTTGAATCCCGGTAGTACTTATCGTTTCCTTGTGCAAGCATTTGTAAATGGAAGATGGAGCTCTTCCTCGGACGCATATTTATGTGAAGCCGTTCTTGAGGACGTTCGTTCCCCTCAAAATGTTAAGGCCACTTGTCCTGGCGATGGAAAAATACAGCTTACTTGGGACTTTGTTCCCAATGCAACGCGATACGCGATTGCAGAGTATAAGAATGGCTCATATGTAACGTTCACGACTAATTGTTTGAGCACTAGCTATACGGTTTCCGACCTTACGAATGGACGCAATCACAGGTTTCTTGTGCAATCTTACGTAGATGGAGCCTGGTCTGCTTACGGTGATGCGCTGCTTGTGGACGCAGTTCCACATGGTGTAATTACTCCTCGTGTAACTGGTAAAGCTGGGGATCTTTGTGCAAATCTATCTTGGAGTAAGGTGTCGGGCGCCACGCGTTATGCTATCGCGGTAAAGACGAATAGTGGCTATAAAACTTATACATACAACTGCACTGGCAATTCGTATAGAGTTGAAGGACTAAACGGTGGACAGACCTATCAGTTTGTCGTTCAGGCTTATCTCGATGGCGTATGGTCGCCTTTTGATGAAGACGACCTGGTTAGTGTAAAGCCGACGGGCACGAATGACACTGTATTTGGCATTCCGCGCCTAACCGTTGTTAATTGGCTGACGAGCCATCAATACAATGGCTATTATCTTGGTACTCGATATTCAAGTGGCTTTTCATATCAGACTTGCTTGTACCCTAACGGCGCTCCAGGGCCCGGGGGCTACACCGGTATGAACTGCACTGGTTTTGTTGCCCATGTATTTAGATCTCTTGGCGTAAACGTTGATGCAGTCGCAGCCAACAACAACCATACTCCGTGGGGTGCGGGGCCCGGCGGCGGCGGCTATATCAATGCGTGGCGCTGGTATGGTTATGCAATTGACTCTGGCTGTAAGGTTTATCACTTCAACACAGTTGCCGATATGTTGAATAGCGGATTGGCTAAGAAGGGCGATGTAATTTTCTTTAAAACAGATGGTTCTATCGATTGCCATATTGGATTTTTCTGGGGAGATAACTCCCATGACAATAAGATGTGGCACCAAATTTTGCCTGGCAACCTGATTGGCCCTTGTTTTAATAACGCTAATAAAAGTGAGGTTCGTCAGCAGTGTGTGCTCATCAAATAGGCCCGGCGTTCGTTTGATGATTGCCTTCACTATGATTTGACGGTTCGCTTAATCGAATGCATTATGAGTAGGTTATTTAACTCAATCTAAGGCTAGTTATGGATTTCTCTGTTGTAATTCCAGTTTATGGTTGTAAAGAGGCGCTGCCCGAACTGCATAAGCGAATCGTTGATGTTTTTGAAAAGATGGAGGCGTCTTTCGAGCTCGTTCTTGTTGACGACCACGATCCATATGATTCGTGGTCTGTTGTGCAGTCGATATGCGACGCTGATGAACGTGTGTATGGAATCAAGCTTGCTCGTAATTTTGGCCAAATTCGTGCAATCACTGCGGGTCTTGACTGTTGCCATGGTGATTGGGTTGTCGTAATGGATTGCGACCTTCAGGATAGGCCGGAGGCCATTCCCCAGCTCTATAATAAAGCTCTGGAGGGCTTCGATGTCGTCTTTGCAAAAAGGGTAGAGCGAAAAGATAGCGCTTTGACCATGGCGTTGTCTCGAGCTTTTTATAAAGTGTATGAGTATTTTACTGACGGTAGTTATGATCCTTCACTTTGCAACTTCAGTATTGCTCGTCGCGCGGTAATTTCTCAGTATTGTTCAATGCGTGAACATAACCGTGGATACACGATGTTTATTAAGTGGCTTGGGTTTAGGCAAACTGCGATAGAGATAGTTGGCGATGAACGCTTTGCAGGTGAGTCTTCCTATAGTTTTAGGAAAAAGCTAAATATGGCGTTTGAGCTCATTACCGCCCAGTCTAATAAGCCTTTGAAATTTGCGGTTAACGTTGGCTTTGCAATGTCCTTCGTTGCCTTGCTCGTTCTAATTGCAGCGATAGTTCAGAAAATCTGTGTTCCGGGAATTCAAGTTGGATGGACTAGCCTTCTTTGTTCCATCTTTTTTATGGGTGGGCTCATTTTGTCTGCAATTGGAATCGTTGGACTGTACGTCGGCAATACTTTTACTGAGGTTAAAAATAGACCTCTGTATGTGATTGAAAAAGAGTGCAATGGAAAGGATGAGTAAGCTATGGTAATTGTTATTGGAGCAACCAGTTTTATCGGTATGTATACCGTTGACGAGCTTGTCAAATCAGGCAAACAAGTTATTGCTACCGGTAGGAATGAACGACTTCGTCCTTTCCTTGAAGACATGGGTGCCGAGTTTATTAGTCTCGATATTACTAAGCCTGAAGATTTTTCAAAACTCCCTGCTGATAACGTCGAGGGCGTAATTCTTCTAGCTGGTTTGCTTCCTGCCAATGCAACTGCTGATTTGGTTAACGAAGAGAATGCCATCGATTACGTTAGAGTGAACACTATGGGCACAGTGAACGTGCTCGAGTATTGCAGGACGAATGGTATCAAGAAGATAATTTCCGCCACTACCTATGGTGATGTCTCTGGGGCATGGAGAAAGGACTATGCCATTACTGAGGATGAGCCCAGGAATTTCTCCTTTACTGGTGACCACGCTGTCTATACCATCACGAAGAATGCTGCCAACGATTTGATTGAGTATTATTCGCAGCAACATGGTCTTCAGGGGGCAGTGTTCCGTTTTCCTCCGGTTTACGGCGTTGGGCCTCATGGCACAATCTTAGTTGATGGTAAGCCGTACAAGTCTGCTATCCAAGTCTGGATCGAAAAGGCCGCGTCCGGACAGAACCTTGAGATATGGGGAGACCCTCATATCTCAAGAGACATTATCTATGTGAAGGATGTTGCTCGGGCATATCGAATGGCTTTGGAAAGCGATTCAACGCATGGGCTTTATAACATGACTAGCGGGGTTCCTTTGGAGCTTGAAGATCAGGCTCGTGCAGTTATCGAGGTATTTGGCGACAGCTCTAAATCGAAAATCGTTTACAGGCCGGAGCTCAAGAACAACACCCCTTCATTTTTGTTCGATATGAGTAAGGCTGAGCGTGATTTCGGCTTTGTTCCAGCTTATAGAGACTATTATTCGATGATGCTCGATTATAAGGCTGAGATGGAAAGCGGCCGCTGGAATGATTTCGAAAAGAACTCTTCGGCCAATTGGGAGAAGTAAAGATGGCGAAAAAGCTCGCTATTATCGGTGCGTCTGATTTTCAAAATCCATTGATTCTTAAGGCCAAACAACTTGGCTTCGAAACGCATGTCTTCGCATGGGAATGCGGCGATATTGGCGAGCGCACTGCTGACTATTTCTATCCTATTAGTATTACCGAAATCGATCAAATTGCTGAGAAGTGTAGCTCTATCGGTATTGACGGTATTTGTTCTATCGGTACGGATCTCGGCAACATTACTGTTTCTAAGGTTGCCGACAAACTCGGTCTGTGTGCCAATTCAGTTGACTGCATCGACGTATCCACAAATAAGCACTTAATGCGTGAAGCCTTTTTCAAAAATGGAGACCCTTCTCCTAAAAGCTACCAGGTGACCGACCTTACAGATATTGATGGTTTAGATCTCACTTATCCAATAATCGTAAAGCCTGTTGACAGGTCTGGTAGTCGTTGCATCACTAAGCTTCAGTCTTCAGAAGGACTTGAGGATGCCGTCCGCGCTGCAATCAATGTTTCCTTTTCTAAGGCATGTGTCGTTGAAGAGTTTTTTACTGGCATTGAATTTAGTGTTGAATTTGTTTCTTGGAAAGGCGAGCATCACTTTCTTGCACTGACGAGGAAATACACAACTGGAGCTCCGCATTTCATTGAAACTGGTCACTTACAGCCTGCACCCGTTTCAGATTCTTTACGTTCCAAAATCATTGAAGTTGTTTCTCACGCCCTAGATTCTTTGGGAGTTGAATTTGGCGCTTCCCATTCAGAGATTTTGGTTAATGAGAATGAGGATATTCGTATTGTCGAAATTGGTAGCCGCATGGGTGGCGACTGTATCGGCAGCGATCTCGTGGAACTCTCAACGGGAGTTGATTTCTTGGGTGCAGTAATTTCTGTTGCTACTGGGCGTGAGCCCGACCTGAGTGTCTCTGAGCATCCTGAATGCGCCATGATTCGATTTATTTTTGATGGCGAAGACTTAGCGATGTTTCGACAAGCAGAATGCGATAGGAATGTGAGGGTCGAGCGAAGTTCTGTGGACAATGACATGGAGCATGAAATTGTCGATAGCGGCAGCAGATACGGCTTCTATATCCTGACTTCAGATTCGATTGATAATTTGGAAAAGTACTTGCCGAAGCGAGGCGTATAGAAATTGAAAAATGGACGCGTTTTCTTAGCGCTTCATCTGCTATTGGTTTTGTATTCCTGTAGCGGTATCTTAAGTAAGTTTGCGGCAGGCTATCCTTTTCTATCTTTCGGTTTTTGTGTCTGCTATGCCGGAATTATCATGCTGCTTGGCATTTATGCTATTTGCTGGCAACAAATTATTAAACGACTGCCATTAACGACAGCCTATGCCAATCGCGCCGTTACAGTTGTATGGGGCATGGTATGGGGTGTAATTGTTTTTAAGGAGCAGCTTGGCTTTCTTCAGGTTGCCGGAGGCATTATTGTATTAATTGGCGTGGCTTTGTTTGCCTCTTCAGATTCCGATGCTGCTTAGGAGGGAAGTGCTGTGGATTTTCGATATGCCTTGCTCCTTCTCCTCGGTGTTTTTATTAGTGCAATATCTCAAGTAATGCTAAAGAAGGCTGCTCTTAAGACGTATGACAGCAGGGTTCGAGAGTATCTGAACCCTCCAGTGATTTGCGCTTACTTCCTTTTCGTTTGTACGACCTTTCTTTCGATTTTTGCTTATAAAGGGATCCCCCTTTCCATGGGTCCGTTGTTGGAAGCCACCAGCTACATATATGTGACAATATTCGGTATTACGATTTTTCATGAGAAAATGTCTCGGCGGAAGTGGATTTCACTGCTTCTTATTTTGCTTGGTATCGGACTATATTCATTTGGAGCTGCTATATGATCAATTTTAATCTCCCGCCTTATGTGGGCACGGAAATGGAATATGTTCGAGAGGCCTGCGCTGTCAATCGTAAGATTTGTGGTGATGGTCCTTTTACCAAAAAATGTAGCGAATGGCTCGAGAACCGTTTTAATTCCAATAAGATCCTGTTAACGACTAGCGGCACGAGCGCGCTTGAGCTTGCAGCAATCTTATGCGACCTACATCCTGGTGATGAGGTGATTCTGCCTAGCTTCACTTTCTCTTCTACTGCTACGGCTTTTCAAATGGTCGGCGCCACTTTGGTGTTTGTTGACGTGTGCCCTGACACAATGAATATTGATCCCGATGCCATTGAAAGGGCGATAACTGATAAAACCAAGGTTGTCGTTCCTGTGCATTATGCTGGCGTTGCATGTGATATGGATCGAATCATGGACATCGCTACGCGCAACAACTTGTTGGTCGTTGAAGATGCGGCACAGGGTGTTTTGAGTTCTTATAAGGGTAAGGCTCTCGGCACTATTGGTCATTTTGGTTGCTATAGCTTTCATGAAACTAAGAACTATTCGATGGGCGAAGGTGGCGCGCTTTCTATTAACGACTCGCGTTACTGTGATCGTGCTGAAATTATTCGCGAAAAAGGGACTAATCGTCAGCGCTTTTTTAGGGGTCAAGTAGACAAGTACACTTGGGTTGATCGTGGGTCGAGCTACCTGCCTTCTGACATGAATGCGGCCTATCTTTGGGCGCAGCTGGAGCATGCTGATGAAATTAATGAGAACCGACTCTCAACTTGGCATTTTTATCAGGAGTCTTTAAAGCCGCTTGCAGATGCCGGCAAGATTGAGCTTCCCTATATTCCTGAAGGCTGCGAACATAACGCGCATATGTTTTACATCAAGTGTAAAGATCTTAAGGAACGCGGTGATTTTATCTCTTACCTTAAGGACCATGGTGTCCAAGCTGTTTTCCATTACATTCCTTTGCATGATGCGCCTGCAGGAAAGATGTTTGGTCGTTTTGACGGGGAAGACAGGTTTACTACTTCTGAAAGCAATAGGCTTGTCAGGTTGCCTATGTATTATGGTCTAAGCGATGCCGATAGGCATCATGTTGCTGACGCTGTTCTTTCTTTTTACGCCACTCGATAGATATTAAAAGGCGGCTTCTGGCCGCCTTTTTCTTTTAAGGACTGTATATGCAAAAGAGTATCCAGCGCTATTTGTTGACCACAATCTTTGCTATGTCATTTCTTTCTCTTTTTCTTGGTCATCCTGTTAACGCCTTTGCCGATAGCTCAGATGTAGATAACCTTTCGTTTATTTATATCGAGAAGAGTCACGTTGACCTCGGAGATGCGCAAAGAGTTGCTTTGGGCTTTGACGGGACGCTGTCGGATGAGCCTGTGGCACTGTATTGTGCAAATACTGCGTCTGAAGCCCTTATCCGATTCGATGTCACTTCCAGTGCTGACAACACATATCTTTTCTCTTCGAGCGTCTCTGCCGCTGGCGTTTATTCCTTGCTTAAGGTGGAGTATGCCTCTGGAGCAACTCGTATTTTTCCTGATGAAATTTCTGATCAGATGTTTAGCGCCGGTGAAGTGGCTGCACCGTATCGATTGCTGTCTGATGGCGACTCGGATGATCAGCTTGAGTCCGTGTTTACTGACGACACGGGTGCTTCGTTTGATTCGCTGGAATCCGCCGTCGATGTCATTTCGGAGAACTCTGCACGGGCGCGCAGCTGGGTCTTTGTTTTAGATGCTGGTCATGGCGGTTGGGATTCCGGCGCCATCGGCAATGGTCTTCGTGAGAAGGATCTTACGCTGAAAATTGCACGGTATTGCCGTGACGAGCTCCAGAAATACGCGGGTGTTCGAGTTATTATGACTCGAGATTCTGACGCTTCCGTTACTGGTGTTGCCAATACTTCAAATGAGCTTATTGCTCGCGCACAAATCGCGAGAGACAACAAGGCCTCTTTGTTCATGAGTTTTCACATCAATTCAGGTGGCGGTACTGGAGCGGAAATATGGATTCCGAGGCCGGCTAAGTGGTACTCTTCATTTAATGAGCTCGGAGAGTCTCTGGGTCAAGATGTTTTGAACAGGCTTGTATCTGTTGGTCTTGTTAGCCGCGGTACAAAAAATGATTATTACGATTTAAATGGTAAACAATTATATTACCCGGATGGTAGTAATGCAGACAGCCTTGCTGTCATTAGAAACTGCCGCCAGTATGGCATTCCGGCAGTATTGGTCGAACATGGTTTCATCGACAATAGTTATGATGCAGGACTTTTGGCCAACTCGCTATACCTTCAAAAAATGGGCCAGGCAGATGCTCTGGCTATTGCTAACCAGTTTGGCCTTTCGAAGGAAGCTAAACCTGATCCGGTGGTTTCCGAGATGCGCAACGGTAAAATCAAGTTAAGCTGGGATACGGTTCCCAATGCATCTAAGTATGCGATTGCTCTGTGCAAGAGCGATGGTAGCTTTAATACTTATACGTATGATTGCACGGGAACTTCCTATGAAATCGATGGGCTTGAAAATGGGAAGACATATACATTCCTCGTTCAGGCTTATGCCAACGGTCGTTGGAATACCTTTACGTCTGACGATTATTTAACCTGTAAATTGGTTCCTTCCCCCGAGGCTCAGGCCGAGGCGACCGGCGACGGCGAGGTCACCGTCTCCTGGAAGGCCGTCGCCGGCGCCGAGCGCTACGCCGTCGCCGAGAAGATGGCCGACGGCTCCTACAGGACCTACACGCTCGACGAGAAGGGCACCTCCTTCAAGGTCTCCGACCTCGCCAACGGCGTGACCCACCGCTTCCTGGTCCAGGCCCGGGTCGACGGCTCCTGGTCGTCGGCCGCCGACGGCTACCTGTGCTCCGCCGTCCCCTCGGGCACCGTCAGGCCCAAGGTCTCCGCGAAGGCCGGCGACAGGTCGGTCGAGCTCTCCTGGGGCCACGTGCCCGGCGCGACCCGCTACGCGGTCGCCGTCCGCCAGGGGTCCGGCTACAAGACCTACACGCTGGGCTGCGCCGAGGAGTCCTACACCGTGAAGGGCCTCTCGAACGGCACTTCCTACAAGTTCCTGGTCCAGGCCTGGAACGGATCGTCCTGGTCGTCCTTCTCCGAGTCCGACCTGGTGGAGTGCCGCCCGTCGGACCCCAGGGCCCCCGAGGCTCAGGCCGAGGCGACCGGCGACGGCGAGGTCACCGTCTCCTGGAA
>OLSD01003031.1_pt1 | contig 11034 bp, 4 predicted proteins | sample 1672211 | NCBI WGS metagenome assembly OLSD01 (sample SAMEA3136659, study PRJEB25190) | human gut metagenome
CTTTGGTCAGTGGGTCTTCGACAAATCTCGTGGTCAAGAACCAGCCGCAAGCGGTCACGCTTGCAAATCCGTCTGAAATCCCTATGCATCGAAAAAAAACAAAGGTCAAAAAAATCCGTGTCAAAGACTCCGTGTGCATCGGTGATAATCCGTGAGTTTTTTGACCTTCGTTCTGTAGCCGCAGGCTCACAGAACGAATTATAGCAAGGCTTATCTATATTCATTATTCGATAATATATATTATTCGAATTTGATGAAGTAGACGAGATACGTGTAGACAAGGAAGGGGATGAGAGGGAGAATATAGATAGGATGAATGACGAGAACGGATGCGAACGTATGCTGAAAACATTATATTGCCTTTGTTCGCAAGTAATTATGATTAAGAAAACTAACAAGAGTTACAAGCGGAAAACCATAATATGACGGAAATATCCAGATAGAATACAAATTATTTCTTGGATATTTACAAAAAATCCCCGATTTCATCGCAAAAAGGATGCATTGAGTAAAAATGGCCATTTTTTTGTAAAAAATATCCTACTGACTTTGTGCCTTCCGTTCGTATCTTTGCCATGGTAACATAAGAACAGATGTAATTGCTTGATTAAATGAAGATAAAATAACCTTTTGTGATTGAGTTTTTTCATTTCAAGAAACCTGGTCCGGATTTCACTCCGGTGTGCCGGACCTCGTTTCTTGATTTAAAGAAACCGCAAGCCACAGAAGAATGTTGAATCCTAAAAACAATATTATTATGAAAAAACAAGTTCACAAAAGAAATTGGCAGGGTATATTCATAATGTTTATGCTCGCCTTGTTGTCTGCTGCCCCGGCCCATGCCCAGGAGGAGACGAAGTATGGCTTGAAGATTGCCGGAGTGGAAGTGACAAGCGGAAACTGCAATAGCCTGAGTACCATCAAGGGCGTGAAAGGAAAGATCAGATATGAACCTTCCACCAAAACGCTCACTCTGGAGAATGTCTCTATCACAAATGATGGGGCGGAAAAAGGAATCCAGAATGAGAAATGTACTGATTTGAATATTAAACTGGTCGGCTTAACTAAGATAAATACGAGGCAGACGGCAATCCAACTTGATAGAAAGACAAATATCCTGGGCGATGGGTTCCTGAGGGTTCATAGTGAAGTAGGTGATGGTATACATTTCAACAAACCCCTCACTGTCGAAAACTGTGCTGTTTATGCAAGAGGTTCTCATGGAATATCCGGAGAATGGCAAGGGGATGATATATTGACAGTGCGTAATTCATATATTGAAACGATTGCCGAGAACGGCGCTATATGTAATTGTGAAGACCTCAAGCTTGAAGGATGTTATATCACATCTCCTATCCGAGGCGTTTTTGAACCTATGCTTGGTGGTGTGGCCGTTGATCATAAGCTTGCAAAAAGAAGTGCGACAATCGTACCTGATGATTACAAAAAGTATAAGTATTATATATGTGGTGATGAAATAACAAGCGTAAACTGTCGCAACCTTGCCTTTCTTGACCAGGTAAAAGAGGGAAATTTAAGTTACAATCCCGAAACCAACACCCTTACCATGCAGGATGTAATTATAAAATCATCATTCAGTGGTGAAGTTGTCTATATACCTGAAGGTACCAATGAATTTAAAATCAATCTGATAGGTGCGAATTATATCTATTCAGTTGGTGGCGCTGTCACGGCACAGGCACCATGCAGAATCTCAGGGCCGGGAACACTTAATGTAAAGACTGGTGATTATGGTCTGGCTTTCTTTAAAGCTCCTATGACCATTGAAAACTGCAAGGTATATGTTGAAGGCTCAACGGGAATTTGCGGATTTAATGGCAGCGAAAAGGAAGTCCTGACTGTGCGGAATGCCTGTGTGGAGTCCAATGCCACAGATTACTCAATGTGCAGTATACGCAATCTTAAACTCGAAGGCTGCTCTATCACCTATCCTTCGGGCGCCGTATTCGATGCAGAAGAGTATGCCGTGGTGCTCGGGGACGAATGGGCAGATGGTCTGGTGAGGATTGCTCCTGACAATTCGGGAGAAGATTACGGATTTAAGGTGGCAGGCGTTAATGTGACAAGCCAGAACTATAAAAAACTGGAAGACATAGATGGAGTGAGCGGATACGTCTATTATGAACCGACCACCAACACCCTTGTCTTGGATGAAGCAAAGATTGAGAAGAATTGGTGTGGCATTGAGAACTACTGTAATGAGAATCTGATTATTCATGTGAGAGGCAACAGCAGCGTGAAGTCAACAATGAGCAATGCCATGAGTATAACCCAGTCTACAAAGGTTACAGGAAGAGGTCTGCTCGAACTGTCGGCTGAAGACAATTCCGGTATCTCTGTAAGCCGGAATGCATTGAATCTCGAAGAAAGCAAGATGGCCATCGCTGCGAAAAAGGGTATTGTGGGGTCGGACGGCGGACAGCTTTCCGTGCGCAGCTCTGATGTGGATATAAACAGTAGCCTGGAGTGTGTCATCGGAATTTCGGCGTTCGCTATCGAAAATTGTAAAATCGTAGAGCCGAAAGGTGCTGAATTCAAGACTGGTCTGGCGGATAAAAAGAAAGGAATTGCCGTAGGCGACAAACTGGTGACGGGTAAACTGTCTATATCTTCGGGCAGGTACGGACTGGAAGTTGCCGGTGTGGAAGTGACGGAAAGCAACAAGAATGACCTTCTGGTAATCGAAGGGGTGAAGACATCTTATAATGGATTGATAAAATACAATCCGGAGACGAAGACGCTCACACTTGACAGGATTTACATCACGGCAGAGTTGGGCATCGATAATTACGGCGTGGACGGCCTTACCATCAAACTGGAAGGCAGAAACGATATGTATGTAAGCAGCGGCGGATTAAAGGTGTCGTGTCCTACCACTGTTGTCGGTCCGGGATTGCTCGTCATAAACAGCAGCAATCATGGAAATGCCGTAGGCTGCCTGGTGGACAGGACAACTCTCACGCTCGACCGCTGCACGCTGAAAGACGAATGTAACGGCTATTATGGCATTCTCGGATTGTATCAGATCCACAAGAACCATTTGGTGGTGCGCCGTTCGGAAGTAAGGACATACGGCTATGGCGGCTCAGTATTCAATTTCGGTTCAGTGGAACTGGAAGGCTGTGAGTTTACGCAACCGACAGACGCCATGTTCGACAAGGAGAAGGGAACCGTGGTATGCAACGGGGAAAGTTGCAAGGAAACTGTATATATAGAACCATATTATTATGGACTCCTTATTGAGGGCGACCGCGTTTCAAGCGCCAATTGCGACGACCTCAGTCTGCTCACCGGATTGTCGTCAGGTAAAGGCTCGTATGACCCGGACACGAAGACGCTGGTTCTCGACAATGCCTTCTTGGAGTGTATGGGCACTTCACTTGAAAACAGGGCGGTTGATGATTTGAAAATCAACCTGGCAGGAAAGAATAAACTATACTCAATGGAGGAAGTAAATCTTTATGTCGGTGGAAAGACAACAATCTCGGGAAATGGAACGCTTGACATGGAAGCATCCGATGGCGACAATGTCCTCATGGCGGCTGACCTCACTCTTAATGCCTGCGATATGACAATGTTATGCTATGACAAATGTGGATTCAAGGGAGTTAACGGTGGCGAGGTGCTTACCATAAACAACTGTAATATAGAGATAGACGGCAAGGCCGGAGGTATAGCCAATATCGGCGGACTTCTGCTCAACGGCTGTCAGATTGTGGAGCCTGTGGGCGCTGCATACGACAAGACTCTGAAGGCTGTGGCGCTGGATGGAGAGATTGTGAAAGGCAAGGTGGTTATCAAGTCTACCGGCACCAACAGCATCGGTAGTGCTGCGGGCAACGCCTCGCTCTGCCGCAAGGGAATCTACACCATGCAGGGTCTGAAGATGGACGGCGAGTGGGAGAACCTGCCAACCGGAATTTATATCGTGGACGGCGTGAAGATGATAAAGTAATAGATTATTTGTTAGAAACCGCATGCATGCTACCCTGTCGGGGGCTTGCATGCGGGTCTTGAAATAAATGATAATTTATCTATGCTTTCTGTCATCTATATTATGAATTAAATTAATGTAGGAGTGGCTATTTCCAAAATGGAAACGACCACATCCATAGCTTATTCGTCCCCCAACAATCCCCTTACTTCTTTGTCAAAGTCAGAGTCAATGCGTTGCGTCTTATTGAATATGTCATATTCCTCTTCCGCTTTCTTCTTGGCTTGTGCTGCCGATATTTTGCCTTTGTCGGGCAATATCTGATAACGTCTGAAAGTTAGGAATTCATTGACGCTTGCAGAGAACTGCGCCATGTTGAATGTGTTTTCACGCTCAATGAGGTCTTCGATATAATCAAAGAAACCAGTAACAGCACGCTCCAATTGTCGGATCTCCTTTTCTTGCAGATAGTTCTTGGCAATAGATACGTCCGACTTTAAGACACGCCCGTCAGGAGCGTTCTTCCATGTGGTCAATCCCATGTGGTCTTTCGTATGGTCTGCCTTAGAGTAGATAATCTCAGCGGCCGTCTGCCCTGTGATGGCATAATGGAAGCGATTCTGTATCATCGCATAGAAATCTTTTGTTGTCGGAGAGTTCTTGTCATAGTCGGTGCTACACTCTGCATAGATGTCCGTAATCTGTTGCCAAATGCGACGTTCGCTTGCACGGATAGAACGCACACGTTCAAGCAATTCACGGAAGTAATCTTTACCGAATACCGCCGTTCCTTGTTTCAACCGCTCATCGTCCATAGCGAAGCCCTTTTTGATATACTCATTGAGAATCTTTGTTGCCCATTGACGGAAACGAGTGGCTTTCAGAGAAGACACGCGATAGCCTACGGCAATGATTGCATCGAGAGAATAATATGTCGTTGTGTAGTTCTTGCCGTCAGCGGCAGTTGTTTCCATTTTGGAAATAACTGAATCCGCCACAAGTTCACCCTCTTCAAAGATATTTTTCAAGTGCTTGCTAATAGCCGGCACGCCCACGCCAAATAGCTGTGCCATAGCCTTTTGGGTACACCAAAGCGTTTCATCCTTTATGACGACTTGCACTTTGCCGTCAGCATCCGGCATGCTATACAGAAGATATTGAATCTCGTTACTCATTGTCGTATTCCTGATTGTTGGAGAATATCATCAACTGCGTGAAGTTGAAGAAGCGGCGAAAACATGTTACATAGATGGAGAGCTGCAGGCACTTGTACCCTGGTATTCTCATTGAAGTTAGAATTTTCCATAAATATAGATTTAGTCAAAGTTGATTATTTCACTTACATTGACATTCAGCAACTCTGAAATTCGCTTCAGTGTTGCCAAATCAGGCTGTGTCGTATTGGTACACCATTTTGAAACAGTAGTTTGATTAACTCCCAACTGTTCCGCAAGCCATTTATTGTTTTTTTTATTCTTTACCAATACAAGTTTTAATTGATTCAGTTCTTCCATACATTCAACATATTGCTTATAATGCAAAATTATAGATTTTTAGCGAGAAACTATATTGTTCAATTCGACCTTTAACAAGATATAACCTTTACATATGGAGGAAAGAAAAAGTGGTGCGCTGCAAGACCTGCAGCGCACCACTACGTATAAAAATCTTTTTGCGATAATGAAAAATGGTATATTACGCTTAATATACTGTGATTTTCCTTGTATAACGGGTGGCGGCATCGGTAAGAGTCACCACATAGATGCCCGGCTGCATGGCGATTGACATGCAGCCGCTGCACTGGGCATGGGCCAGGATGTTGCCATAGAGGTCGGTCACCTTGACTTTCCCACAGAAGCCTTTCACGCTGATTTCGCCTTGGCTGCCATCTATCATTATTGGGGCGTATGAGCCGGAGACGCCGGCGGAATTGATTGCCGATGTGCCGGCGGTGACTTCGCCCGTCATGCTGCCCGACATGTTGTCGCCGCGGAAGAGACTTGCCACCTTATATATATGTGTACCGGTTGCGGCGTTGCGTATCAGAGCCGAACGGCCGGTGGTGCGCGCCACGACGTCGTTGTCCCAGAACACGGCGTAGCCCTTAGGGAACCAGAAGTCGAGTGCCGGGTTGGCATCCTCGTCGGGATTCGTGGGGATGTCGCTGGCGGTGGCGTCTGCCGGCATGGTCACTGTGGCGGAGACGTAGAAGTTGCCCGTAGCATCGGGTAGGGTGGTAGGCCTGCCGTCGGTGATGAGGCAGTTGCCGAAGCCGTCCACTACGGCGTTCTTGTCGCAAGCCACGGTCACCACGCCCTTCGTCGCCCTACATTCCACGGCCACCCAGTAGTCCTTGCCGCTCTTGATGGTCACGGGCTGCGTGAGCTTCAGGTCGCGCAGCTGTCCGTTGGCAAACTCCTTCGCCGCGCGCTCCGATACGAGAGTGGCGTCCGTCGAACCGGCATCAGCCTCGTATATCTTCAGGTTTACGGCGATTTCAGAGGGCCCCTGCATCGGCAGGAAACCCATGCGCGTGATTTTCCCGCCCACGTATGTGGCGAGGTTCTCTGCCGAGAAGCGGTTGGCGTATGCCACGACGTCGGCTTTCACGTCCTGCTGCGTCAGTTTCCCCACGTCGTTTGCCGCCCACATCAGCCGGTTGTCGGTGGTCCAGTCTATCTTCACGTCCTGTCCCGTTACCGTCGCCGTGACTCCGGTCACCCTGTTTGCAGGCACCATTATCTTAACCTGCGAGGGATGGGAGATAAGGTTGCTCTCGTATGATGCGTCCACCTGGTAGGTCAGGAGCTTTCCGCCCTCGGGTTTCTCGTCGGTATATGCGGTCTGGCTCGTCGTGCCTATCATCGAGTTGTTGCGGTATACGGTGTAGTAGACGGGTGCTTCCGCATTCTCGGGCTTCTGCCATGAGAGCATTACGCTGCCAGAGGCCGTCGTTGCCTTCAGACTTGCGGGCTTCGGCGGTTCCGCCTCACGGGTGAACGTGAAGCCCACTTTGCCGTCGGCATCGGTGATGCCCGAGATGGAGCGGTATGCGAACCTGCCGTCCTTGGAGTGAGTGGAGGGCAGGGTGCGGTCGGAGAATTCCTTGATGCTTCCGCTGCCGGGGAATGGGGCGTCGGCGCTGTTCACGTTGCCGTATGACGATGCGTTGTTGTCCGGCTCCGCTGCGGCGCTTGAGCATACGGTGTAAATGCCCTGCGGGAATCCGGCGTTGAAGTCGTTGGTGGTCAGTCCGGCACGGATCAGTCCCTCGTTCACATGGTATACCACGAGACCGTGGCCGGGCAGCGAGGCATCGAAACAACCCGTCTGCTGACGGTTCTCCATATAGAAATAATCGCCGGGCAACCCCGTCTCCATGCGGTATGCCACGGGTTCGGCGTCGGCGGCAGGCATGTCTGTCACCACCGTGCTCTCGTCGAGCGTCATGGGGTTGACCCATCCGAAGATGTATTTCTGCCATCCGTTGATGCCGGACGGGCGGTCGCCGTAGTCGCCGAGCCATGCTCCGCTGCCGAGGAGGTCCCAAACGCCCGTGCCGCAGTATTCGCCGCCGGAGGCGGAATAGTCGGTATCATAGAAGTCGGGTGCCCCGAGGGCGTGGCCGAACTCATGGCAGATGACGCCGATTGTGGTCATGCGGTTGTCTTTGGCGAGGATTTCGGGTTCGATGGTGTAGCGACGCACGGAGATGCCGTTGAAGGTCTGTCCGTATATGATGGAGCTGTGCGACCAGATGTCTTCCGACTTGCCCGACATCTCCTGGCCCGCGCCCTGATGAATCACGGCGAGTCCGTCGAGGATGCCGTCGCCGTCGTTGTCAAACTGGCTCAGGTCTATCGTCTGCGAGGCGATGGAGAGGGCGTCGTAGATGATGTAGGGCGCACCGTCCGGTCCGTAATTCCCCTTCGTCTTGGGGAGCTTTATCCAGTCGGTCACTGTCACGTCGATGTCGAGCTGGCCGTATGACTGCTGTTTGTAGTAGTCGCGGAAGCTGCCGATGCCGCCGTAGCCCTCCTTGTTCATCATGTCGTCAAACTGCTGCTGCGTGTAGCTCGTCTCAGTGTCGCTGAAGTTCACGAGAAGCACGAGCAGCTTGCGCTTGCCGGTGGTGGGAAACGAAGCGTCCACCATGAAGTCTGTCTGCGGCGCGCCCGCCTTCATCGCAGCCTTCCGGCTTGTCGGGGCGTGGCGTTGCATCGCCGCCCGCCGCTGGTCGGCATTGAAGCGCAGTCCGGGGGCGATTCCCTCGGCCTTGGCGCGGGCAGACGACCCGTCGTAGCGCAGGGATGATGGGGCGAGGAAACCGTTGCGGTCGGTCTTGGCGAATGTGATGAAGCCGGCACCGTCGCGCAGGAGCGTGTATCCGTCGGTGGTCTCCATCCAGTTCAGACGCTCGTCGCCGCGCAGCCTCACCGTCACGCAGGTGCCGTCGGGCTGCATCACTGTTATAGGTTTCGGATAGGCAGGCACCGCTTCCGCCGAAAGGATTCCGGCGGAGGCAATGACAGCCGCTATGCTTTTGATTATGCTGTGTTTCATAATGGGTAGGATTCAGTTGTAGTCACTTGTGCTCCTCTATCTCTTAATGAACTTCCGTATGCCGGCCTTCGTGGTCACCATGTAGATGCCGGGCTGGGCGTCGAGGGAGAGAGTGGTGGTCCTGGCGGTTGCCGTTGCCCTGGCAATCACCTGTCCGGCAGCGTTGCACACCGTGAGCGGTTCGCCTTCCTGCGTGCCGCTTACGGTCAGCGTGTTGCCGTCAAGTCGTGCGGCGAATGCCACGTTGCCGTCGGAAGACAGTGCCACAAGGCCCGTTTCGCCGTTTCTCCCGGCTGTGGTCCATACCACGAGGTTGAGGCCCACACCCTTATGCTGCATGTCGAGGTCATCGATAGGGCAGTAGTTGCCGTCGGGAACGTAGCTTGATGTTGCCGGAACGGCTGTCGGCTTTACGAACAGCGTGGATTCGCCCGAGCGATGGTTGAAGCCGCCGATGCCGACAGATGTGCGCGAGATGGTCTCGTCCGGTTCGTCAATCCATACATCCTTGCTGAATTCGAAGGCGATATAGAAAGGACTCTTCGCCACGATGGGGCTTGCCGGCTGTATGGCGCGCATCTCGGCGGTGCTCAGACCGAGTGTGCCGAAGGCATCCATCATCGTTGTCTGGTATCTGCCGTAGACGGTGTCGGGGTCAGGACGGCCGTTCTTGTCGCCGTAGACCACCACTTTCAGCGGTAGCATTGCCTGGGCGGTATAGTAGCGGCTGGCCAGATTGTAATAGCAGAGATAATAGCTTATGCTGCTGATGGAGAAGTCGAAGCCTGGGTTGAGGTCGAATTTCTCCGCAAAGCTCGTGTAGTAATGGTTGATACCCGTCACCCAGTCGATGCCTGGGGCGGTATCGAACGACAGCATGTCCTTGCGCGACCAAGGCTCGTCCTCGTTGGGGTTGTATGCCGCGAGAGGAAACTGGCCGGTCTTGTCGGTGACAATCGTCACGTCGACATCCTCGGATGAGGTGCTTTCGCCGAAATCGTTCTTAGCGGTGAGGGATATGGTGTATCTGCCCGATTCGCTGAAGGTGAATTCGGGGTTCTCCTCATTGCTCTGTGTCGTAGTGGGGCCGGTGACCTTCCATTGGAAAGAATCGCCGTTGGTGGTCTGGTTCGCCATCTTCGCCTTTGCCGTGCCGAAGCCCATCAGACTGCTGTCCATGAGGTTGAAGTTGCCGTTGAACGAGAATGCTGCCTGTGGCTTCGACTTCTGTCCTTCGGCCAGGAGCGTGAACAGGTCGATGCACACCTCGCCGGCCCTTGCGTTCTCGCCGCTCAGGGCAAAGGAGAAACAGTAGTAGTCGGTCTCGGTAGGGGTGAATGTGGCGTTCTGCTCCGTCCAGCCGGTGTTGGTGTAGCCGGGGAGCGAAAGGATTGAGGAATGGAACTCGCTGTCCTGCTCCGTGCCCACGGTGAAGTCGAGATCGCTCGCCACGCCATTGTTGCCGGGCATGTAGAGCCAGAACTTGGCTTTGTATGTCACGCCGGCTTCAAGCTTGAAGTAGGCGGTATACAGACGGTCGTCGCGGGATACGGAACTCTCCGGAGCCACGGCATACCATGTGCCGTCTTTTGCCTTCAGCTCATCGAAGTTGGCTGTTCTGAAGGGAGCCGTGCCGGTTGCCATCCATCCGTTAGGCACGTAGTGCTGTCCGTCGTAGTCGTTGTTCTCGTTGTCAAACGACTGTGAGTAAGGCAGTTCGCAGACCACTTTGTCCTCCGGGTCAATTTCGCCGCTCTCCTTCGGACCGGTCACAAGGATGTCGTCGATCACCACCGCACCGCTGTTGTAGAGCACCGTGAGCAGGTTGAAGCCGAAGCAGTATTCTCCGTCAACGTCGGGGGTGAACCTGTATGAAGCCTGGGTCCATTCCGATGTGCGCTCCGCCGGTGTCTCGCCCAGCGTCTTCAGCATGCCGGCGTACGACTGCTGCGCGCCCACCTTGGTTACAATCTGCGTGGTGTTGGATGCGGTGTTGCCGCCCGGCGTTTTGTACCAGAACGACAAGGTGTATTCCTTGCCCGCCTTCATCATTATCTTTTTGGTGCAGAAGAATTCGTCGCGGTTCATCGACGCACTGCTCGACGGAGTGCCGAATACGTATGAACCGGAGTGTGCGTTGAGTCCGAAGTCGGAACCCCGCTGGCGTGAGAACGGGTATGTGCCTGTACTAACCCATCCGCCAGGCATGGTGGCGCCGTCGGCGAAGCCGGCGTTGTCGTCGAAGGTTTCTTCGAGCAGCGTCTCCTGGTCGGCCGCAGCAGCCTTCACACTGCCGGCGCCGGGCAGTCTGCCCTGCGTGGCAACGCTGTTGAAGCCCTTGTGGGTGTTTGGAATCTCCTGCATGTTGAGGCTTTCCTGACCTGACATTGTGCTTGCTCCGGCCGTAGCGGCAACGAGAGACAAGGCTAAAGCAAAACCCTTAAATCGTGTAAAATTTTCCATATATCCTTAATTCCGCAACACTATAATTTAACTTTATTTATAAGTTCCTGAGC
>OLSD01003032.1_pt1 | contig 11033 bp, 10 predicted proteins | sample 1672211 | NCBI WGS metagenome assembly OLSD01 (sample SAMEA3136659, study PRJEB25190) | human gut metagenome
TGTGAAAAAAATGTAATGTGGGGGCGGCGAAGTTAGGGATGAATTTTGTAACTTTGCGCCCCGTAAGACGAACGACGTGAAAAAGGGAAATCAACATCGTGCGCATGCAGGTTTGCAGGGCGCAGTACTTACTGCTACATTGGCTGCGGAAGAACAATATAGATCTTTCGCTGCTTTGTTGTGTCCGTAGAAACGGCAGATTCTTTCCCTTGTCTGCCAGTCGCTACGGATTTTTTCGTTCGTTCTGAAGGGTTCGTAAGTGCCAGCCGTCAGAAGGCGTGCTTCTGTTTCTTTGTAAAATGCCGCAGGGATGCTTATGGCATGCCGATGGGTATAGACAGAAGTCTATTATTCTGATAGGCAGGAATTTGTGGAACCGCTTCCCGTTTCACGTCAAGACATCTTCGCAAATACATATTAATCATTAATCATAACACAAAAGAGCTATGAACTTTACCTTATTTGTCACAGCATTGCTGACAGGTATCTCGTTCGTGGCCGTCGTGACGATTTTGGCCAAACTGATTTCGCCGCGCAGCTTCAACGAGCAGAAGGAAGAGGCTTACGAGTGTGGTATTCCAACCCGCGGACGCTCATGGATGCAGTTCCGCATTGGCTACTATCTCTTTGCCATCCTCTTTCTCATGTTCGACGTGGAAACGATGTTCCTCTTCCCTTGGGCCGTCGTGATGCACACGCTGGGTCCTTCGGGATTGCTTAGCGTGCTCTTCTTCCTGTTTATCTTAGTTCTGGGCTTGGCTTACGCCTGGAGGAAAGGAGCGTTGAAATGGCAGTAATGAAGAAACCCAAAATCAAATCAATTCCTTACGAGGAATTTAAGGACAACGAGACCTTTGAGAAACTCGTTGCCGAGCTCAACGCCAAAGGCACGAACGTCATTGTGCGCAGTCTTGACGAACTCATTGACTGGGGACGTTCCAACTCGCTTTGGCCGCTGACTTTTGCCACGAGTTGCTGTGGTATCGAGTTTATGGCCGTTTGTGCCGCCCGTTACGACATTGCTCGCTTTGGCTTTGAAGTGACGCGAAACAGTCCGCGCCAGGCCGACGTTATCCTCGTTTCGGGCACCATCACCACCAAAATGGCACCAGTGCTCAAGCGTCTTTACGACCAGATGGCCGATCCGAAATATGTCGTTGCCGTTGGTGGCTGCGCCATTTCTGGCGGTCCGTTCACCAAGTCATACCACGTGGTGAAGGGCGTTGACAATGTCATCCCCGTTGACGTTTACGTGCCAGGTTGCCCCCCGCGCCCTGAATCGTTCCTCTACGGCATGATGCAGTTGCAGAGAAAAGTGAAGGTTGAGAACTTCTTCGGAACAACCAACCGCAAGCAGAAAGACCCCTATCGCCAGAAAATGGAGAAGGTGGAAGAAGAAAACTTTAACCAGGAGGAACAGGCATGACAGATATAAAGGATAATGCACAACAGAGCGCCGCTCAGCAGCCAAAGGCCGCTGCCGCTCCACGTCCCGCCGCTCGTCCTGCCGCTCCGGCAGCACCTGCCGCTCCCGCCAAGAACCAGCTCGATGCCAAGGTGGTTGCCCCTGCCGATTTGCGCAAGGAGATGGAACGCCTTCGTGCTGAAGAGCACATGGACTTCTTGGAAAACCTCACCGGTTTGGACTGGGAAGAAGAAGGACTCGGCGTCATCTATCAGTTGGAATCAACTGAAACCGGTAAGCGCGTCAGCCTTAAGAGCGTTTGCGCAGACCGCGAAAACCCGATGTTGCCCAGTGTGAGCGACCTTTGGGATATCGCCAATATCTATGAACGTGAAGTGTATGACTTCTACGGCATCATCTTTACTGGTCACCCCGACATGCGCCGCATCTTTTTGCGCGAAGACTGGGTTGGCTTCCCGATGCGTAAGGACGACGAGACGGAAAAAAATAATCCGCTTCGCATGACCAACGAGCCGCTCGCCGACGTGACAACGAGCTATACGCTCAACGCTGACGGCACGGTGACGAAGGCTGAAAATAAGATTTTTGAAGAAGACGAATACGTGGTCAATATCGGCCCGCAGCACCCTTCAACCCACGGTGTGCTTCATTTCCGCGTGAGTCTCGACGGTGAGCGCATTCGCAAGATTGACCCCGTGCTCGGATATATCCACCGCGGCGTGGAGAAAATCAGCGAAAGCCTGACTTATCCGCAGACCCTGGCCCTCACAGACCGTCTCGACTATCTCGGCGCCATGCAAAACCGCCACGCGCTCTGCATGTGTATCGAGCAGGCTATGGGCGTTGAGGTGAGCGACCGCGTGAAGGTCATCCGTACTATTATGGATGAGTTGCAGCGTATCGACTCCCACATCTTGTTCTTCTCCTGCCTCTGTCAGGACCTCGGTGCCACCACGGCATTCCTTTATGGTTTCCGCGACCGCGAGAAGATTCTTGACATCTTCGAGGAAACCTGTGGCGGACGCTTGATTTTGAACTATAACACCATCGGCGGTGTGATGGCCGATATTCATCCGAATTTCCAAAAGCGTGTCAAGGAGTTCATTCCTTACATGCGTAAGAATATTCAGGAATACCACGACATCTTCACTGGCAACGTCATCTTCCAAAACCGCGCCAAGGGTGTCGGCGTGCTCACCAAAGAGCAGTGTATCTCCTTTGGTTGTACCGGCGGTACGGGCCGTGCGGCAGGCTGGCACAACGACGTGCGCAAGCTCCATCCTTATGCAGCTTACGACCGTGTGCAGTTTAACGAAGTGACCCGCACCGAAGGCGATAGTTTTGCCCGCTACATGATTCGTCTCGACGAAATCCTCGAGAGCTTGAACATCATCGAGCAACTCATCGACAATATCCCAGAGGGCAACTTCCAGGAGAAGATGAAGCCCATCATCAAGGTGCCAGCCGGAACCTACTACAGTGCCGTTGAAGGCAGCCGTGGCGAGTTTGGCGTGCTTCTCGAGAGTAAGGGCGACAAAAGCCCCTATCGTTTGCACTATCGCTCAACGGGTCTGCCCCTCGTTGCCGTCATGGATACCGCTTGCCGCGGCAACATGATTGCCGACTTGATCACCATCGGCGGTACGGTTGACTATGTAGTCCCCGACATTGACCGTTAATCCTTTTAAAACAGAGAAAACAAAATGTTCAACTTCAATATAGTAAGTTCTTGGCTTCACGGCCTGCTCACGGGTTTCATGCCCGAATGGGGCGCCATCCTGACCGAGAGCATCCTGGTGGCTTTGGCCATCATCACGCTCTACGCCGTGTTTGCCATCGTCCTGATCTACATGGAGCGTAAGATTTGCGCCTTCTTCCAGTGCCGTCTCGGCCCGATGCGTGTAGGTCCTTGGGGTTCATTGCAGGTGTTCAGCGATGTGTTTAAGATGTTGACGAAGGAAATCATCAACATGCGCCAGACCGACCTCTTCCTGCACAACCTCGCCCCGTTCCTTGTCGTGACGGCTTCCATGGTCACCTTTGCTTGCCTGCCTTGGAACAAGGGAGCGCAGATCATCGACTTCAATGTCGGTGTATTCTTCTTCCTCGCCATCGGCAGCCTTGGCGTTGTCGGCATCCTGCTGGCCGGATGGAGTAGCAACAACAAATACTCCTTGATTGGTGCCATGCGTAGCGGTGCACAAATCATCAGCTATGAGCTCTCCATCGGTATGACCATGCTCACCATGATCTGCCTCACCGGCACCATGTCGTTCTCCGAAATCTGCAACCAGCAGGCCGTTGAGGGCTGGAACATCTTCCGCGGACATCTGCCCGCCGTGATTGCCTTCCTCATCTACCTCGTTGCAGGAAACGCAGAGTGTAATCGTGGCCCGTTTGACCTCCCCGAGAGTGAGAGTGAGCTGACTGCCGGCTACCACACGGAATATTCTGGTATGCACTTCGGCTATTATTATCTGGCAGAATACCTCAACCTCTTCATCTGTGCTGGTATGGCCTCCACCATCTTCTTGGGCGGTTGGGCACCTCTGCACATTGCAGGCCTCGAGGGATTCAACGTGGTGATGGACTACATCCCCGGTGCCGTATGGTTCATCGGCAAGACCTTCTTCGTCGTGTTCCTCCTGATGTGGTTGCGCTGGACCTTCCCGCGTTTGAGAATCGACCAGATTCTCTTGCTCGAGTGGAAATACCTCGTGCCAATCAGCATGATCAATCTCATCCTCATGGCCTTGGTGGTTTCTTACGGCCTCCATTTCTAACACTGTTCATAAGTAGGTCTATATGCCAGGCGCATTGTTCTTAAAATGGCATAATGAACTTGGCAACCTACTTGTCAGCACGTCGGCACGACGGAGGCAGGCCCGCTTCGGCGGACGTCTCGCCCCGCGTGCAGAGACAGGCTGAAATCAAACAAATCACATAATTCATGAACAACGAAAACAACTATATTCAAGGGTTGTTCGGCGGTTTGAAATCCCTCTGCACCGGTTTGAAAACGACCATGCGCGAGTTTTTCACCCCCAAAATCACCGAGCAATATCCTGAAAACCGCGGAGAACTGAAAATGTTCGACCGCTTTCGTGGTTCGCTGACCATGCCACACAACGAAAACAACGAACACAAATGTGTGGGTTGCGGACTTTGCCAGATGGCCTGCCCCAACGGCACCATCAAGGTGACCAGCGAATTTTACGAAGATGCTGATGGCAAAAAGAAAAAGCGCCTCGTCAAATATGAGTACAACCTCGGTTGCTGCATGTTCTGCCAACTCTGCACCCGTGCCTGTCCTCATGGCGCCATCACGTTCGACCAGAGTTTTGAAAACGCCGTCTTCGACCGTTCAAAACTCGTCAAGGTGCTCAATCATCCTGGCAGCCATGTAGAAGAAAAGAAAATGTTGCTCCCGCTGCTGCAGCCGCCAGCCCGGCCGCTGCCCCTGCCGCCAAGCCCGCCGCCGCAGAAAAACCTGCTGCCGACGCTTCTGCAACAGCGCCCGCTGCCAACGCCTAAATAAAAACAAAGCAAAATGAATTCACAAAATATCATGTTTGTCATTTTGGCAGTCATCATGGTTCTTTCGTCAATCGGTACCGTCGTGACGAAAAGCATCATCCGTGCTGCCACATACCTGCTCTTCGTGCTCCTCGGCACGGCAGGCATGTACTTCTTGATGGGCTATACCTTCCTCGGAGCCGTGCAAACCATGGTTTATGCCGGCGGCATCATCGTGCTTTACGTGTTTGCCATCCTGCTGACCGAAGGAAAGGACGGCGCAGTCAAGAGCCGCGTCAAAGATGCCTCATGGGGCTTGATTTTGACCCTCGTCGGCTTCCTTGTCTTCGTCGGTGTGCTCTTCAAGCAAAAATTATTCGAGAACGTTGCTGCCCTTGGCGCTCCGACGGAGCCTGTTGGTGCCGCAACCAATAATTCAATCGACCAAATCGGCTCCTTCTTGCTTTCAACCGATGCCGGCGGCTATCTGCTTCCCTTCGAGGCAGTCAGTGTGTTGCTCCTGGCATGTATCGTGGCAGGATTGCTGATTGCCCGTAAACGTTAAAGAAAAAAGCTATGATACAGATAGAATATATCCTGATTATCTCAGCCGTAATGATGTTTGCAGGCATCTTCGGTTTTCTCACGCGCCGCAGCACCTTGGCCGTTCTGCTCTCCATCGAATTGATGCTGAACTCGGCCGACCTCAACTTCGCGGTGTTCAATCGCATGCTCTATCCAGAAGGTCATGACGGCTATATCTTCACGCTCTTCGCCATCGCCATTGCTGCTGCCGAAAGCGCCATTGCCATCGCCATCATGATCAACATCTACCGAGCCCTCAAGGATATCTCGGTCGACAAGTTGGAAAAGATGAAATGGTAGAACCAGACCACGGCAAGCCCTTCCCGCTTGAAACGGGGCGCGGATTCCAAAGCCCGCTCCCTCTCTGGAAAACTTGTCGTGAACCACAAACAAAAGAAAAAATATGGAATATACATTATTAATCCTTCTGTTGCCATTCTTCTCCTTCCTCTTGTTGGGAATCTGCGGAAAATGGCTCAGCCATAAGACTGCGGGCCTTATTGGCACGTTGGTGCTCGGCGTGGTGGCCGTTCTCTCTTACACCACCGCCTACGAGTATTTCACGCTGCCGCGTACGGCCGAAGGCGTCTTTGAGACACTGACGCCTTACAACTTCACGTGGTTGCCTTTCTTCAACGAAGGTCTCCACTTTGACATGGGCATCCAGCTCGACCCGATTTCCGTGATGATGCTCATCGTCATCTCCACCGTGTCGCTCATGGTGCACATCTATTCATTCGGCTATATGCACGGTGAACGTGGCTTCCAGCGCTACTACGCCTTCTTGAGTCTCTTCACCATGTCGATGCTCGGCCTCGTTGTGGCCACCAACATCTTCCAGATGTATATGTTCTGGGAACTCGTGGGAGTGTCTTCCTACCTCCTCATCGGTTTCTACTACACCTCCCCCGCCGCCATCGCCGCATCCAAGAAAGCCTTCATCGTGACGCGTTTCGCCGATATGTTCTTCCTCATCGGTATCTTGATTTACGGATACTATTGCAAGTCATTCGGCTTCGACTTCAATTCCGAAGGTTTCGCTCAGGGCGGTTACATGTTGCCGACGGCCCTCGTGCTCATGTTCATCGGTGGTGCTGGTAAGAGCGCCATGTTCCCCTTGCACATCTGGTTGCCCGATGCCATGGAAGGCCCGACGCCAGTCAGCGCCTTGATCCACGCCGCCACTATGGTTGTTGCCGGTGTGTTCCAGGTGGCTCGCCTCTTCCCCTTGTGGATTGGCTACGCCCCCGATGCCCTCAGCATCGTTGCCTGGGTGGGTGCCTTCACCGCATTCTATGCCGCTTCAGTGGCCTGCGCCCAGAGTGACATCAAGCGTGTGCTCGCCTTCTCAACCATCTCCCAGATTGCCTTCATGATGGTGGCCCTCGGTGTCTGCACCGAAATCACCACTGGTCACGAACATCCTGGAAGTCTCGGTTACATGGCCTCCATGTTCCATCTCTTCACCCACGCCATGTTTAAGGCCCTGCTCTTCCTCGGTGCTGGATGTATCATCCATGCCGTCCACAGCAACGAGATGTCGGCCATGGGCGGTTTGCGTAAGTACATGCCAATCACCCACATCACCTTCCTCATCGCCTGTCTCGCCATTTCGGGAATCCCCCCCTTCTCAGGTTTCTTCTCGAAAGACGAAATCCTCTCCGCCTGCTTCGCCTACAGTCCGTTTATGGGCTGGATCATGACCGCCATCGCCGCCATGACCGCGTTCTATATGTTCCGTCTCTACTTCGGAATCTTCTGGGGCACGGAAAACAAGCAGCTCCATGCTGAGCACACGCCGCATGAGGCACCTCTCACCATGACCTTCCCGCTGATGTTCCTCGCCGTTGTCACCTGCGTGGCTGGCTTCATACCTTTCGGACACTTCGTCAGCGCCGACGGACAGGCCTACGACATCCACCTCGACTGGAACGTCGCCGGCACCAGCATCGTCATCGCTGTCGGTGCCATCGCTTTGGCCACCTATATCTATATGGGCGAGCGCCAGCCTGTTGCCGATGCAGCTGCCGAAAAGCTTCAGAAGCTCCATCGTTGGGCCTACAAGCGTTTCTATATGGACGAGGTTTACCAATACATCACCCACCGCATCATCTTTGCGCACATCTCCAAGCCCATTGCCTGGTTTGACCGCCACGTTGTCGACGGATTCTTCAACTTCCTCGCTTCTGGTTCCCATGCGCTCAGCTTCCGCATCCGCGGTTTGCAAAGCGGTGCCGTGCAGAAGTATGCTTACGTATTCTTCGTCGGCATTCTTATCTTGCTGGCCATCATGGTATTGGCTGCCCTTTAAAAACAATTCCAATAGAAGAAACAAATGGAAAATATATTATTCTTATCATCATTCGTATTCATCCCCCTGCTGATGCTGCTCGGCCTTTGGCTCTCGCGTAACATCAATCAGGTGCGTGGCGTGATGGTTGTGGGCAGCACGGCCTTGTTGATACTTGCCGCTTACCTCACCATCCGTTTCCTCGGCGACCGTGCAGCCGGTGCCGATGCCGAGATGCTTTACACGGGTGCCCTCACGTGGTTCGAACCGCTCCACATCAAATATTCAGTCGGTGTCGACGGCATCAGCGTAGCCATGTTGTTGCTCTCTGCCATCATCGTCTTCACAGGCACCTTCGCCTCCTGGCAGCTCAAGCCCCTCACCAAGGAATATTTCCTTTGGTTCACCCTCCTGAGCATGGGCGTTTTCGGCTTCTTCATTTCTGTCGACATGTTCGCCATGTTCATGTTCTATGAAATCGCCCTCATCCCGATGTATCTCCTCATCGGCGTCTGGGGCAGCGGCAAGAAAGAATATGCCGCCATGAAACTGACCCTCATGCTCATGGGCGCTTCAGCCTTCCTCATGTGCGGCATCTTCGGTATCTTCTACGGTGCTGGTGGCCAAACCATGAACATCGTTGACATCGCCAACCACACGGGCGGTGCCCATGCCATCGACTTCACCCAGCAGTGCATTTGGTTCCCGATGACCTTCGTTGGCTTCGGCGTTCTCGGTGCCCTCTTCCCCTTCCACACATGGAGCCCCGACGGTCACGCCTCAGCCCCGACCGCCGTTTCCATGCTCCATGCTGGTGTATTGATGAAGCTGGGAGGTTATGGCTGCTTCCGCATTGCCATGTACCTCATGCCAGAAGCCGCCAACGAGCTCGGTTGGATCTTCTTGATTCTCACCGGTATCTCCGTTGTCTACGGTGCCTTCTCCGCTTGCGTTCAGACCGACCTCAAGTACATCAATGCCTATAGCTCCGTGTCCCACTGTGGCCTCGTGCTTTTCGCCATCCTCATGCTCAACCAGACCGCCTGCACCGGTGCAGTACTCCAGATGTTGAGCCACGGATTGATGACCGCCCTCTTCTTTGCCCTCATCGGTATGATCTATGGCCGCACCCACACCCGTGACATCCGCGAGCTCAATGGTCTGATGAAAATCATGCCATTCCTCTCCGTCTGCTACGTCATTGCAGGTTTGGCCAACCTCGGTTTGCCAGGTCTCTCAGGCTTCATTGCAGAAATGACCATCTTCGTCGGTTCATTCCAGAACGTAGATGGTTTCCACCGCTTCCTGACCATCGCCGCCGTGACCAGCATCGTCATCACAGCAGTCTATATCCTGCGTCTTGTCGGCAAGATTCTTTATGGCACTTGCACCAATGAGCACCACTTTAAGCTCACCGATGCCACGTGGGACGAGCGTTTCGCCGTTATCTGCCTCATCGTTGCCGTTGCCGGACTCGGTCTTGCTCCGCTTTGGATGAGCGACATGATCCAGACGGGCGTTGCCCCAATCGTCGACCACATCAAGTCGGTGGCTGTGGCCTCTGCCAGCAATCCATTTCTTTAATATAATCGAGTAAAACAGAAAAATGGACTATACACAATTCCTTAGCATGACGGAGGAGCTTAGCCTTCTTGCAGTCATCGTCATCCTGTTCCTTGCCGACCTTTTCCTTTGCGGAAAAGACGAAAAGAAGTTGTCCGCCTGCACTGCCGACGGCGCCTCCCTTTCCTCCTGCGGATGCAATTTCCGCACGGCATTCCCCGTCATCCTGCTGCTCGTACACACCGCCCTTAACCTTCTTCCCTGCTGCAACGGTTCCCTTGAGCCCGCCTCAGCCTTCGGCGGAATGTACCAGCACACGCCCATGATGACCATCGTCAAGAGCGTGCTCAACATCGGTGTCATCGTCGTCTTCCTCATGTCTTCGAAGTGGCTCAACAGCGCTGAAAACCGCATCAAGATGGGCGAGTTCCACACCGTGGTGCTCTTCACCCTTCTCGGCATGTATTTCATGATCTCCAGCGGCCATTTCATCATGTTCTTCATCGGCCTCGAATTGGCTTCCATCCCTATGGCCGCCCTCGTCGCCTACGACAAGAAGAGCCAGGAAAGCGCCGAAGCTGGCGGCAAGTTCATCCTTCTCGCCCTCTTCTCAAGCGCCCTCTTGCTCTATGGCATCTCGCTCATCTACGGCGTGACTGGAACACTCTATTTCGATGAAATCGGCAGCCGCCTGAGTCTCAATCTCCTGAGCATCCTCGGCCTCGTGCTCTTCATCTCCGGCATGGGCTTCAAGATTTCCCTCGTTCCCTTCCACCTCTGGACGGCCGATACCTACGAAGGTGCCCCCACCGTTGTGACGGGATATCTCAGCGTCATCTCCAAAGGTTCAGCCGCCTTCGTGCTCATGACCATCCTCGTGAAGCTCTTCGGCGCCGAAGCCTTCCAGGGCATGTGGAGCGTGGGCTTCTTCTGGATCATCCTTGCTTCCATCACGATTGCCAACCTCTTTGCCATTCGCCAGAAAAACCTCAAGCGCTTCATGGCCTTCTCCGCCATCTCGCAGGCAGGCTACCTCGTGCTCGGCATCATGGGCGGCACTTCTCAGGGCATGACCGCCCTCGTCTTCTATCTCTTCGTCTACATGGCAGCCAACCTCGGCGCTTTCGCCGTGCTCCATGTTGTTGAGCAGAATAGCGGAAAAATCGGTATGGACGAATACAACGGGCTCTACAAAACCAATCCCAAGTTGGCCTTCCTCATGACCCTCTGCCTCTTCTCTCTCGCCGGTATTCCCCCGTTTGCAGGCTTCTTCTCGAAGTTCTTCATCTTCATGGCAGCCTTCAACGCTGGATTCCACCTGCTCGTGTTCTTGGCATTGGTCAACACCATCATCTCGTTGTACTACTACTTGCTCATTGTCAAGGCCATGTACATCAACCCCAACGAGCAGCCCATCGCCAACTTCAAGAGCGACTGTGGCACGCGTGCCGCCCTCGCCATCTGCACGGCCGGCGTAATCCTGCTCGGCATTGCCAGCGTGGTCTACAACTACATCGACGGATTCAGCTACGGACTTTAATCCATAGCAGACAGAACCCATATAAAGAGGAAATCCCCGTTGCGATATGGCAGCGGGGATTTTTGTTTGACTAGCATGTGTGTTGTCTAATGGGTGCAAGTCCCTAACGAGCC
>OLSD01003035.1_pt1 | contig 11021 bp, 17 predicted proteins | sample 1672211 | NCBI WGS metagenome assembly OLSD01 (sample SAMEA3136659, study PRJEB25190) | human gut metagenome
GCATATTTCCAATCAGACGTTGCAACACGAAATTCATATCTCTCTTCATTCCGCTAAAAGTATCGCAATCAAAATTCAGTTCCTTCACAAATTCACTCATCTTTACTTGCCTGCCTTTCCGAACTGGATATTATGTTCTTTCATGTACTCCTGCAAATCCTTCAACTGCTGGAGTGTGCCAATCGCATAGAAGGTTGCCTTGTATTTCTTCTCCTCCGGAAGAACTTCTTTTTCAGCCGGCTTTTCTGCCGGTTCCTCACTCTGCACATCCGCCGTCTTATCCGGAACCGGTGCGTTGTAGCCAGATTCCGAAGCTCTTTCCTCCTGGGCCTGCTGTTCTGCCAGTGCCTTTTCTCTCTCCGCACGTTCCGCAGCATTTTTTTCTGCCTCCTGGCGTCTACGTTCCTCCGCTTCTTTGGCTCTGGCTTCTGCTTCGGCTCTCCGGCGTTCCTCTTCCTCGGCTTTTCTCTTACGGTCTGCCTCCATCTGCTCTTCAAACTTAATCAGACGGGCATTCTCAGCCATGGCCTGGGACATATCAAGTGTTCTCACATATACGTCCTTCGCATTCAGCTTGTACTTGCTATCCAGTGCGTCAATGGCCGCCAAGTCACTCTTTACTCTCTGAATCTTTTCCTGAATTTCGGTTGACGCCTTACTTTCCTTGAAGCTCACATTCAGATACTGTGCCTCAAACACTCGCTCAAAAGGAAGTAACTCTGCCAGTTCTCCAATTGCCTCAGTATATACATCCTGCAATCTGGCTTTCTTCTCCTCTTTTACGCTGTTCTCGTATTCCTTTACCTGTCCATCAATGATGCTGATCTGCTCCTTGATGAGTACCGTTACATCCTTCAAGTCGCTCTCGAACACCTCATACGGCTCCATGCACTTTTTCTTAACGAGCTTTCTTCTGTCCTCGATCTCATTGATCAATTTTCTAAGGGCGGCTCTGTCATTCTTCGCATCCGATACCGTATCTTCCGTATACACCAGGCCCCGGTATGCTTCCACGATACTTCTGACATTTGCCTCCAGCTCCGCTTTGTTCCAGTCAATCTTCTGCAAGAATCCGTCTTCCGTTGGATTCACGAGCCTTATTTCCATTTTTTCATCCACTGTGAATTTCCTCCTATTCTTCCTTCGACAAATTTATAATCGTCACCTCTACTCTCGGATTCTCCGAGTAGAACTTCCGGCACTGGCAGTCAACAATTTGCGTATCATCGTAATATGCCAAGTTGTTGAGGCTGTCAGCGATAATCTTTACTACGTTATCCATATCCGGCTTCTTAGTCGGACGTATCTCTCCGGCCAACATCGCCACTCTTTTTTTCTTCGATGCCGACTTAGGAATCCGGTAATACGCCTTAATCCTCATATCCAGCATCGCCTCTTTCGGAAATCTCTCTGTCCCGTAGGCTGTCTGCCATTCCAGCTTTACCAGATTTTCATAGGACACCGTATCTTTCGGGGTTATGGCGTGACCGGTATTCGTATTGAATCTTGGTCTGCCCTTCCCTTTCGGCTCCCCGTATACCGTAAACTTTGCTTTTTCCATATTCGCCTCCTACTGGCTCCCCAGGTTGCTTTCTTCAAGCATGGCCTGGATGCAGTACCAGCTACTTTTCTTTCCTTCTCTCGCAACCTTGATATGTCGGGTTGTATAACCGTTCATTACCAGGATTCCTGCAATAATCCGTCTGTCCTCCGCACTGAAAATTCTCAGCGTGGCGTCCGGCTTAAACTGCTCATCTGCTGTCTGCATACCGAACAGCTTCGCCGGGTGGACTTCCAGGACCTCTGCAATCTTGATGAGGGAGGATGCCGGGATGTCTACTCTGCCTTTTTCGTAATCCGCTACCGCTGACTGGCTTTTGCCGATTGCTTTTCCCAGGTCCTCCATCGTCATATTCTTTTCTGTCCTGCAACTCCGGATATTCGCTCCAATCTCTGCCATATCCATATCTCACTTCACCTCCATATCACACCTTCCCCTGCAAGTTCCGCATGACCTGTTGGAACTTCGCCCTCGTTTCCTCAGACATTCCAGGTTCCGGTTCTGTTTTTTCTTCTGCCTGTTTCTTAGCTTCGAGCGCAGGCTGCTCTTTCTTTTCCAACTCCAACGCATTGTCTCTCATGCTGGCAATCAGCAACCGGATTGATTCCGGCAGCTTTTTCTCCTCGCTGATTCTCTGCACTGTTGTCCTGTAATTCCGGATAAAATGAGACTGCTCTACCGTCTCAACCCGTTCAGAATCCATCAACGCCCACTCTTTCAGATTTGCCGCACTTCCTACGGCTCTCTGGCAAGCCTCCGGCAGTTTCTCAAATTCTTCCACCGAATGATACCCGGAATTTCTGACCGCCTTTCTTACCAAAGACCATGCCTCCAACTCACTCATGCTGCTATCCACGCTCTCAACAATCTGCGTTGCCTTTTCTCTGATGTCTGCTATCGTTGGCGGAAACTTCTCTGTCAGCATATACTTCTGGATTGCTACGTTGGCCTGCTGATACGGAATATCTTTCAGCAACTCAAACCATACATTGAAAGCATCCTGGTCTGGAATGAATGTCGGCTGTGCGTATACAGCTTTCATTCCCTTAACAAGCGTTTTGAACTCCTCTCTTGTCATTACCAGTTGTCTACCTCACTCACTCTATTCTGAATCCGGTCCCCGGCCGACCTCTGCGGAATCTGCGTCATTTTATCCCAGATAATGCCTTTCCAGTTATTTGACATACACTCCTCAATCAAATCGCACACCCGGCCTTCTCCAAATTCTGCTACTTTCTTCTCTACCTGCCGGAGAAGAGATTTCATGCCCTGCTCTTTGTAACCTTCCTTGCGTTCAATCTTGTATGTACACCATTCACGCATCTTTTCTCTGATTTCTCCGCCGAGTGCGTAATCCGGAACCAGACGCTCATAGAGCTGCATCGTGTCTTCCTTCTTTACCGTTGCCTTTTTCGGCTTCGGCGGCTTTTCTACTGGTGGCTTCTCCTGCTCCGGTTCCTGCATCTCCGGAATCAATGCCTCCGGTGCCTGGGAACCGCTCAGTTTCTTCTCGTCCTGGATGCGGCGATAATACTTCCTCTGCCGGTCCGCCTCTGTAGAACTCTGCCCGATGAAATTCTGAATATCCATCATGTAGATTGCACCGTTATCCAGTACCTCTACCAGCTTCAACTGTTCAAAAATTTTCATCGCACGTTCTACCGTCCCTACCTGGTGTCTCGTAATCGTTGAGATCATCTCCAGACTGTACGGGATGTAGTCCTTGTACATCAGCCGCCCTTCATTTTTCAAGCTCCGCAGGTACATCTTCATGAGTATGTCGCTGTACAAATACCCATCTTTCATCCCCTGGAGAAGCAGCATTTCATCAGAATCGAAGAAATCCTCCTTCAATTTCAAGTAGTAGTATTTTTTGTTATCTGCCATCTACTCACCGCCTAAATTCCGGCTACCAGGTTCGTAATTGAAATCGGTCTCTTCAAAACCTTTGTATGCCTACAACAATCGCACATCTCGCATCTGTCCGGTTCAGCCTCTCCGTTCTTCACTCTGAGGATTCTCGGCATATTCATTTCTACCATGTGTTTTGCCTCATCAAGATAATTCTGTGTTACATGAATCACTTCGATGTTTGGCTCCTCTTCTTTTGTCCCTGCTGCAATGTAGAATGGTGGTCTCTCTCCGGTGTTCTGGTACACAATTTCCTGGTATATCGCACCCTGGATATCGTAACCCCAGTACCGCACGAAATCTAAATAGCCGATGTCTTTTACCCACTCCAACTTAGTGATTGATGCCATAACCTTAAGGTCCGTAATCGCAATTCCTCTCACGAAGCTGTCAATTTTGATTTTCCATTCTGCCCCGAACAGCTCTCCAGTCATAATGACCTGTTTTTCTCCGCTCATATACTGCATAAACAGTGGGTCTCTCTCCATTCTGGCGATGATTCTCTCTGCCTGCTTATAATTCGCTTTCAGCTCGCCTTTCTGAGTGAAGATTTCCGGATTCGCTTTCTTGAACTCTTCGAGCGTTCCTTCAAAGTAGGAATCCACATAGGACCCCACCAGAAGCGGCGTGGTCTTTTTCTGTGCCCACCGTTCTTCCAGCTTCTCAATGGCCGAAAATTCACACGCCATCTTTCCGTATGTTCCTGCGAAATCCTTATACTGGGACACACTCATATACTTCTCGTTCGCTTCTTTGCTATAATAATTCTCTGCCGTCAAAACCATATGCCACTACCTCCTACGCCTCTTCCAAAACCATTCCGTCAATAACTGGCTCTGCCTGCTTCTGGGCTTTCATCGCTGCAAAAGCGTCTACCGGCTTATCATTCTCCGGCAACAACGCCTGTCCTGCTGTTGCTCCCGGAAGGGACTGCTGATTGAATACCGCATCCCCACCATCTTCGTAGGCTTTCTGCTGCTCTATATTGTCAAAGTCCAAATCAATCAACTTGCACAATCTTCTCAATACCGTTTTCTTGTACATCTCACCAGTGCTGCTTTTCCATGCCTGGCTGTCTTTTGCTTTAGAGTATGTGTTTCTGACATTTTCGATGTCTTCCGAACTCATCGTGTCATACATCATCGAACCATCTTCAAAAACCACAATAGCGAATGCTCCAATCATCTGTTCATTGGAAAACGGCTTCGGTCTGTACTTCACATTCTGTTTGCCTCCATCTACCTCTTCCATGAAGAAATCGCCCTGCCGTACTACTTTCGCAAAAATGTCTTTAATCTTATTTTTGCTGTACCGCTTGCACAATTTGATCTCGCCTTTGTAATCAGTTTGAAAAGTGAGGTTTCCGCCATACGGGATTGCGTAACACTCTCCATTAAAAAAATCCAGTCCCAGGTATGCCGCTTTTGCCAGGCAAACCGGGATAGTTTCCGGGTTGATCTTCTCCAACTGTGCTTTCTTCTTATCGTCCTTCATCATATCCTGGATTACCGTAATGCAATTCAGAATAAATCTCTGCTGATTAAAGCCAGCCGGTAACGCTTCTTTGTTTTCGGTCAGCTTCTTTGTCAGTCCGGTTTTTATCGTGCCGTACCACTGTTCTACGGTCATCTGTCCCATATCCTACCTCCTATGCTTTTTCCAGGCTCTCACCCAGTAATTCAAATATTTCATCAATCGTCATGCTTTTTAAGCACTCCTCGCACACATAACTTCCGCAGCTCTCATAGAATCTGTCGCCCGGATAGATTCCTTCCAGGCATTCCGAACAGATATGAACCTCTTTCGGTTCCGGAGCATTCGGGCATCTCGGATGGCAAGGATTCTGTCCGCATATCTCACACATTATCTTCTTCCTCATCCGGCATCTCCAGAACGCCACTCACACTCTGTATCATTTCTGGAATCCACAGTCTTGCAAGTATCGCCGCCGGAAGAATCAAATACTCTCCTCCAAAAGCTACCCTGCCTCTCTGCTCACAAGCCATCACAATACAAAAGCACTGGAAAATTCCCGTGATGCTTATGTATTCTATCCAGCCCAGAACTTCTGCCATATCCACTGCGTAGATTCTGCTCAGTTTCTTCCACAGAACCCTGTGCATCCTACGTCTCATAACTCTGCTTCTCATGCTGTCTGCCTCCGTTCAGTGAAAATTCCGATGTTGATCCCCTTGCTGGACTCAAATCTTTCTATCAGTTCCTCTTTGCTTTCGATTCCGTAATCTCTTTTCAGAATTTCAAGCATTTTTTGCACATCCATACTCACACCTTCTTCAAAAACTTCTCGCCTACGATTTTCAGTTCGCTGATGGACTCCGCAACTTCATCTAAAAAAGCCAGGATCTTTTTCAGCTCCGGCTTCTCTGTTTCGTCGATGCTTCCATCTTCTGTAATGTCTACGAGTTCTTTTTTGATGCGGTTCAGCTCATCGCAATCCAGTCTCTTCATCAGTCGAAGGGTTATCCCTTCCAGGCCTTTCGCCTCTGTTGCAACCGGAAGATAACTGCATATCGGGCATTCATGCTTGCAATACCCAGTTTTCAGCTCCGGTGCATTATAGAGGTCCGCCATGAGAACCACTTTGTCTACCGGAACTACCTTCGTATTTCCCAACTCATAATCTGCGAGTGTTGAAACAGATATGCCAAGCAACTCCGCCGCACCTTCTCTGGAGTATAGCCTCTCGTTGTACATTGCTGCCCTTTTTCTGGCAACAAAATACACATTTTCATTACCTTTCGTAGAGCCTCTTCCCATTTCTTCACACCATCTTTCCTGTTACAATTTAACTGTCTTTAGAGGAATCCTGTTTCCCTTGATATTCCTGGATTCCGAGTGCACCGCTTATCACTTTCATAACCGGCGGCGAATAGCATCTGCCACAGATAATTGCATTCAGATATTGTGTAGAGTAGCCAGTCTTCTCAGCCAGCTCCCCTGTGTTCATATCCAGGTCAATCATGGCTTTTCTTGCATCCATACACCAATCTCTGGTTGCTTCTTTCATGGACGCTGATGCCTTTTCGATATTGAGAAGGTCACTGATTGCACTTGCAATCGAATCCGAGTAAATCCGGCCATTCACAACTCCGGATACCCTGGTTCTTGACTTGCCGATTCTCTCAGCCAAATCGTTGATAGACCAGCCTCGTTCAATCAGACCCTTCTTAACTTCCTTGCCCCAGTCAGTGATATTGCCCTGCATTATGCTTTTCCTCCTTTCTGATGGATTTTTGCATATGTAGTTTACTTTCTCGAAGTAAAATGATACAATTTAACGGTACAAACGTACACTACATACGCAATCACAAACTACTTATGCGATTTAGCACTTCCCATTTGCGAATCATTTGTAGCTTGTGATTGTATTGTAGCTCGAAAACTCGAATTTGTAAAGAGTTTTTCTTCGATTTCTCGAATTATTTTACGGAGGTGCTACATGGAAGCAATCGACAGAATCGAAACAGTTCTCGAACAGAGGGAGCAAACGCCTTATGCACTGTGCAAATTTCTTGGCATTAACCAGTCTTCCTACTCTACCTGGAAGGCTCGAAACACTCTGCCGCCAGCTAAATACATCGCAGACATTGCCCGGTTTCTGCACGTCTCTACCGACTACATTCTGACCGGAAAAGAATCTGCTTACACTGACGTCCAGACCGAAACTTACACCGATGATGAGAAGGAGCTGCTGAGTATTTACAAGGCTCTGCCAACAGAAAAGCGTTATGAATTTAAAGGGGAAATGAAGGGCTACCTCAAAGCTCTTGAGGAAAGCAAAAAATACCTTGACGATGAAAAAAGATTATCCGTTTAGATTGGTATCGTCATTTCAGATGATACCGGACAGGAGGGCTTATGGATTCAAAGAAATACTTTTTCCTGGCCTGGACCGAAGAACAACTGAATTGCGATGCTGCGGCTCTACTGCTCTATCTCTCTTCCTTCTGTTCTTCTCTGGAGGAAGGGCCTGCATCGCTGTCTGCCGGAACAATTAACAAAATAGCACACCTGCGGAAGAAACTCTCACTTTCGGTTCGTGAGTTCTTGCCGTTGGTCCATACCTATTCCGATATTCTGACAGACACCGACTGCCGCCGGGCGTTGGTCTTTGCTCTTGGCGGCAACATCCATGGCATAGCCTCTCTCTGCGAAGGGAGGATTCCTGCATGGAGCAATTAACATCCAATAACAAATTTACTTTTCATGGGGAAGACACCGGCTTGTCGGTAGTAGATTTCTGGTCCTGGGCTTACAGTGATCTGCTCAACAACACAGACCGGGGCGTACTTGCAGAATACATAGTACACAGTGCGTTATTACCCCCCCCCCGATTCGAAAATGCGAACTGATTGGCTCCCCTTTGATTTGACCAGTCCTACCGGACAGCGAATCGAAGTCAAATCCGCTTCTTATCTCCAATCCTGGGATGAAGCGTACCACGAGCATATACAGTTCAGCATAGCACCTCACAGAGCCTGGGATCCGAAAGCCGGATATTCTCCGGACGTCAAGCGTCATTCTGACCTCTACGTTTTTTGCCTTTACAAAGCACTGACAAAAGACGTCTCGCCGCTTGCCCTGGAATACTGGGAGTTCTATGTGTTGCCTACCTATGTGCTCAACGAGCAAAAGCCCAACCAGAAAAATATTTCTCTTAATTCGCTGAAAGCTCTAAAACCTTACATAACGGATTTTGCCGGATTAAGGGATGTAATATTGAATTGCCCGACTAAAAGGGCGTAGAAATGAACATGCGCCGTTCTGTAATGGGACGGCGTATTTTTGGAGGAAAAATATGATTTCAAACAGTGCTGCCACTCACGCAAAAGTGGCTATCTACATACGAGTCTCTACACTGCATCAGATCGACAGGGACTCTCTGCCTATGCAGCGTCAAGATTTGATTGCCTACGCCAAGCTGATACTGAACACTGACGATGTGACAATCTTCGAGGATGCCGGGTACTCTGGCAAAAATACTATCCGGCCAGAATTTCAGAAAATGATGTCTCAGCTTCGGACCGGCACGTACACTCATCTCCTGGTCTGGAAGATTGACCGAATCTCCAGAAACCTTCTGGATTTTGCAGAGATGTACCAGGAGCTTAAAGACCTTGGCGTTACCTTCGTCTCAAAAAATGAGCAGTTCGACACCAGTACGGCTATGGGAGAAGCGATGCTCAAAATTATCCTTGTCTTTGCGGAGCTGGAGCGTAACATGACTTCGGAACGTGTCACTGCCACTATGATTTCCAGAGCCAGCAACGGGCAGTGGAACGGCGGACGTATTCCTTACGGCTACGATTATGACCCGGAAGAACAGGATTTCAGCTTCAACTCCGATGAGTACAACATCGCCCATCTGATTCATGACAAATACGAAGAACTCCGCTCCCTGGTTTATCTGGCCCGGTATCTGAACGAACATGGCTACCGGACTCGTGCCGGTAATGACTGGTCCCCGGTCTCTCTGGATATTATTCTTCGCAGCGTATTCTACTGCGGCGATTACCAGTACAACCGCCTTAAGGAAGGGGACCGGCAGCGTCCTAAGGATAAATCCGAATGGATTACCGTGAAAGACCACCACCCGGCCATCGTAAGCCGAGAACAGAAAGAACGCATCCTTGCACTCCTGGAATCCAACCGCAGGCTCAAATCATTTCGTAAGAGTGGCAAGAGCAAATACACGCACATTTTCTCCGGCCTGCTCATCTGTGGAAATTGCGGTCAACCTATGACCAGTTCCATTTCCACCATAAAGAAGACTACTGGCAGACGCTATTCTCTCTACTTCTGCCCTACGCACAGGAAAAGCAAGCTGTGGTGTACCGGAAAATCTACCTCAGACCCAATCGTTGGCGAGTTCGTCTTCAACTACATTCTCAATATGCTCAACGCTCAAAAGGCGTTCTCTCCAGAAACGAGCATACAGGAACTGGAACAGCAGCTACTCTCCGGCGATACTTTCTCTCCGGTGGCCGCCATTGCCCCGGACGGATTACATGATCTGTTTCATACGCTCCGCACCGGAACCATCAAGGGAGAGGTCTTCGGAAAAGACGTCAAAATCAAAACAGGCTCCGAGCCGCCATTGCAGCTATCAAAACTCAAAAAGGAAAAAGTCCGTCTGGAAAGAGCTATTGACCGTCTGAACAAGCTGTTCCTCTATTCCGAAAAAGCCATGTCGGAATCCGAATACCTCACTCAGAAGATTCAGCTTTCGGACTCCTTGGAAGAAGTCGAAGACAAGCTGGCGTTCCTGGCATCGGAAGGCAGCCTGCAACAATCTATCACTGATGATGAATTTATCGCCAAGGCAAGCAACTTCATACTCTCCCAGAAACTCACTGACCGAAACTACATCAGCTTTCAGTCTCTGAGTGCTACCGTCTCTCCGGAGGTCCTTGATTCTTTTCTCAGCAGTATCATAGACAACATCGTTTTCAAAGACGGGGCCGTTAACTCTATCACATTCCGCAATGGATTGTCTCACACGTTCATCTACAGAGAAAAGCCAGAGGTTTAATCGCCCCTGGCTTTCTTCATATCTCCATATTCCGTTGTATCGCTATTTTGTAGTGAATCGCTCTACAAAATCATCATTGCATCCCCAAAACTAAAAAACCTGTACCGTTCCTGTACTGCCACTTCATATGCATGCATGATTTTTTCTTTCCCTGCCAGCGCAGATACCAGCATCAGTAACGTGGACTCCGGCAGATGGAAATTTGTGATCAGGGCATCGATACATTTGAACCTGTATCCAGGATAGATGAATATCTCGGTCCAGCCGCTTGTTGCTTTTACGATTCCATCCTCTCCTGTTGCGGATTCCAGTGTACGGCAGCTGGTAGTTCCCACCGCGATCACTCTGCCACCATTTTTCTTTGTGTCATTGATCAATTTTGCCTGATCTTCCTCTACAATATAGAATTCAGAATGCATATGATGTTTCTCTACATCATCCACTTTAACAGGACGGAAAGTTCCAAGACCTACATGAAGGGTGACATGTGCGATATTCACACCCATCTCTTTTACCTGCTCCAGAAGTTCCGGTGTAAAATGCAATCCGGCAGTGGGTGCGGCCGCAGATCCTTCGTGTTTTGCATATACGGTCTGATAACGGTTCTTATCCTGTAACTTATGTGTGATATACGGCGGCAGCGGCATCTCCCCCAGCTGATCCAGAATCTCCTCAAAGATTCCTTCATAATGGAACTGGATCAGACGGTTTCCCTCATCTACCACATCGATGATCTCCCCGGTCAGTAATCCTTCTCCGAAATCGATCACGGCTCCCGGGCGGGCTTTCTTTCCCGGTTTTACCAGACATTCCCAGATATCATTCTCTCTGCGTTTCAGCAGAAGAATCTCGATCACAGCTCCGGTCTCTTTTTTATGTCCGTACAGTCTGGCCGGGATTACTTTCGTATCATTTACCACCAGACAATCGCCCGGTTTCAGATAATTCAGAATATGTTTAAAATCTGTATGCTCCAGTTCCCCTGTCTCTTTGTCC
>OLSD01003037.1_pt1 | contig 11016 bp, 10 predicted proteins | sample 1672211 | NCBI WGS metagenome assembly OLSD01 (sample SAMEA3136659, study PRJEB25190) | human gut metagenome
GCTCTCCGAGAAAAATGCCCAGCTCTCCGAGAAAAATGCCCAGCTCTCCGAGAAAGATGCCCAACTTTCCGAGAAAGCAGCTCAGTTGTCTGAGAAAGCAGCCCAGTTGTCTGAAAAAGATGCTCAGTTGTCTGAAAAAGATGCTCGGCTCTCCGAAGCGACTTCCCAGATTGTATCTATGGTCAAATCGATGGCCGGCAAAGGAATGTCGGCAGAAGAAATAGCAATGCTGACAGGCAAGACCATAGACGATGTGAACGCCCTGCTGGCGTGATAGTGGAATAATGGAAGGATTTAAATTAAAACCAGAATATAAAATCTAAAGCAGAAGGAAAATCATGTTCGAGTGGCTTTCCTTCTGCTTTATAGTCGTTTTTAAGGGATAGTCGTTTAATCCTTTATATTGATTGAATCTTATTTGGTCTTTTTATTCCATGGTGAAACCTAAAGATTCTGCCTTGTTCTTTATGGCAATAGCTTTTTTATTTTCTAATTACCCAAATGTATGTTTCCCTATGTCCCTTAGTTTTCTGTGAATGTGCGTTCGGTCAGAAAATATTCGTTTCTGGGGCATGAATAGTGCTGTTCGTTAGTCAAAAAGCATTGCTCTTTGGAGGTACGACTGTAGAGAAAATAGTTTCTCTCTATAGTGGTAAGTGCTTTTCACTATAGTAAGAAATGTTTTTCACGGTAGAGGGATTACCGGGCGAGTAATGGCTTGTGGCCGCGGAAACGGCAATATGCGGGGGAAAATGAGGGGCTGTGGTGGAGTAGGGCTGTAAGTGCTTCTATTCCTGTTAGTTGGTTGGGCGAAAAAGAAAAGTTCTTCATCTCGGCTCTTTTGTCTTATGGAAGATTGGGTAGAGGTGAAGAACTTTGATTTTATTATGGTCTCTTAAAGGAAGGTATGGATTACCGGATCCTTTTATTCTGTAGTCATTAGCTGGTAGAGCTTGGAATAACCTGCTTTAGTACAGGTCATGGATGGTGATTCTCCCTGGCACCAGGTGCTTAGCAACTTGCGCGCCATATAGCCGGAAATGTTTAGGTGGCGGCTGAGATCGCTCGCCGTCACGAAGCCTTTCTCGCGGTAGATTGCGGCGGCGGCTGAAAATTCGCGCTGTGTATCGGCGGTCTGTCTGCTGCGGACTAGGCCGGCACGGCTGCAGCCATGGTAGTGCTGGAGGAGAAATTTGCTGAAGAATGCTTTGGTGGGGCGCACTTCGATGCCGGTCAGGCTGACGTCGGTGGGCGGAATGCGGTCGCCCTCATGGTAGACGTTGCGGTAGGGGGTGCCGTCGGCGTCGGTGTGGTGACGCACTGAGAGCTTGGGCTTCACGATGAACATGTTGCCTATGCGCACTTCTTTTCCCATGGCGAGCGCCATGAGCGTGTCCTGCTCCAGGGCGTCGATGGCAGCGATGAACTGTGGGGAGCCGAGCAGACGGTGTTCGGCCACGCTGCGCGTCATGGCGGCGAAGTCGTGGATGCCGTTGTTTACAAACTGTGGGTGGACGAGGTGTTTTCCTGTCTCGTCTGTCATTGGGGTCTGGTGCTCCATGTATTTGATGGGGCCTGATGCTTTTGTCATGATTTTTATGGTATTTGTTAATCTTGATTATCCTTGCAGATATAATGCAAATCTGGTGCAGAACAACATGCTTGAGCTTGCTTGGTTGTTATGTCGAGGTGCAGCCTATCTTATGCAAAGGTAGTGATTTTATTCGGGCTGCGTATGCCGTTTTGTGTATTTTTTTATAAGGGATGCGGGTTTTAATGAATTTTGGTTTCTCCGCATGTCCTGCCATCGGGGCGGGACTATGGTCAGAGGTCTTTGTATTCGGGCATGTCCTGGAGGAATGTGTACGATTTGTTCTCGTAGTCAATCCTGCAGCAGTAGTGGGTCATGCCGTTGCTCACCACGAGGTAGTCAGCGTGGAGCAGCGTGTTGTAGGCGAAAATCTGGTTGAAGGTCTTCTGCGTGATCTGCACCGACGGCGACTTGTATTCCATTATCATGCGCGGCGCGAGCTGGCGCGTGTAGAGCACGCTGTCGCAGCGCAATTTCTTCTGTCCGATTTTCAGTTCCACCTCGTTGGCAAGCAGCGCCGAGGGGTAGCCCTTGTGGTTTATGAGGTATTGGATGAAATGCTGGCGCACCCATTCTTCGGGTGTCAGCGCTATGAAGCGGCGGCGCAGAATGTCGAGGATGTATGTCTTGCCGTCGGCTTGCCTAGTCTTGAATTCGTATGGTGGCAGGTTTAATCTTTCCATTTTTTGTCGTGTAATCGGATTTTTTTTATTTCCTTTGCATCAGATTACCGAATCGGCGTAATCCGTGCAACAGATACAAAGGTAAGAATATTTGATGAGATTCGGCGGCTGGTGGATTGAAAATCTTGCGGCCGGATTTTTTTCGCATGACTGTACTGGCGGATTTTATTGAATGGATTTTGCGATGAGGTGGGAGAGTGAACATTGCAGATGGTCTGAGTTCTATTAACAAACTTAAACATTTTATGGTTTGTCAGTAGGATGAAGGCTAATGTATAAATAAGTTAAAATTTGATATGGCAGAAAAACAAGTAACGCCGACGTTTGACAGCGTGATGGCTGACCTGAAGGCCGGAAAATTCATGCCCACATATTTGTTGATGGGGGATGAGTCGTATTATATCGACAGAATTTCCGACTACATTGCGGAGCATGCATTGAAACCCGAAGAGAGGGATTTCAACCAGCAGATAATTTTCGGGGCCGATACCAACGCCGCCCAGATTGCCGACCTCGCACGCAGTTATCCCGTGATGGCGGAAAGGCAGGTGATAATAGTGAAGGAGGCGCAGAATATAAGGAATTGGGAGCAGCTGGAGAAATATCTCGAAAAACCGGCAAAGACCACCGTGCTGGTGGTTTGTCATAAAAACGGCAATATTGACGGTCGCAAACGAACTCTGATTTCGAGGTTCAAGGCGGCGGGAGTGGTGTTTGAGAGCAAGAAGAAGCGCGAAAGCGAACTGCCCGCCTTTATCGAGAGCTATCTGAAGCGCCGCACCGAGGCGACCATCGAGTATAAGGCGGCGCAGATGATGGCGGACCACATTGGGGCGGATCTGAGCCGGCTCACCGGTGAGCTGGACAAAATCGTACTCTCGCTCGGCGACGGCGAAACGCGCATCACACCGCAGATGGTGGAGCAGAGGATAGGAATCAGCAAGGACTTCAACGCCTTCGAGCTCCGCGGGGCAGTTGCCGCGAAGGATGTGATGAAGGCGAACCGCATCGTGGATTATTTCGACAGTAACCCGAAGACGGGTGGGGCGTTCGTGCTTATACCTATTTTATTTTCGTATTTCCAGAATCTCATGCTGGCGTATTATGCTCCGAACCGCAACAATGACGCCGAGGTGGCGAGGTGGCTCGACCTGCGCGGACCATGGGCTGCCAAGGAATTCATGCTCGGAATGAGGAATTACTCAGGACTGAAAGTGATGCAGATTATCGAGAAAATCCGTGAAACCGATACGAAAGTCAAGGGGCTCGACAATCCGAACACCCCTCCTGGCGAACTGCTGAAGGAGCTCGTCTTTTTCATAATGCACTGATTCCGCTCTGATTTTCCACCCTTATACCTTATTATATATATGCTCCGATGTCTGGTTCCGGCATCGGAGCATTTGTTTTTTATGGTTTTCGGAGCTGGATTCTGCCGTTTTTCCCATCAAAAAAGCACTGTTTTTGTAAAAAGAAATTCATTATCCGTACATGGATTTCTGACGTATTTCCACATGGAATCAGGAGGTTAGGAGCTTTTTTCCCCTCTGAGAACGGCATGTTTTCAAGTCTTCTTTCCGTCGGTTCGGAATGCTTTCGTATTTCAAAATTTTGACTTCTCAGAACCTTAAAAATTCATTGTTAACATTTGTTTGTATTCACAAATGATAAATTTGCAAATGTATAATATGTAAATTGTGAACATTGATTTATAAATGTATTTATGTTTTCGAATCAAACAAGCATTGTTTACTATAGTTGAATACGTGTTTTTAAATTCAAACATTTATGTTTTGATATTGATGCGAATATTTATACTACCATTAAAATCCTTGCTAAATACTTAAAACTCAGCATTTTTCCGCTCTGATTTCCGATAATTTACATGTATAATACGTAAAATACCCCTTATATCTACCTGAATACACGCATATTACTAATATATGGACGTAAATAACCTCTCGTCAGTCAATTAATTGCATATTTCCCTTAAATAAAGGCTTATACATGATTTTAAATGTGTAAATTCGAATTTGTGTTTGTAAAACGCAGTAATACCAACTTTACATGTTTGTATTTGTGAATCCAAATATCAAAACCAGATATTTAAAAATCAAAATATTATCTACAAATGTTGTGTATGTTCCAAAAAAGGTTTACCTTTGTAAAGTCATTCAAAAACACCGCAAAAAGCGGTTCATCACTATAAAAGAGAGATATGAAAGATAGAATCAGACAGCTGATGGAGGCCCAGCATATGAACCAGCAGAACTTCGCTCAGTTCCTCGGAATGGCTCCAGCTACATTGAGCAGCATCCTGAGCGAAAGGACGAAGCCGACGCTGAACACCATTGAGGCTATAAAAAATAAATTTCCGAATATCAATATTGATTGGCTGATGTTTGGAAAGGGATCGATGTTTCTGGACGAGAATCCAGGAAACAGTTCCTCCTCTACCCCACAGGAGGGTCTGGCCGGTGAGCAGATGCTTGACTTCGGCGATATGGATGCCGCGGATCCCGCTGCGACCGCTTATAGCGTAAAGGATAATCAGGGCTATAATCCGAAACCATACAGTCAGACGCAGGCGCGTGCTGCCGTGCGCACGGACGTGGTCTTTAAGGAAAGGGAGCCGCGCAAAATTACCGAAATACGCGTCTTTTATGATGACCAGACTTGGGAAAGTTTCGTTCCTAAGAAATAAATTCAGTTTGTTTGATGCAAAATCAAGGTGGGATAATTCTGTTTTCGGGAGATTTTGCCTACTTTTGCAGAAACTTATTAACAAACTGATGAAAAAATACGTTTTAGACTTGATTGTGTCTTCCGTGGAACATATTAACGAGAAATATGTTCTGCTGAAGCTTACCCATTCGGAGGCGCTGCCGGAAATGCAGCCTGGACAGTTCGTTGAGGTGAGGGTTGACGGGTCGTCAACCACGTTCCTGCGCCGCCCCATTTCCATAAACTTCGTTGATTATCAGACAAATGAACTGTGGCTGCTTGTGGCAGCCATAGGCGACGGCACCCGGGCATTAGCTCGATTAAAGGCGGGCGATACGCTCAACTGCATGCTGCCGCTCGGCAACTCGTTTACTATGCCGCAAGACAAGAGCACCAAGGTGTTGCTTGTAGGAGGCGGTGTGGGCGTGGCCCCATTGCTGAATTTCGGTAAGGTGTTGAACGATAATGGTATACGCCCCGTTTATCTGCTTGGTGCCCGTTCTGCCAAAGATCTCCTGCTGATAGATGAGTTCAAGAAGTATGGCGAGGTGTGCATAACGACGGAAGACGGCTCGGAGGGAGAAAAGGGCTTCGTGACCAACCATTCTGTGCTTCAGCAGGTTAGGTTCGACCAGATATCAACCTGCGGCCCTAAGCCGATGATGGTTGCCGTGGCAAGATATGCTCATGCAGAGGGAATATTCTGTGAGGCGTCGCTCGAAAACAAGATGGCGTGTGGCGTCGGGGCCTGCCTCTGTTGTGTGGAAGGCACCAAGAAGGGCAACCTGTGTGTATGTAAAGAAGGACCAGTGTTTAACGTAAATGACTTATCATGGCAGATTTAAGAGTAAATATAGGCAAATTGGGACTTAAAAACCCGGTTATGACTGCTTCCGGCACTTTCGGGTATGGGCCGGAATATGCTGATTTCGTGGAGCTTAGCGAGATTGGAGGCATTATTGTGAAGGGCACTACGTTGAATCCCCGCCAGGGAAACGACTACCCTCGTATGGCCGAAACGGCGTCGGGAATGCTTAACTGCGTGGGTCTTCAAAACAAAGGCGTGGACTACTTCTGCGAGCATATTTATCCAGAGATAAAGGATATCGATACAAATATGATTGTAAACGTAAGTGGTTCTTCGCCAGAGGATTATGCTGAATGTGCTGCCCGCATCGATGCGTTGGACAATATTCCGGCAATAGAACTCAACATCTCATGTCCTAATGTGAAAGACGGCGGAATGGCGTTTGGAGTGACCTGTGCAGGAGCGGCAGGCGTAGTGAAGGCTGTGCGCCAGCGCTATCATAAGACGCTGATTGTCAAACTCTCCCCTAATGTTACTGATATCACGGAGATTGCGCGTGCTGTTGAGGCAGAAGGAGCCGACAGTGTGTCGCTCATCAATACCCTGATGGGGATGGCGATAGATATCGAGAGGCGTAAGCCGATGCTCAGCATCAACACCGGCGGACTGAGTGGACCGGCCGTGAAGCCGGTTGCCGTGCGTATGGTGTGGCAGGTGGCAAAGGCTGTAAACATTCCGGTAGTGGGACTTGGAGGCATCTGTAATGCTCATGATGCCATTGAGTTTATGCTTGCAGGAGCCACGGCGATAGAAATCGGAACGGCAAACTTCCTTGACCCGCAGGTTACAGTGAAGGTCAAGAATGGCATAAACGACTGGCTCGACAGTCATGGATGCAAATCTGTAACCGAAATAATCGGTGCTCTTGAATCATAAGCGTATTAACAAAAAGAAACAAAAGTTTTAAATCAGAAACGAAAGACATTTGTTTAAAAATGTAAACAAATGTATATTGTATAAAAGAAAGCAAGGCGTGAGATAGTCTTGCTTTTCTTTTATCTTTACTTCTTTGGTAACGATAATTTACATTTCCCCGCTTGCGGATAAATAGCTACATGAAATCCTTTCAAAACTTTTTTTACTAAAATTTGGTCATGTTTGATAAATGTAGTACCTTTGCATCCGCAAAAAAGGGGTTCCGTAGCTCAGTTGGATTAGAGCAACGCCCTTCTAAGGCGTGGGTCCAGGGTTCGAATCCCTGCGGAATCACTTTGAGGATACTCGTTGAGTATCCTTTTTTTTGTTTTGGCAATCAGCAGGGTTTAGCAGGGTTTATGTGGTCAGCGGGTTGCAGTTTTTATTCTTTCGGAGCCTTCAAACCACCTACAACATCTTTATTGTCCAAGTTCTTGCCAGTCTTCTTCACTTCAATCTTGTTGTTGCCAAATCGCAAAGACAGTTTTACTCCAAATTGTCTGCTGACATTTATGGTATGAGTAAAACCGGTATAATCCCCTTGCGTGGTGTATTGTGTCTGTGCCCTATGCCGTTCAAATGGACAGACTGTCCATAAGGAAACCGTCAGCCTGTCCTCTTTCAGAAAGCTCCTTTGTAAGCTCAAATAGTCTGAATGGTAGTTTGCCGTGCGGCCGTACAAGCCCGACAAGTTATGACCGAACGATGCTCCGCCACCAACATTAAGCAAAATGTTCCAAAACAATTTTTGAGAAATATTGCCGTTGACATTTCCGTACAGTCCCTTGTTGTATAATCCCTGTTCCGGAAAATAATCCTTCATCCATCCCAAAGTGCAGTTCATGGAAATCCTTGTCTTCTGCGATGGAGTCCATTGCAGGAAATCCATAAATGATGCCATGCGCACATGAAGAGCATTGGCATAAGTGGTAGTGCGTATATTGTCAGTCATAAAATCTACATTTGTCAGGAAATTATCAGTAAACCCATATGCAAGAATCATCTGATTTGTTGTTTTGCTTGTGATATTTGTCCATGTCAAAGCCATCTGACTGCTTCTGCTGCTTTTTAGTTTAGTGTTTCCGTAAGACTTGGACTCAGGCTGAACGACAACAGCCGGGTTCAGGTAGTTGATGCCCGGGCGGTTGATGCTCATGGCATAGTTATATTGGATAGAGTTCTCGTCATTCAGCTTATAGAGAATATTGACAGAAGGGACTAAATCATTCAGGTTGCAGCTGTATGGATTACCGCTTCCTTTAGGATAACTACCTTTCAAACGGGAGAATTCATAACGTATTCCCGGTCGGAAATTCCATTTCCCATACCGGGCATTCCATTCCGCATACGAAGCGGCTATGTTGGTGGAATGATTGAAAAGCGAGGACATGGCTTTTTCTTTTCCGGAATAATCCTGTTCGGTTGTGTTCTTGCTAAGTCGGTAAATGTATTTCAATCCCAAATCCAGAGTGTTATGCTTGTCTATCCTTGTCGTGTAGTCAAGTTGTACAGTGTGTTCAGTGTTGTTGTTCTTCACATATCTGCTGTATGCAGTATAATCCATAGGCATATTGAAATGGTTGGAATACCCGACATTGTTGTCTGCTTTATTCTGTGTACCATTCAACATGTAGCTAAGCGTAAATACATTACCCGGTTTTCTCATCTTGTGTTGATAGTCCATGCGCAAGTTATAGTTGTTGTATCGGTTGCGGGGATTCAGATTGTATTCATCATAGGAATAAAGCAAATCATTCAAGTCGTCATAGCGACTGTAGCTTGACATGGAATTTGTCTTGTATGATAAAAAATAACCTCCTGCCGAGAAAGACAGGAGATTAAGGGAGTCAATATCACAACTTGCGGCAATATTCATATAATGAGCATTGCCGCGACTTTGGCTCTGCCGCAGCATATCGAGAACTTGCCCGTTTCTGTATAACACGGAAGAATGTATGCTGCTTTCGTTTTCCTTCGTCGGAAACTGTGTGAAGGCGTAATTAGCCGATACAGTAGTCTTGCCAATACTTGTAGCGGTGTACGCCGAACTGCGGTTTGTGCCGTTGTTGTTGATACTCGAAGACAGCATACCTGTTGCACCTTTTATTAAAGAGTTGCTGCTTGTTATTATATTCAGTACGGCAGAAGTGCCTTCCGCGTCGTATTTTGCCCCAGGTTCGGTAATAACCTCAATCTGTCTGATTGTAGAGGCTGGTATTGCCTTGAGGATATCTTTTGCCGATATTGAGCTTAGCGTAGGGTCAAGATGTCCGTTACGGTAGATCTTATATGCAGAATTGCCTTTCACCAGAATATTGTCCTGGCCGTCAATGGTTACAAGCGGTACTTTGCGTAGTATGTCAAAAACCGAACTTGCTTTTGCTTCTTCGTCGCCGGCAACGTCATACGTTAATTTCCCACTGCCCACCTTTACCAGTTTCCTTGCCGCCAATACTTCCACTTCGTCCAATTGCTTTTCGTATGAAAGCGTGGAACTTTTGTCTTCGCCGATTTCTTTTATGAACATATCCCTGTAGTTGATCACCATCTTATGGTGGTTGGGAGAGATATTGAATTTCATGTCCCGATAGAAAGACGGGCCTGTGGAAGGAGCAGGAGTATGGTTCTTGGGAAATATAATCTTGCTGTTGTCAATATCAAACTGGATTTCTCCGACAGCACTCAGTATATCTCGTCCGATGGTAAGAGGCTTGGTTGAGGCTAAAGGTATTTCTGCAACGATGTTGTGTATTTCCAAATCCCCGATGTTCATCTTGTCTACAATTCCCAGCAATACTTTTTGTCCCATGTGTTCAACCGTATCAGGCAGAACCTTTATATTCAATGCTTTTGCCGTTTCAATAGGAATTACTGTATGGTCGCAGCATGGATCAATGACAAATTCTAATGGCTTGCTGTTTATGACAGCTGTGATGTTCATCATATTACTGCATGGAACAATAATATCCTGTGACACAGGACTGATTCTGATAGGCTGCTGATTTCTTAATGCCTGAATTTCTTTATTGTATGTGAACAAGGCTCCCACCAATCCATTTCGAGGTTGTGAAGACAGCGCAGGGAGAATGTTGTCCATCATTGAAGCAGCACTTGCATACTGTCCTTCTTGGCAGAGAGTCTTGGCGAGAAGAATGATAAAACTGTATGTGTTTTGAGTTCCAAGCTCTGCTTGATGCTTATTGAGCAAAATGTTGATAGCCTGTATAGTCTGTTCCGGTCGGTTGAATTGGTATCCAATCATCGCTTCGGCAATGTTTTTCAGCATCTCAGACTTCATTTGAGTTTTCAGCTGTGGATATTGTATGTTCAGTTCCAGCCAGTTCTGGCCGTTGACCAGTTGACCTGCTGTCTTGTCTGCATCTTGTGCTGTTGCAGACAATTGGCAGAATAAAAGTAGCGATATAAATAATAGTTTCTTCATATGCTCGGATATTTGATTGTTTATATGGTGGGCTTGTATATGAATACATGTTTCCAACATTCTCTACTATTCTCCGCAGCCGGTATACCGCTGCTGCATACACACGAAAACGCTCATACCCCATCATGACGCGATGATAGGGTATGAGCCGGAAGGTGTCAGTTTATTCTTGTCATGTGGTAGCCGAGGCGTTTCAGTTCCATCGACATGCCCATGAGATACATCTGGTGGATGGCGGAGACGTAGGCCTGGAAGGCTTCGGGCGTACCGGGCTCCAGATGCTGGTGGTAGAGCAGATTGTAGGTGCGCGAGGCACATTCGCCGACTATCTTGGTCGTCAGGGTGTGCTCCTCTTCGGTCAGCAGCAGCACGTTCTCGCAGATGTAGTCATCCATGTGGTCGAAGTCGCGCTGGTCGCGCAGGTATTTGTATAGGTCGCCCACTTTGCTGTATAGTTCCCAGTCCAGGTCCCAGTATTTGGCTATTGCCATGCCGATGAACATCATCCATCCGAGCGATACGGTGGGGTAGGCGTTGAACTCCCTCATGCCGTCGGTCAGGTAGCTTTCGCCTATCTTCTGCCACAGCTCCTCGATGTCGGGAGCCTCGGGCAGGCGTTCGTCCACCTTTCCGACGGAGAGCAGATAGTTGTGGAGGTCGGTGTGGAACAGCTGTTCCAGATTCTGTATGTCTTTTTTCGGTTCCATATATATATGTTTTTGTTCTTTGTTTCCAATGCAAATTTAGATAAAATTTCCGAATTATAAGCCAGTTGGGATAAAAAACAGAAATG
>OLSD01003053.1_pt1 | contig 10974 bp, 8 predicted proteins | sample 1672211 | NCBI WGS metagenome assembly OLSD01 (sample SAMEA3136659, study PRJEB25190) | human gut metagenome
CCAGCAAGTAAATAGCTCTGCAATTTTCCAAAAGTAAGAGAGGAGATAGGACTATCATGGTAAAATTGCGTTAAATATCTTTTTCTCGTTTATATCCAAAAGAAAGAGGTATCTTTATGAAACATGTCAATTTACGAAATGCTATTCCCTCCGACCTTGACGGGTTGTTCGCTCTTTATCAGGCGGAGCAGTGGATGAATTTTACCAAGGAAAAAGTGGCAGCTATGCTTGAAGCGCCCGCTTCGATTTATCTGGTATTGGAAGAGGCAGGCGAGCTGGTTGGTTTTGCCCGCTACATCACCGACGATGTGGAGACGACCTTCATCGGCGAAATCATCGTTGCCAAAAGTCACCGCAGGCAAGGTCTGGGGCGCCACTTGATTGAGGAAATAGAGGCGCGGCTTCCAGCGACACGGATTGAGCTGGTGTCAGAAGAAGACGGTTTTTATAAAGCGCTAGGGTTTAGTTTTGTTGGGAATGGTTTTCGGTTGAGGAAATGAAATTGGAGGCAGACAAATGAAAAAAATAAAGACTATATTTCTAAGTCAGGAAAAGACAGTGTGAGGTAGACCTATGGTATTTAAGGTATTAAGTTTTTTACTTTACTATCCTCAAGTAGTTCTTCCTGTTTGTGGAGGAGCAATAGCTTATTTAAGTGTTTATAAAAAGAGACCAATAAAAACACGCTTCGTGGCCCTTCCAATAGTCGTATTTGTGACCTTCCTTCTATCGTTGATAGATAATCCCTTCTCACAGAGGACCTATTCGGGTTTGTTATTGGCTTTCTATTATGTCTATGTTTTTTCTCCTCTAAGTGTTGCTTGTAGTATCACATCACTTTTAAAAAGTATCTATCATTATAGATTATTTCGTATCCCGCTAGCTACTGTTCTCGTAATCAACGCCTCTATAATGACTTGTTTAACACTCTTAAACTTTATCTTATTCTTTGGTGAACTTTCTACTTCATTGACTCTATCTTGTGTATTTTTCATTTTAATTGCGATAAGTACAATCGTTCAATTTGTGGTTGGTGAAATAGAAATTAGGAAGGTTAAAACCATTCTGTTACAGTTGCAAAGTCAAGGAAAGACATTGTGAGGCGTGGCAGTGAGGTAGGAAAGTTACTATTTGTCTTTCACATTATTTCAAATCATTACTTAAACTAAAAAATAAAGAGAAATCTTATGTCTAATATTCAAAACATGTCCCTTGAGGACATCATGGGGGAGCGTTTTGGACGCTACTCCAAGTACATTATTCAGGAGCGTGCGCTTCCTGATATTCGTGACGGTTTGAAACCCGTTCAACGTCGTATTCTTTATTCCATGAATAAGGATGGCAATACCCATGACAAGGGCTATCGTAAATCTGCCAAGTCGGTGGGTAACATCATGGGTAATTTCCACCCACATGGTGATAGCTCTATTTATGATGCCATGGTGCGTATGTCTCAGGACTGGAAGAATCGTGAAATCTTGGTTGAGATGCACGGTAACAACGGTTCTATGGACGGTGATCCACCAGCGGCCATGCGTTATACAGAGGCACGCTTGTCAGAGATTGCTGGCTACCTTCTTCAAGATATCGATAAAAACACCGTTCCTTGGGCTTGGAACTTTGACGATACAGAGAAGGAACCGACCGTCTTACCTGCAGCTTTTCCAAACCTCTTGGTTAATGGGGCTACAGGGATTTCTGCTGGTTATGCCACAGACATTCCACCGCATAATCTGTCAGAGGTCATCGATGCCGTTGTCTACATGATTGATCACCCATCTGCTAAACTGGATAAATTGATGGAATTCTTGCCTGGTCCAGATTTCCCAACAGGGGCTATCATTCAGGGCAAGGATGAGATTCGTAAGGCCTACGAAACTGGTAAGGGCCGCGTCGTTGTGCGCTCACGTACTGAAATTGAACAACTCAAAGGTGGTAAGGAACAAATCATCGTTACTGAAATTCCTTACGATGTTAATAAGGCAGTTCTTGTTAAAAAAATCGATGATGTTCGAGTCAATAACAAGGTTCCAGGCATTGCAGAAGTTCGTGATGAGTCTGACCGTACTGGGTTGCGTATTGCTATTGAACTTAAGAAGGATGCTGACAGCCAAACTATTCTTAACTATCTTTTGAAATATACGGATCTTCAGGTCAACTACAATTTCAACATGGTGGCTATTGATAATTTCACCCCACGTCAAGTGGGCTTGCAAAAGATTTTATCTAGCTACATTGCCCACCGTCGTGATATTATCGTTGCTCGTTCAAAATTTGACAAGGAAAAAGCTGAAAAACGTCTTCATATTGTCGAAGGTTTGATCCGAGTTATCTCTATTTTGGATGAGGTTATCGCTCTTATCCGAGCTTCTGAAAATAAGGCTGATGCTAAGGAAAATCTTAAGGTCAGCTATGATTTTTCAGAAGAACAAGCCGAAGCTATTGTGACCTTGCAACTTTATCGTTTGACCAATACGGATATCGTCACCCTCCAAAATGAGGAAGCTGATTTACGTGAGCAGATTGCGACCTTGGCTGCTATCATTGGTGATGAGCGTACCATGTTTAATGTCATGAAACGTGAACTTCGTGATATTAAGAAGAAATTTGGTAATGACCGTCGTTCAGAGTTGCAAGCAGAAACCAAGACCATTGAAATTGATACTGCAAGTTTGATTGTTGAAGAAGAAACCTATGTCAGCATCACTCGTGGTGGTTATGTCAAACGTACTAGCCCACGTTCTTTCAATGCTTCAACGATTGACGAAGTCGGAAAACGTGATGATGATGATTTGATTTTGGTTCAGCAAGCTAAGACGACACAACACCTCTTGATTTTCACTAATCAGGCCAATGTGATTTATCGTCCAATCCATGAGTTACCAGACATTCGTTGGAAGGATTTGGGAGAGCATTTATCACAAACTATCACCAATTTATCTAAGGATGAAGAAGTGCTTTACGCAGAAATCCTGGATGATTTTGAAACAGGTACTTACCTAGCAGCTACCAAGCTGGGTCAGATTAAACGTTTCGAACGCAAGGAATTTACGCCATGGCGTACCTACAAGTCTAAGTCGGTTAAATACGCTAAACTCAAGGATGATAGTGATTTTATTGTTACGGTTACGCCAATTCAATTGGATGATATCATGATTATCACTCAAAAGGGTTATGCCCTTCGCTTTAACGCGGACGAAGTGCCAGTAGTTGGTGCCAAGGCAGCAGGTGTTAAGGCAATCAATCTTAAGGATGATGATACCGTTCAGGCTGTTTTTGTAGCAAATACTCAAAGTTTCTACCTTCTGACACAAAGAGCTAGTCTCAAACGTGTAGCTACAGCAGATATTCCACAGGCTAAGCGAGCTGGTCGAGGTCTCCAAGTTCTTCGTGAGCTTAAGACGAAACCACATCGTGTCTTCACTGCGGGTCCAGTCTTTACGGAAAATGCTGGTGGCGAAATAGATCTTCTAGCAACACCAGTGGAAGAGACTCCTCAGACCTTGCTTGTAACAGCTACAACAGGTGAAACGGCAGAGGTTGACTTGTCCCTTCTAAATCTTTCAGACCGTACTAGCAACGGTAGCTTCATTGAAGGATTAGCAGACAAAGAAGTCTTTTCTGCTAAGATTATTGAAAGATAAAGATAAGAAAGCTTTGTTCTCTTATTAGAGGGCAGAGTTTTTTTTTCTTTGATGGGCAAAATAAGTGTTTTAAAAAGAATTGTCAGAATTTTGCAACATAACCTTGAAATTTTCAATGAAAAGGACTATACTAGAAAGCACATAGTAACAGAAAAGAGGATATACACATGACAGTTGATTTAGACTGGGAAAATCTAGGATTTAATTACAGTAAACTTCCATTCCGTTATATCTCATATTACAAAGACGGTAAATGGGATGAGGGGCAATTGACTGAGGATGCGACTTTGCATATTTCAGAAGCATCTCCAGCCCTTCACTATGGTCAAGAAGCTTTTGAAGGCCTCAAGGCTTACCGTACTAAAGATGGCTCTATTCAATTGTTCCGTCCAGATGAAAATGCTAAACGTTTGCAACGTACTGCGGATCGTCTTTTGATGCCACAAGTTCCCGTTGACAAATTTGTAGATGCATGTAAACAAGTTGTACGTGCAAATGAAGAATATGTTCCACCATATGGTACAGGTGCAACACTTTATCTCCGTCCATTGTTGATTGGGGTTGGTGATATCATTGGTGTGCATCCAGCAGATGAGTATATCTTTACCATTTTTGCTATGCCAGTAGGTAACTACTTCAAAGGTGGTTTGGCTCCAACAAACTTCCTTATCCAAGATGATTATGACCGTGCTGCTCCACATGGTACAGGTGCTGCTAAGGTGGGTGGTAACTACGCAGCAAGTATGTTGCCAGGTAAGATTGCACATGATCGTAACTTCTCAGATGTGATCTACCTTGATCCAGCAACTCACACTAAGATTGAAGAAGTGGGTTCTGCAAACTTCTTTGGTATCACAGCCGATAACGAATTCGTTACACCACTCAGCCCATCTATCTTGCCATCTATCACTAAGTTCTCATTGCTTTACTTGGCTGAAAATCGCTTTGGCATGAAAGCTATCCAAGGTGATGTTAAGATTTCTGAATTGGATAAATTTGTTGAAGCAGGTGCCTGTGGTACAGCTGCCGTTATCTCACCAATTGGTGGGGTACAACATGGTGATGACTTCCATGTCTTCTATTCAGAAACAGAAGTAGGTCCTGTAACACGTAAACTTTATGATGAGTTGACAGGTATCCAATTTGGTGATGTTGAAGCACCAGAAGGATGGATTGTCAAAGTTGACTAATTCTTAATAGATAAATGATTATTTTAAGGCTTGCTCTTGCAAGCTTTTTTCTTTTTCGGTAGAATTAAGAAGATACATTAAGAAAGGATGGCTCGAGCCAAGGATCGGGTATAAATCTATGAGTAAAAAAGATAAAAAAATTGAAATCCAAATTAATGATGCTAAAGTAGTCGTCAATAAAGCAACTATTGAAGGTTTTGAACTTCTTGTTGGTAAGAAAGTCATCGGACAAATTGTGGAAATTGATGGTAAGTTTGCCGTTGTTGACAAGGAAAATGTTGTAGGTTTCCACAAAAAAATGGATGATGCAGTAGCTGCCATTATTGAATCATACAATCTTAATCATTAAAATCCAAAGTAAAGGCTTGCTTTGGTCAAGAAACTGTGATATACTATTTCTTGTTCTTAAGGAGAGATAGCGAAGAGGCTAAACGCGGCGGACTGTAAATCCGCTCCTTCGGGTTCGGGGGTTCGAATCCCTCTCTCTCCATGTCTAAGAAACTGAATCGGGATAGTCGATATCAAGTACTTAGATGTTTTTTTATAGCATTTTGCTATTGGGGTATAGCCAAGCGGTAAGGCAAGGGACTTTGACTCCCTCATGCGTTGGTTCGAATCCAGCTACCCCAGTAAAAGGTATCGGGTGCATTGGCACCGTCTATGTTAACCATTGTCTTTGCGGGTACCTTTAAAAATATATTGTTATCAAGGGTCAGAATTGGCTGGCTCTTGTTGGAGGATCTTTTTAGAATGAACGAATTTGAAGAATTGCTAAACAGTGTTAGCGAAGTTAACACAGGTGACGTTGTAACAGCTGAAGTTATCTCAGTAGATAATGATCAAGCAAATGTTGTTATCGAAGGAACTGGTATCGAAGGTGTTTTGACACGTCGTGAATTGACAAACGACCGTGACGCAAACGTTGCAGACCTTGTTAAAGTTGGTGAAACACTTGAAGTGCTTGTTCTTCGTCAAGTTGTTGGTAAAGATACTGATACTGTAACTTACCTTGTATCTAAAAAACGCTTGGAAGCTCGCAAAGCTTGGGATAAACTTGTTGGTCGTGAAGAAGAAGTTGTTACTGTTAAAGGAACACGCGCTGTTAAAGGCGGACTTTCAGTTGAATTTGAAGGTCTTCGTGGATTTATTCCAGCTTCAATGATCGATACTCGTTTTGTTCGTAACACTGAACAATTTGTAGGGCAAGAATTTGACGCTAAAATTAAAGAAGTTGATCCAGCTGAAAACCGTTTCATCCTTTCGCGTCGTGAAGTTGTTGAAGCTGAAGCTGCAGAAGCACGTAAAGAAGTCTTCTCTAAACTTGAAGTTGGTTCAATCGTAACTGGTAAAGTTGCTCGTTTGACAAGCTTCGGTGCTTTCATCGACCTTGGTGGTGTTGACGGACTTGTTCACGTGACTGAATTGTCTCACGAACGTAACGTTTCACCTAAATCAGTTGTATCTGTAGGTGATGAAGTTGAAGTTAAAGTTCTTGCTATCGACGAAGAAGCAGGACGTGTATCACTTTCACTTAAAGCAACAACACCTGGACCATGGGATGGCGTTGAACAAAAACTTGCTGCTGGTGATGTTATCGAAGGTAAAGTTAAACGCTTGACTGACTTCGGTGCTTTCGTTGAAGTATTGCCAGGTATCGATGGACTTGTTCACATCTCACAAATTTCACACAAACGTGTTGAAAATCCAAAAGATGTTCTTTCAGTAGGTCAAGACGTTACTGTTAAAGTTCTTGAAGTAAACGCTGATGCAGAACGTGTATCACTTTCTATCAAAGCTCTTGAAGAACGTCCAGCTAACGCTGAAGGCGAAAACAACGAAAAACGTCAATCACGTCCACGTCGTCCAAAACGTCAAGAAAAACGTGACTACGAACTTCCAGAAACTCAATCTGGATTCTCAATGGCGGATCTTTTCGGAGATATCGAATTGTAAGATAAAAAAGAGGCATGGAAACATGTCTTTTTTTCTATTTTAGAGTATGCTATAATAGTATACTGTTAGCACCCTTAGTGTAATGGATATCACGTAAGATTCCGGTTCTTGAGATAGGGGTTCGATTCCCTTAGGGTGCAAAGAAGAAACGTTGAAAGAGTGGTTCTTTCAGCGTTTTTTAGGTGTTAAATCTAGCAAGAGTGCTCTGTAAATTCAGGGAATCTTAGAAAAGGTAAGTGACATAGGGTATTTTTAGACTTTAGGAAGAAAGTCATTGATGAGTGATTTGTAATAATTATCGTATTATCTATTTCTGTAAAATGGGTAGAAAGGTAGTTGCTAATAAATCGTACATAGTCTATACTTTGGTGTATATCTTGGTAATCTTTTGCAATTTATTAAAGAATTTGATATAATACTCAATATCTCATATTGGGGTCGTTACGGATTCGACAGGCATTATGAGGCATATTCTGCGACTCGTGTGGCGACGTAAACGCTCAGTTAAATATAACTGCAAAAAATACTAATTCTTACGCTGTAGCAGCCTAAACACCTGCTCGCGTGACTTCTAGCAGATTGCTTATGTTTGTTTAGAGGTTTTATTGATTTATAAGCTACGTTTGACCATTGCCTAGCTGGTTGAAAAGAGATTTATAGGCTCGCAGATAGAAGGCTTGAGTTATGTGTCGTCTATCTGTTAAATGAAAGACATAACCTATGGTTGTAGACGAATATGTTGGCAGGTGTTTGGACGTGGGTTCGACTCCCACCGGCTCCATAAAAACCAGAGGCGTCAGCCTTTTATTTGTATATATAGGAATTTATTATGAAAAAACTTTTGTCTTTGACCGTTTTAGGTCTCTCACTTTTTACTCTAGCTGCTTGTGGAAAATCTTCGTCTAAAACTGAGACGAAGGGATCTCTGGATAATGAGGCTTCAAAGATTTTAACTGTTAAGCATGGGAATGTTCGCCAGAACTTTGATAAAATCACCATGGCAAATGCTTCTCAAGAATTCTCAGGAGGCTCAAATCTTGATAGCTTGAAGGGCTGGTTTGGTGAGCCCTCATCAACTGGTCAAGAGCAAGCAGGAGATGCTAAGCTTGATGTTTATAATTGGCAGTATGATAATGTTGTGGTTACAGCGAAACTCTTTAACAATAGCACTGTCGTTAAGTCAATTTCAAACTTTTCTTACGTCCGTGATCCCAAAATCACACTGAAGATGTATGAAAACCTCAAAAATGGAACCAGCTATGATGATGCTGTCAAAACACTTGGCACACCGGATGTTTATTCAATCGCTGTCTCTTCAGATGCAACAATGACACAGGCTCTTTGGTCATCAAACCTTGTCGCTAAGAAGGGTGAAACAGGTAGCCTTACCCTTAACTTTAAAAATGGTGCCTTGGAAAACAAGTCACAAGCAAATTTGATTAACAAGTAATCACAGTAAAAAATGCCTTTCTAAATCAATGAAGGCATTTTTTTGTTATAATAAAAGGAGTGATTAAAATTGTGGAGATGTAATGACCAAAAAAAGACTATTTTTTATAGGGATAGCAGGTTTAATACTGGTGTTCTTATGGCCTCTTTTAAATAACTTCATCCCCTTAATCAAGGAATGGATCAACGCTAAGCATGATCAAGCCTTTTTAAGAGAAGTTTTTAAGCAGGCTAATTTCCAAAATGCACTTATCCTTATTAGTCTTATGATTCTGTCATCAGCTATTCCTGGAGTTTCAAGTTCTATTTTTTGTATTTTTGTTGGGCTACTCTATGGCCCTTTGCTTGCGATTCCGATGAATATTATTGGTAATACTTTTGGAAATTTGACTAGTTTTGAAATTCTGAGAAGACTTGAAAAGCCAGAGAAGTCCAAACGTATGGAGAAACTCATAAACTATATTGAAAACTTTAAGCATCGTTTTATTGGGATCTCTTTAGCCTTCTCTATTCCTTTTATACCATCAGCTCTGGTCAATTATGCTTGTGTTCAGATGAATTTACCCACAAGGACGAGGTTTTTGGCAACCCTTATTGGAGTGACGCCAGTCTCGATTGTTTATGCAGTTAGTGGAGATTTGTTGCTTAATATCCGTCCGATTCGAATACCATTAGTGGCAGTACTTGCCATCTTGCTCTTTATCTCACTCGTCATTTACTTTATCCATTTTAGGAAGGAAAAAAATGAGCTTCATTCAAGTAACTAAAGAAGAATTTAACACACATGCTCAACAAGTGTCTGAGCGTTCTTTTATGCAAACTGAGGAAATGGCTAAACTTCTTGAAAAACGTGGATTTAGCATTAGCTATGTCGCTTGGAAGGAAGGAAACCAGCTTGAAGTCTCAGCAATTGTCTACAGCATGCCTATGACTGGTGGGCTTCGCATGGAGGTGAATTGTGGACCGATTCACTCAAATACAGCTCATCTGAGCGACTTTTACCAAGGTTTGAAGGATTATGCTAAGGTAAATGGTGCTCTTGAGCTGTTAATCAAGCCTTATGATACTTATCAAACTTTTGATAGTAATGGTGAACCAACTGGTGAAGAGCAGAAGCAATTGATTAGTCAATTGACAGATTTAGGCTATAGCTTTGATGGTTTACAGACAGGTTATCCTGGTGGTGAGCCTGACTGGCACTATGTTAAGGATTTATCTGGGATTGAAGAAAAAGATCTTATCAAGTCTTTCAGTAAAAAAGGGAAGCCTTTGGTTAAAAAAGCCAAAACTTTCGGGATTAAGTTGAAAAAACTGAAACGTGATGAGTTATCTATTTTTAAAGAAATCACTTCAGCTACCTCTGATCGTCGTGAGTATAGTGACAAGTCCCTAGATTATTACCAAGATTTTTATGATGCTTTTGGTGACAATGCTGATTTTATGGTGGCTACCTTGAATTTTCAGGATTACTATGACCATTTGGAAAGTGATCAAGCGAAGTTGGGAGCTAGAATTGTCAAATTACAGGCTGATTTAGAGGCTAACCCAAAATCTGAGAAAAAACAAAACCAATTAAGAGAGTTATCAAGTCAGTTTGAGACCTTTGATGTTCGAAAGGGCGAAGCGACTGCTTTTATTGATAAATATGGTCAGGAAGATATTGTTTTGGCTGGCAGTCTTTTTGTCTATACACCTCAAGAAGCTGTTTATCTTTTTAGTGGATCTTATCCGGAGTTTAATAAGTTTTATGCGCCAGCGCTCTTGCAAGAGTATGTGATGACACAAGCTATCAAACGTGGTATTACTTTCTATAATTTCCTTGGGATTATGGGGATTTTTGATGGTTCAGATGGAGTTTTGCGATTTAAACAAAACTTTAATGGTTATATCGTTCGCAAGATGGGAACCTTCCGTTATTATCCACAACCGCTTAAATATAAAGCGATTCAAGGAGTTAAGAAACTGCTTGGCCGTTCTTAAATTTTAGAGGGCTTCTATTTGAGTCCTCTTTCACTATAGTTCTGTTTATAGAATTACGCCGTATAGTAAGAGAGTTTAGAGGAAGAAGGAGGTAAGTTGATGAAACTTGCACTATTGGGAACAGGGATGATTGTGACAGAGGTTCTTCCTGTGTTAACGACTATTGAGGGCATTGAGCTTGAAGCTATCTTATCGACACCACGATCGCTCGATAAGGCAGAAGCCCTAGCTAAACAATATGGCTTATCTCAGGCGACTAGTGATTATGAGTTAATTTTGTCTAATCCAGAAGTTGGTACGATTTATATCGGAACGCCCAATCATACCCACTATGACTATGCTAAGAAAGCACTTTTGGCCGGAAAGCATGTTATCTGTGAGAAACCCTTCACCCTTCATTTAGAAGAGTTTGAAGAGCTAGCTAAGCTTGCTCAAGAAAAAAAGCTTCTCTTGATGGAGGCTATTACCAATCAATATTTGGCTAATTTTACAGCGATTAAGGAAGCCTTGTCTGATATTGGAGATATTAAGATTGTGAATATCAATTATTCCCAATATTCTTCACGTTACGATGCCTTCAAACATGGGGAAATTGCTCCTGTCTTCAACCCTGAAATGGGTGGGGGAGCACTTAGAGATCTTAATATCTATAATATTCACCTTCTTGTTGGCCTTTTTGGTAAGCCTAATCGTGTGGAATATCTTCCTAATGTGGAGCGAGGAGTGGATACGTCAGGGATTCTAGTTTTGGACTATGG
>OLSD01003054.1_pt1 | contig 10971 bp, 8 predicted proteins | sample 1672211 | NCBI WGS metagenome assembly OLSD01 (sample SAMEA3136659, study PRJEB25190) | human gut metagenome
ATATGATTGCGGAAGGCGAGGAGGAAGAACGGGTAGTATGTGATTATATCGCAGGAATGACCGACCAGTATGCAATTGCCAAATTCTCAGAATATTTTGTACCGAAGGCTTGGCAGGTGAATTAAGGAATGGCATATTATTCAGATGAATTAATAGAAGAAGTACGTTCCAGAAATGATATTGTAGATGTGATTTCCGGTTATGTGAAATTGCAGCGAAAAGGAAGTTCCTATTTCGGACTTTGTCCCTTTCATAATGAAAAATCACCGTCGTTTTCCGTAAGCCCCGGAAAGCAGATGTATTATTGCTTTGGATGTGGAGCTGGTGGTAATGTATTTACCTTTCTGATGGAATATGAGAACTTTACTTTCCCGGAGGCGCTGGAGATGCTGGCGGACCGTGCAGGAGTGGAACTTCCCAAAATGGAATATTCCAAAGAAGCGAAAGAACAGGCAGACCTGAAATCCGCACTTCTGGAGATAAACAAGGAAGCGGCGAAGTTCTACTATTATCAGCTGCGTCAGAAAACCGGAGAACAGGGGATGGCATATCTGAAGGGCAGAGAACTCAGTGATGAAACCATCAATAAGTTTGGTCTTGGGTATTCCGGCAAGTTCAGCAACAACCTGTATCAATATCTGAAGGGAAAAAACTATTCAGATGAGCTCTTACGGCAGTCAGGGCTGTTTAATGTGGATGAAAAACGTGGCATGTATGATAAGTTCTGGAACCGTGTGATCTATCCGATCATGGATGTGAACAACCGTGTGATCGGATTCGGAGGCAGGGTGATGGGAGATGCAAAGCCCAAATACCTGAACTCACCGGAGACGAAGATCTTTGATAAGAGCCGGAATCTGTACGGACTGAATATGGCGCGTTCTTCGAGAAAGAAAAATCTGATCATCTGCGAGGGGTACATGGATGTGATCTCCATGCATCAGGCAGGATTTAACAATGCAGTGGCGTCTCTGGGAACGGCTCTGACCTCTCAGCAGGCCAGTCTCCTGAAACGGTATACCGATGAAGTCCTGATCATTTACGACAGTGATGAAGCAGGTGTGAAAGCAGCTCTCCGGGCCATCCCGATGTTAAAAACCGCCGGACTTTCCACGAAGGTCATCAATCTCAGGCCTTACAAGGATCCGGATGAATTTATCAAAAATATGGGAAAAGAAGCCTTTCAGGAGAGGCTGGATCACGGAATGAACAGTTTTATGTTTGAACTGAAGGCACTGGAAGGGCAGTATGATATGGAGGACCCGCAGGGTCAAACGGACTTTTTTAAAGAAACGGCAAAGCGGCTGCTGCGTTTTGAAGACGAGATTGAACGAAGCAGTTATATCAAAACCATTGCCGGAACTTATCAGGTCGAGCCGGAAGAACTCAGAAAGATGGTGAACCGGCTGGCGATGAAGGGCGTGGGAATGACAGATACTGTCAAACCAAAATCGGGTCTGAACAGGAATAAGGAAAAGCAGAACGGATACGAAGTATCTCAGAAACTGATGCTTACCTGGCTGACTTCTTATCCGGAGATTTTCGGAGAGGTAAGCCGTTATATCGGACCGGATGATTTTACAAGACCCCTCTATCATCAGGTGGCTGAACTGCTATATGAGCAGTATCGGCAGGGCGAGCCAAACCCGGCGAGACTGCTGAACCGGTTTACGGACAGCGAGGAACAGACCGAAGTGGCGGCTGTATTCAACGCGACGATCCCGCTGGACTCGGAACAGGAGAGGGAGCAGGCATTACTGGATGTGATATGCAGAATGAAGGAAGACAGTATCGCCCACCGCACAGAGAATCTGGCGCCTACAGACATGCAGGGGCTGATGAATCTGATGCAGGCGAAAAAAGAACTGGAAGAGTTAAAAGCCGGAAAGCTGCATTTGCATATTTCTTTTTGTTAAGGATAAAATATAAACAATATATGGAAGGATGGAAAAACAGATGGAAATGGATAAAGCCCAATTTGCAGAACAGTTGAAAAACCTTGTGGAATTAGGCAAGAAGAAGAAAAATGTGCTGGAGTATCAGGAAATCAATGATTTCTTTAAAGGAATCACCCTGAATAATGAGCAGATGGATCTGATCTTCGAATATCTGGAAGCCAATGGCGTGGATGTACTCCGGGTAACCGAGGACGACGCACTGCTGGATAATGAAGATATGCATATGGAAGAGGATGAGGTGGATCTGGAAAATATAGACCTTTCCGTACCGGAAGGGGTCAGTATCGAGGATCCGGTTCGTATGTATCTGAAAGAAATCGGTAAAGTGCCTCTTCTGAGTGCAGAAGAGGAAATCGAACTGGCAAAACGGATGGAAAACGGCGATCAGGCGGCGAAAAAACGTCTGGCAGAAGCCAATCTTCGTCTGGTGGTCAGCATCGCAAAACGATATGTGGGACGCGGCATGTTGTTCCTGGATCTGATTCAGGAGGGAAATCTGGGTCTGATCAAAGCAGTGGAAAAATTTGACTACACCAAAGGATATAAGTTCAGTACCTATGCAACCTGGTGGATCCGTCAGGCCATCACCCGTGCGATCGCCGATCAGGCAAGAACGATCCGTATCCCGGTGCATATGGTAGAAACCATCAACAAACTGATCCGTGTGTCCAGACAGTTACTGCAGGAGCTGGGCCGTGAACCTACGCCGGAAGAGATTGCAGAAGAGATGAATATGCCGGTGGAAAGAGTCCGTGAGATCCTTAAGATTTCTCAGGAACCGGTTTCTCTGGAAACCCCGATCGGTGAAGAAGAAGACAGCCATCTGGGTGACTTTATCCAGGATGATAACGTTCCGGTACCTGCAGATGCAGCAGCCTTTACGCTGTTAAAAGAACAGCTGGTAGAGGTGCTGAGCACACTGACCGAGAGAGAACAGAAAGTACTTCGTCTGCGTTTCGGCCTGGATGATGGAAGAGCCAGAACACTGGAAGAAGTAGGAAAAGAATTCAGTGTCACAAGAGAACGTATCCGTCAGATCGAAGCGAAAGCATTAAGAAAACTGCGTCACCCCAGCCGCAGCAGAAAGCTGAAGGATTATCTGGATTAATGGAATTATCCAAAAGACTTCGGATGAATGCTTCTTTTGTGACACCGGGAAACCGGCTGGCAGATGTGGGAACGGATCATGGATATATTCCGATCGCTCTTTGCCTGGAAGGCGTAATTCCATCAGCTCTGGCTATGGATGTGAATCCGGGACCACTGGAGCGCGCAAAAGAACATATACAACAGTTTGATCTGGAAACAGATATACATACCCGCCTCTCCGATGGTGTACAGGCTTTGTGCCTCGGGGAGGCGGATTCTGTCCTGATTGCCGGAATGGGCGGGGCATTGACAGTGAAGATTCTGGAAGCAGGTGAAAAGGTGCTTGCTTCCGTAAAAGAACTGATCCTGCAACCCCAGTCAGAGATCGACAAAGTCCGGTCATACCTTCTGACTCATGGATATGTGATAGCCGGGGAAAAGATGGTATATGAGGACGGAAAATATTATCCCGCCATGCGGGCAGTACATGGGGAAATGCCGCTGTGGCAGGAGGTGGAGTTACAGTATGGAAAATATCTGCTGGAAGAGAAACATCCGGTATTAGAGGAATATCTGAAAGACAAACAGAAAACCTGCAGGAAAATACAGGAAAAACTCGCAGCAGACGGAAAGAAAGCAGAAAAGATCACCGCACGGCAAAAAGAGCTGGAGGACGAACTTCGGCTGATCGGGCAGGCACTGGAGGTGTATGAACGATGATATGTAAAGAAGTTATGAGAAAGCTGGAAGAACGGTGGAATCCTTCCTATGCACTGGAATGGGATAACGTAGGACTTCTGGTGGGAAGAGAAGAAAAAGAAATCAAAAAAATATTTACAGCACTGGATGCTACAGAAGAGACGATCGCACAGGCACTGGAATTCGGTGCGGATCTTCTGATCACCCATCACCCGATGATTTTTTCACCGGTAAAAAAAGTGACCAGTGCAGATTTTATCGGCCGCAGACTGATTACGATGATCCAGGCGGATCTGTGTTATTATGCAATGCATACGAACTTTGATGTGAAGGGGATGGCACAGCTGAATCAGGAATGTCTGGGACTTACGGACTGTGAAGTGCTGGAAGAAACCGCTCCCGGGGAAGGCATCGGAAGAGTAGGTGCGCTGGAAGGGACGATGGATCTGAAACAATTTGCCGGAAAAGTAAGAAACGACTTTGAGATCCCGGATGTACGGATGTACGGAGATCCGGCAGCGATCATTCATCGTGTGGCAGTGAGCAGCGGATCCGGAAAAAGTATGATCCGTGGTGCAATTGAAAAAGGTGCCAATGTGATCGTTACCGGAGATGTGGATTATCATTCGGCAATTGATGCCGTTGCGCAGGGAATCGCTGTAATCGATGCCGGTCATTATGGAACTGAATATGGATTTATCGCATATATGAGACAGGAACTGGAAACTATGTTTCCGGAGCTTGCGGTAGGCACTGCCAGAGTGCATCATCCGTACCGAGTGGTGTAGCGGCAGCTGAAAGGAGTGGTGAAGATGGGACTTAAGATGTGTAAAGTAACAGTGGGTTCCAGGGAGAAAGCATATCCGGATGGAACACCTTTTGGAGAAATTGTCAAAGATTTCGACCAGGATTGTAAGTATCCGGTGGTTCTGGTAACGGTAGACGGAAAACTTCGCGAACTTCATAAAAAGATTCACCGGGACTGCCGGATCTCACTGGTGACGGTGGCGGACAGTATCGGTCATAAAACATACAAAAGAAGCATGAATCTACTGCTGTTAAAGGCGGTATATCATGTGACAGGACATGAGAAGATCCGGAAGATTGTCCTGCATTTTACGGTGGGAGAGGGATTTTACTATACGATTGATGGAGATGTGACGATCGATCAGCCATTTCTGGATCAGGTGGAAACGTATATGCATGAGCTGGTGGAAAAACATGCACCGGTGATGAAACGGAGTGTGTCTACCGCCTCTGCGCTGGATCTCTTTCACAAATATGGCATGTATGACAAAGAAAAACTGTTTCGTTACCGGAGAAGTTCCCGCGTAAATATCTATAATCTCGAGGAATTCGAGGATTATTTTTACGGGTATATGGTATGGCATACCGGATATCTGAAATATTTCAAATTGTATCCGTATGACGAGGGCTTTGTGATGCAGATGCCGACCCGGAAAGACCCGGAAAAACTGCCGCCGTTTACGCCGTCACCGAAGATTTTTCAGGTGCAGAAAGAGGCGGAAAAATGGGGCGAGATGATGGGAGTTTCCGTGGTAGGGGAACTGAACGAGAAGATCTCGAAAGGAAAAATGCAGGAACTGCTGCTGATCTCGGAAGCTCTGCAGGAGGGAAGAATCTCAAAGATCGCAGAGCAGATCATCGAGCGTGGCGGTGTAAAATTCGTTATGATCGCCGGACCATCCTCCTCAGGAAAAACCACATTTTCTCATCGCCTGTCAATCCAGCTGGCGGCTCACGGGATGAAACCGCATCCGATCGCGGTGGATAATTATTTTGTAAACCGGGAAGATACGCCGCGGGATGAAAACGGGAACTACAATTACGAGTGTCTGGAAGCTATCGATGTGGAACTTTTCAACCGCGATATGAATGCGCTGCTTAAGGGCGAGCGGGTGGAACTGCCACGGTTTAATTTCAAACTGGGAAAACGGGAATACAAAGGGGATTTCCTGCAGATGCAGCCGAACGATATTCTGGTGATTGAGGGAATCCACGGACTGAACGACCGGCTGAGCTATTCGCTTCCGACGGAGAGCAAATTCAAGATCTATATCAGTGCGCTGACGCAGTTAAATATTGACGAACACAACCGGATTCCGACGACGGACGGACGATTGATTCGCCGGATTGTCCGGGATAACCGGACGAGAGGAACGAGTGCGAAAGCAACGATTGCAATGTGGCCGTCGGTTCGCCGTGGAGAGGATGAAAATATCTTCCCCTATCAGGAACAGGCAGATGCAATGTTTAACTCGGCACTTCTGTATGAACTGGCAGTGCTGAAACTGTACGCGGAGCCGGTACTCTTCCAGATCGGTCCGGACGAACCGGAGTATCAGGAAGCGAAGCGGCTGTTAAAATTCCTGGATTATTTTGTGGGGATCCCCAGTGAGGATATCCCGAAGAATTCTATCCTGAGGGAATTCGTGGGCGGCAGCTGTTTTGATGTGTAAAATAATGTGCGAAAAATATATATTTATAAAAGATATATGAAAAAATGTCAGGGGTGAAAGTAATTTTGTCCTTGGCATTTTCAAAAGAAAGGGTGGAAAGTATGAAAGTATTGATGTTAAACGGAAGCGCAAAAAAAGAAGGCAATACATACCAGTCTCTTCTGGAAGTAGGAAAGGAACTGGAAAGACAGGGCATCGAGTATGAGATCTTTCAGATCGGCAGTCAGCCGGTGAGAGACTGTATCGGATGTGGACAGTGTAATGAAAATGGCTGTGTGTTTGCGGATGACAAAGTCAATGAATTCGTGGCAAAGGCGAAAGAGGCGGACGGATTTGTCTTCGGTACACCGGTCTATTATGCACATCCAAGTGGACGGATCCTGTCATTTCTGGACAGAGTATTTTACAGCAGCGGCAGAGCATTTGCCTTCAAACCGGCGGCTTCTGTAGCAGTGGCAAGACGCGGTGGATGCAGTGCTTCCTTCGATGTGATGAATAAATATTATGGCATCTGCCAGATGCCGGTAGCCGGCTCTACTTACTGGAACATGGTACATGGCTGTGAACCGGGAGAAGTGAAGATGGATGCAGAGGGAATGCAGACCATGCGGAATCTGGCAAAGAACCTGGCCTGGATGATGAAATGTTTTGAAGCCGGAAAAGTAGCAGGTGTGCCACTTCCGGAGACAGAGAGAGGAAATCAGACAAACTTTATCCGATGATGAAAAAACAATATTCTAAGGTTATAAAAATTGTAATCCAGATTCTGTTTTTTCTGTGGATACCGGAGTCTTTTGCTGCCAGTCTGTATGCGGTAAAAAAGCTGATCCATGCGGTTTCGGTGATGGATTTTACTTATGCGCGGGAACCGGTTCTTCTGCTGCTGGAAACTGTTGTAACAACAGCGGTTTTCGGACGGTATTACTGCGGATATATCTGTAGTTTTGGTGCGGCACAGGATCTGAGTTATGATTTGGGAAACCTGATACGAAAACAGACAAAATACCGTAAGAAACGTATGCTTTCGGTGAAAACAGACAAAATTCTTTCCAAACTGAAATATCCTGTTCTGGTGATTGTGGCAGTGAGTGCTGTCTGGAAGAAAAATCTGCTGGATGTCATCAGCCCCTGGAAGGGATTTGCCAGTCTGCTGTCCCTGCTGAGAGGAAATTTCAGCAAAGAGAATCTGATTTCTGCAGGTGTCTGGATCTGTATCATTGTTCTGGTCATATCGGCAGTATTTTTCAGAGCGTTTTGCAGATATCTGTGTCCGATGGGAGCAATTTATACACTGCTTTCCTTTTTCTCTTTGGACAGAAGAAAGCGAAGCTGCAAAAACAGCGGAGATTGTTCAATCTGTCCGTATCAGTGCAAACAGCAGAAAAGTAACCGCTGGGGTCTTGCGGTGACAATACTTGTCTTTTCCTGCATGAATCTGTATCTGTTAAAAGCAACGGGAAATGAAACGGCAAGCGGAACAGCAGATGTAAAAGTGACAGAGAAAGGGTCGTATACAGATGGAACGTATACAGGAACCGGTAATGGATTCCGTGGGAAGATCGATGTGACGGTCACTATTAAAAATGGAAATATTTCTGATGTGCAGGTGCAGGATTATGAAGATGATGCTACTTATATGCAGAGCGTTATCAGAGAGCTGATTCCGAAAGTGCTGAAAGAACAATCAACAGAGGTGGATACGGTTTCCGGTGCGACCTACAGCAGCAAAGGACTCCTGAAAGCTGTAGATCAGGCGATTTATCCGGAAAAAACAGAAAACGGGACAGATGTCACGAGTCAGATCCGGCTGAAAGACGGTAACTATGAGGGAACAGCCAATGGCTTTCGCGGAGAAATCAAAGTAGAAGTTACGGTAAAAGATCAGAAAGCAGAAAAAATCAGAATTCTATCTTATTATGACAATGAGGAATATCTTTTCCATGTGGCACCGGCAGTGATCACAGAAGTGCTGGAAAATAAACCGCTGGATACCGATGCTGTTTCGGGCGCGACATACAGCTGTAATGGTCTGACCAGAGCCATAGAAAATGCGTTGCAGGTAGAGGAAGATACCTATACCATTCTGGAAGCAAAACCACGCGCCGAAAAACATAAGAAAGCGCACCATCAGGTTCAGAAATTCGTAGAATCGGAGGAACAGTACGAAGAACTTGTGGAAAAATACAAAGAACTGATTTACGATTCCAACGGAAAGAAAAAAGAATAAAAAGTGATAAAAAGGAGTTTTCAAAAAACGTTTGTATGTTATTGAAAACTCCTTTTGTGTTTTGTTCGGTTGTCAGTTATCAAACATATGATCTTTCAGCTCCTGATACCAGTTTTCTGCCTGTATTTTTGTCGGAGCCGTAAGAAATACCGTGTATTCATCGGTCTGAATGGAAAGAACCGGGGATTCATCCAGCTCTACATACATTCTGCACGGACCGGTTTTCTTTCCTCTAAACACACCGAGCAGCTGATGCCCGTCAGCGGATCCGTTGGAGCGGACGAAGGAATCGTCCGGCAGGCTGTCCAGAAGCTGCAGATCCAGGATCTCGTCTGTAGAGAAAGAAGTGTCAGTGTAACCGGAAGTGATAGAAACCTGTGTGCCATCGATGGTCATCTGCACCGGAACAAAATCCATACGTATGAACAGTCCACACATCCAGATCAGAAGTCCGGCTACTACAACGAACATGCTGACTGTGAGGATTTTTCCGGCAGGTCTTCCCATATTGGTGGTGAAATTCGTGGTGCAAAAACGGTCAGGAACCATAAACCTTGGATCAGCCGGATTGTCATACCAGCCGTTTCGCCAGTAATAATCGTCATCCACATACATCGGTTCGTCATCGGCGGCAAGAATCTGTGCTTTTTTCTTCTTTAAGCGGAAGTACATCACAAAAACTGCAACGATGGGAATCGTCTGGAAAATAAAAAAGAGCAGGTGTGACCACCAGTACCATTCAAGATCATTTGCAAGGAAAAAGATCTCACTGATAAATGCCAGACTGTTACACAGACTGTAGAAGAAAAACATCCGGGACCAGTAACGGTGTTCCTGGGCGTTGATTGCCACATTGATCTCCGTATGTGCACTGTAGATCCGGTTGCCGTTTTTCGAGTAGCCCCAGGCGAACAGAAGAAAAAACAGCCAGAGGACGATCCAGGTAATCAGGAAGATCCCGCCGCTGGTATCGGTGAGGATATAGTTGCGGATACGGGAGAAAAACAACGGTATAAAAACCATCACCAGCGGAAGCAGATGCCAGTACAGCGGGAGTGCTGCCTTCTGGGTATGTATGGCAGTACGGGTGTCGGCAGCTGCGGTAAAAGGTTCTTTTGTCGTATTGCCCAGTCCCTGTTCCAGCTTCAGAAGATACAGCTGACGGTGGGCACTGTACAGCAAAGAGACTGCACGGGCAAGAAATACACAAAACCAGATGCACCAGAGCGTTATGCCTATGGAAGCCAGCCAGAAAAATGGAATGGCAACTACAACGCCAAGAACCAGATGCAGCAGATAAAACTTCCGGATGTGTTTTTGATAGCTGTCTGTCAGCTGAGCCACCGGAGACAGGGAGATAGCAGATTCAGGAAGATGGACACCAAGGAGCATCCCGTCCCGATAGGTTGCTGAACTTCCATAAACCGCCCAGGTGATGCCGACCATGATCAGGTCCGTGATCGCAAGAATCCAAAAGAGCATCATTCCACAGCCACCTCCATTTCCACAAATACTTTGCTGCAAAGACCGAGAAAATCTTCCAGGTTCATTCCGCGGATCCTGGCTTCCGCACTTAAAAGTTCCAGTTCGTCCTCCAGTTTTTCCTGAAAAAGAGAAGAAGGTTCCTCGTTTTCCGGAATATGAACGATACTTCCCAGACGGCGGTCAGTATAGAGAAAACCTTCATTTTTCAAAAGCTGGTAGGCTTTGCTCACTGTCATGGTATTGATACCAAGATCGGCAGCCATCTGTCGCACGGTGGGAAGAGACTCACCCTCGGTCAGTTCCCCTTTGCCGATGCCTTTTACAATCTGGTTGCGAAGCTGCAGATACAGAGGAATCTGCGAGAGTGTATTGATTTTTATGATCATGAAAACACCTCCTTGTATTTTGTATTATATCACACGATACAAATAATACAATAGAAAATGTATTTGACGAAAAGTTTTTCCTGTGGTAGACTGATTCGGTAAGTAGAATAAATGGTCGCGGCTGACAGGACCGAAAGGGGTCAGGTGAGGAAAGTCCGGGCTTCAAAGGGCAGGATGCCGGATAACGTCCGGTGGAGGTGACTCCAAGGCCAGTGCAACAGAAATAAACCGCCAGGTTCGCCTGGTAAGGGTGGAAAGGCAGTGTAAGAGACTACCGCCTGTCTGGTGACAGAGAGGGCACATGTAAACCCCATCCGAAGCAAGACCGAACAAAAAACTATGTGGCTGCCCGTCACGTTTTTAGGTAGGTCGCTGAAGCCTGCTGGCAACAGCAGGATTAGATAGATGACCATTCAAGACATAACCCGGCTTATCGTTCTGCTTACTTTCACAGAATATGGCTGTCGTCCGGAACATGAAAAGAAGTGTTTCGGACGGCAGTTTTTTTACGTGAGCAACGAGTCAAAGTCTGTGCTTGCACAAGACCTTGACGACTGCTGCGATAATGAGTAAAATTCGCGAAGCGTATTTTATGTTACTGTTCACTGGTAATATCCCGCGAGGTGTTTTTTGTGAGCGAAGGTCAC
>OLSD01003055.1_pt1 | contig 10969 bp, 9 predicted proteins | sample 1672211 | NCBI WGS metagenome assembly OLSD01 (sample SAMEA3136659, study PRJEB25190) | human gut metagenome
ATCATCTGCCAGAACTTCGCCTTGCTCATGACCTTCTTGAAAAACACCAGATTCAGCACCTCCGGCACGTCAATGCCGGTGTCCAGCATATCCACGGAAATGGCGATTTGAGGCAGTTTCTTCGGGTCGGAAAACTCGTCAATGGCGCTTTGGGCATAGGTCATGTAGTTGTCGATGACCTTGGCAAAGCCGGGAAGATGCGGATATTCCTGATTGAAAACCGAAAGGATCTTCTCTGCATGGGTGTGATTTTTTGCGAAGATGATGGTCTTGCCCAGTTTGTTGCCGTAGTCGATGGTCAAGCCGTGGGTCATCAGTGTGTTCAGCACCTGCCGGATGGTGTCCTCGTTGAAAATCCACTCATTCAGCGCCGACGATGCAATGCTCTCCGGCAACTCGTCGTTTTCATCTTCAAAGGTATCTTCATAGGCCTGTTTGTCCGCGTCGGAAAGGTCATCATAGACGATACCCTGTTCCATGAATTTCAGCTTCGTTTCCACAGACAGGAAGTCCACGAGATACCCGTCCTTCACCGCCTGCGCCAACTCATAGCCGTAGGTCGGTACGCCGTTTTCCAGCTCAAATATCTCATAGGTATTCTTGTCAATTTCGTCTTTCGGCGTGGCTGTCAGCCCCACCAGCGGGGCATCAAAGTAGTTGAAAATATCCCGGTATTTGTTATAAACGGAGCGGTGAGCTTCGTCGCAGATGACCAGATCGAAATGCCCGCAGGTGAAGAGTTTGCCCTCCTCGTCCTGTACACTGTCGATGACGTTGTACATGGTCTGATAGGTGGAAAATACGCAGTGCGCTGTGTAGTTATCCTTCTCCTCGCAGAGATTGGTAACGGAGAGATCGGGCAGCAGATTCACAAAGCTGCGCTTGGCCTGCGTTACCAGACTGTTGCGGTCAGCAAGGAAGAGAATATTTTTCACCCAACCATGTTGGAGCAGCACATCGCATAGGGCGATGACAGTTCTCGTTTTTCCGGAGCCGGTGGCCATGACCAGCAGCGCCTTGCGCCGGTTGCGTGCAAAGGCATCGCAGGCAGCTTTGATGGCGCCCTCCTGATAATAGCGTCCGGCTATCTTCTGATCCACCATGACATTTTTCAGGCTTGTCCGCATGGTCTGGAGATTGAACAGTTTTTCCAGATCCCGCTTGGAGTAGATAGCGGCACACTTGCGTTCGGGATAGATATTGTCCGTAATGCGGGTCTCAAAGCCATTGGTCAGGAAAATGACCGGGCGGCGGTGATACTTCTTTTCCAGCAGGTCTGCATAGAGCTTTGCCTGCTGGCGTCCCTTGGCCACATCCACGCATGTGCGCTTAGCCTCCACCACTGCCAGCGGGCGGCCGTCGTCCCCGTAGAGCACATAGTCCGCATAACCTACCTCGGACTTGTTTGGCATACCGGGCAGTTCCACCTCATTCAGCCAGTCCTTGCCCTCTGTCCAGCCCGCATCTGTGAGCATGGTGTCGATATACAGCTTGCGGGTCTTGTACTCGGACAGGTCGAGGGGCTTGGGCACATAGGTCTGCTGCTGCTCGGCTCGGCGGGCGGTGAGCTCTTCCTTCAAAGCGGCATTCTCCGCCATAAGGGCTGCAAAATCCACATCGGGTATCGTCTGCGAAGGAACTGCGGGCGCTTCGGCGGGCTGCATCAGCAAGGAACGGTCGAAATGCCCCTCGGCGTAGTTCTCACCGTAGCAATAGGCCACAAAATCCAGAAAGACATACAGGTTCTCCAGATACAGCGCCGCCTGCTCTTCGGTAATCTTTTTACCGGTGTGGGCGGCATTGTTTCCCATGCGACGGATCAGATCCATCCGCCGCCAGATGTCCGCGCCCACGATATCCCGGAAGTCCTCGGTGTTCATCAGGCTGACCAGTGTATCCTGATAGGGCATGACCAGCGCCTTGTCCACAGAATACATCCACTTCACGGCAAGCTCCATCGCCCTGCGGCAGTTCAACACGCAGGCAGAGGGGTCGATATGTAGAATCCGCTCAGCGGAAACCGCAACGGAGGCAAAGGACTCGAATTGCGGATCGGCAGCGAAAATGTCAAAGTTGGTCATGGCGTATCACCTCACTTTTAGGTGGTAATAGTTTCAAAGTCAGGCAACTTTTTTGTTGCGCCAAAGATCAGCCTTGTTTTGCTATAGTCGCTCTCTATGTAATTGCTGGTATAATCTGCAAAATCAATATTTGCTGCCCTTGCCAAATAAAGAATTGAAATATAGAGTGCCGATAAGGCATATACAGCATTATTGTATGATGCACCCGAAAAGTATTCTCCACGGTTGTGCTTTACTTCTTGGTATGCGTTCCACCACGAAAGTTTTCCAATGTCCCAACCTTCGAAAGGGGCGATAGTTCTTCCCCACCTTTTAACAGACACAACTGCATCCACGATACGGGGATATCTGCCCAAAATTGTTTCCTTATACTTCCCGATAGTTCCTTCCGGCTGTTTTCCTGTGATTTCAAGGCAGAGCAATTTGAAAACAGACTCTAATTCTGTACACGCAAGAATCAGGATTTTGGCAAACTCAAAGGAATGTACATTCTCCTGCCCAGAAGGTTCAATAAAGCGAGAGGTATTAGCAATGTCACCCTCTAATGTGAGATAGTAATTCCAAATTTCGTTGATTGTCTGTGTTGTCATCACTCGTCCCCCCTTCGCATCAATCAGCCCGCCACTGAAATTCTTTTGCCATGACCTCTAAACACGCAAAGAACGCTTCTTGCTGATGCTGCTCGTCCATCTTTTTAACGGCCTTACAGAGATCGCTCATCGAGTGAGCCGCTTTGATTACTTCCGAATCTTGCTGAGCATGATACTGTCGGATCAAATCTCGCCGCTGATTGTAGTAATTGGGATTGACATACTGAGAATTGAACATTGCATTTGTGAAATACATAATATTCACTCCTATTACAATAAATTTGGACAGGGAAGCCGGGCAGCCAGTCCGGTTTCCCTTCCATCTCGTGCCTAAGCTACAATGAGAGGAGCAACTGGCTGACCATTCACTCCTTGGGCTTCTATGTCCGTTAGAAAGACTGTCAGCCATCCTCTTGTTGCAGCGTTCGATTTGAGCAGGTTGAGCCACCGGATGCCGGAGAGTTCGTGTCACCCAATAGATTGAATCGGCAGCGAGAAAAGATGGATTCCGGTTGCAGATTCGTTGTATTGGAGGAATGTGGATGAACTGCGTTGGCATCGATATTTCCAAAGGAAAAAGCATGATCGCCGTCATGCGGCCCTTCGGAGAGGTGGTAGTCTCACCCTTTGAGGTACTTCACACCGACAGCGAACTGAGTAAGCTGGCAAGGCTGCTCAAAAGTCTGGACGGTGAGACCCGTGTGGTGATGGAGTCCACGGGCAATTACCACGCGCCGGTGGCCTGGCTGCTCCACGACGCGGGGCTTTATGTCTCCGTAGTCAATGCAATGCTGGTGCATGACTATGGGAACAACAGTTTAAGACGGGCCAAGACTGACAAGAAGGATGCCGTGAAGCTGGCCAACTACGGCCTTGACCACTGGCTCACGCTGCCGAGATATGTCCCGGAGGAGGATACCCGGCTCATGCTGAAGTCTTGCTACCGGCAGTACCAGCAGTATTCCAAAGTGCGGACCATGCTGAAGAACAACCTGATTTCCCTCCTGGATACCGCTTTCCCGGACGCAAACCGCCTGTTTACCAGTCCGCCCCGCGCCGATGGCAGCGAGAAATGGGTGGACTTTGTAGCTGCTTTTTGGCACTGCGAGTGCGTCTGCGGCCTGTCTGAGAAGGCCTTTACCGCCAAGTACCAGAAATGGTGCAAAAAGCACGGCTACAATTTCAGCGAAGATAAGGCGCTGGACATTTACGCTTCCGCCTGTGGACACTTCGGTGTCATGCCCAAAACGGATACCGCAAAACTTTTGGTAGAACAGGCCATTTCCCAACTCCGGGCAACTTCCGCCGCGTTAGCTGCTCTTAAGCAGGAGATGCAGTCTCTGGCGGCCTCTCTGCCGGAGTATCCTGTGGTGATGGAGATGTTTGGTGTTGGCCCCGCGCTCGGCCCCCAACTCATGGCTGAAATTGGCGATGTGCGCCGTTTTCATTCCAAGAAATCGCTGGTGGCCTTTGCAGGCATTGACGCCCCTCCTTACCAATCCGGCCAAATGGATATTCGTAGCCGCAGCATTTCCAAGCGGGGATCTGCCTCGCTGCGCAGAACGCTTTTTCTGGTGATGGGCGTTCTCCTGCAATGCGCTCCAATGGATGAGCCGATCTACCAGTTCATGAACAAGAAACGTTCTGAGGGCAAGCCCTACCGTGTCTACATGATGGCCTCCGCCAACAAGTTCCTGCGCATTTACTATGCTTCTGTGAAAGCCTACTTGGATTCTCTGGAACACAACTGATTTCCCAGCGTTATACCATCTGGCTGGCCGCCGTTTTAATTTTGAAACGCTCAGCGGCTTGATTTTGTGTTGCCTTTTTTGCTTCACTAAAAATCTGAAATTTCTACTTGACTTTTATTAGCAGGTCTTTCATGCAACTCCACTTTTTATTCCTGTTACGTATAGTATAGCACATATTCTTTTGACAAAATGGTCAAAAAACAGTCAGAAAATATCACTTAATTTACAAAAGCTTTATCCGAAATATTTCTGCATCAGGCTGTCAAACAGAAGTTGTGTTTCGTCCAATGCCTTCTGTACGGCAACTTTTGATTTGTCGGTCTGCTTTACAAACAATGCAAACTGATCTTGTAGTTTCTTTGGCGGGATATGCACATAAATTTGCTTCAATTTTGTAACATTCACTCCTGCCATGATTGCCCCTGAACTGACCATTTCAATTTGATTTAAGACGGCATTACTAAAATGCAACTGGTACATCATGAACACTGGATTAACCTTTTGTTTATTCACGCGAATTCTCAACACATCAGAATGAATTATTCCATCGACATACTCGTCTGGAAAAATTGCACACCTTCCAACATTTCCTTTTCGAGACATGGCAATATCGCCCGGAACCAGAGAATAAGCCCTCAACTGTGTTGCTTTTTCCTCTGTTATAAAATGCGTGGGGCAAGCTTTGAAAGCAGCGTTTATCTGGGGAATTTCCCAAACAGCGACACCAGAATTCACATACTCCCCTTTGCCTAATTGTGTGCCAAATGGTCCACATTTTATATCATCAGCAGAAGCACAGGCATCTACCAGCTTAATTGTTTCCCATAGGCAACTGGGATTTGCTAAATCTCCAAAGAGTTCGACAAATCGGGCTTTGACAAGCTCGTTGAGCTTTTGAAGCTGCTGCTGACGTAAAGTAATAATGGATTCAGTATGTTGAAGTACAGATACTATTTCATTTCGCTCTGACTCAGGCTTCATATCTACCACAAGATTACCGACATCAGATAAACTAATAGATGGGTAAGCTGCGTCTTTTACGAGTTGATTTGGCTTATGGTAGTTGAAATAGTATCTTAAATACTCGGAGATATCTTCGTTTGGCGTTATACAAGCAAGGTGACTGACCACATATGCACTTTGCGGCAGAACATATATATACCCTTTCATGCAGGACATTCCACTTTTGGCAAATAGAATTGTTCCTTTAGGATAGAGCCTAAGTTTATGCTTTTTTGCAACCTCATCCGACACTTTCTGTATGCTGGTTATCGCTTTTCCTTCAAGTAATTCTTGAAGATTACCCGCCTTAACAAAGGGCGTGCCATTTTCACAATAATTATGATCACCTTGCGGAGCTCCTTGACCTGCACAAATTGCGGCTAAATCTTTCAACGGTTGTCTCATCCTTCATCCCCACAAATCCGAATTTAGTCACAATCCAAGCAGCTCTTCCAGCTTGCTCATTTCCTCACCAATCTCCAGTTCCAGCTCTCTCAGCTGGGCCATGATCTCGCTAGTAGGCGGGTACTCCACGGGCTTATACTCGGTTTTCTTGTATTTATTGATGGACAGGTCATAACCGTTTTCCACGATCTCCGCTTTTGGCACGAAAAAGGATTTTTCCGTGCGTTGGCGATCTTTTTCTGCCTCCGGATTGCGTGAGCGGGCGATGATGTCGGGAATATCATTGTCCGCCACCGGGCTGCGCTTATCGTCCAACGAGAAGCCGTCGGCGGTCATGTCATAGAACCACACATTGTCCGTGCCGCCGTGGCCGGTCTTGGTGAAGATGAGCACGGCAGTGGACACGCCTGCGTAGGGCTTGAACACGCCGGAGGGCATGGAGATCACGGCCTCCAGCCGGTTGCCGTCCACCAGCTCCTTGCGGATGGCTTTGTGTGCGGTGGAAGAGCCGAATAGCACACCGTCTGGGACGATACAGGCGCAGCGCCCGCCGATGCGCAGCATCCGCAGGAACAGCGCCAGAAACAGCAGCTCGGTTTTCTTGGTCTTGCAGACCTTGAGAAGATCTGCCGACACGGTGTCTGCGTCCAGACTGCCCTTGAACGGCGGGTTGGCCAAAATCAGGGAATACTTCTCCTTGTCCGGGTTCTGGTCGCTAAGGCTGTCCCGGTATTCGATAAAGGGGTTGTCAATGCCGTGGGTCATCATGTTCATCGCGCCGATACGGAGCATGGTACGGTCCATGTCGTAGCCGAAGAACATATGGTTCATATAATGGTCTTTCTTCTGGCGATTGAAGAAGATTTCTTCTTTGCGGTGCTCTTTCAGGTATTCGCCCGCCGAGACCAGGAAGCCGGAGGTACCGCAGGCCGGGTCGCAGATCACGTCATCGGCTTTCGGGTCCATCAGCTCCACCATCATGTGGATGATGTGGCGCGGGGTACGGAACTGGCCGTTGAGACCGGACTGGCTGATTTTGCTGAGCAGATATTCGTAGGTGTCGCCGCGCACATCCACCGCCTGCGATTCGCTCATCAGGCGGTAGATCTCGTCCAGCGCATCCACCACCTTGGATAGCAGAAGCGGCGTGGGCAGCTTGAAAATGGCGTCGTCCATATACTTGGAGTAGGCGCTGTTCTTATCTCCGTGGAGATTTTTGATAAAGGGAAACACCCACTCCTGCATCACGCTGTACATCTTTCCGGCGGGGAAATCGTGGAATACACTCCACTTAAGCTGCTGGCCGTCGATGGTGCGCTCGCCCACCTGCACCTCATCGGTGAAGATGCTGGTATAAGGCAGTCCCAGCATGGCGGCCTCTTTCGCCCGGAGATTGTCCGAATCATCCAAGTCGTGAATGAACATCAGATAAGTGATCTGCTCAATGACGTCCAGTGGGTTCACCAGACCGCCCGCCGCAAAAATATCCCAAAGACCGTCAATTTTATTTTTCAGTTCGCCTGTAATCATGAATCCAATCCTCTCAAAGTCTTACAATTCTTTCTCTCTAAGCCAAGTTTTCTATTTAACCAGCACTTCCCACTTGCCGTATCTCTTACCGTTCTCTCTGCGGATATAGTTCTTATCCTGCAAGGACTTCATGATCCGCTTCACGGTTGCGATGGACTTGCCAGTTGCGCTCACAAGCTCCTGCTGCTTGATGGTCGGGTTTTGTGCGATCCGCTCCAAAATAGCCAGTTCCTCCAGCGAGCAGTCCAAAGTATCAAATTGATACTTTGGAACTTTGGGGCTGATACTTTGGGAAGCACTCTCGTCCACAAAATCAATGTGCAGATAGCGGTTCTTCAGTTTGTGCTCCGTTCCCAAAAGAAGGTTGTCAAAGAACAGCTCCAGAAACTTCGTGGTGGCGTGAACGCCTTTTTGCAGATTCGTATAGTTCGCTCTGACCAAGGCGTTGCGGAAGTACCACGAATTCTTTTCAAAGGCGTCATTATTTACATGAAAGCCGAAGGTCTTCATGTACTTGATCATAAAAACTGCGGTGGCACGGGTATTTCCCTCACCAAAGGGATGGATCTGCCAAATGTCCGAAGCAAATTTCGCCAGATGCCTTACTGCCGCATCCACGGACAGACCTTCATAGGAGAACCGCTTTTCGGTGGCGAAGTCGTAATCCAGCGTGTCCCGGATGCCGTTCCAGTCCGCATAAGTCACGGTGTCGCCGTTTAGCACCCATTCTTTCTTCGTGATATTGTACTGCCGGATTTGACCGGCGTGGCTGAACACACCCTCAAACAACCTGCGGTGAATTGAGAGCCATTCGGCGGGTGAAAATTGAAAGGCCTTTTCACCCAGCAGCTTTGCAATTCTGGCAGAGACAATGTCCGCCTCCCTGGTCTCGTTTTCAATCTCCGTGAGGGTGGTGCGCTGCTCGTAATAGCTGTGAATACGCCGTTGGGCCTCATCGATGGTGATCTTGCCTTCGATGTGATTCTTGGCGGTATCCAGCAGATAGGCAGAGGTGTTCAGCCCGTCCACCGCCTGCAAGCCGATGGCGGTCTGCCATGCCTCGCTTTTTTCAGCCCGGTCGGGCTCTCCTTGCTTGATATATTCCTCCAGATCAAACTGCCAATTCGTATCCGGCATATCTGCACCTCATTCCTTGCTCAGATCTTCCGTCTTGAAGGTCGTATACCCCTCATAGTAGTAGCTGTGGTCGATGCCCTTCATATAGACCTCGCGGCTGTTGATCTCGTCGGTCAAAGCCGCTTTCAGCAGCACCTTGATCTCTACGTCCTTGATGGGGCTGCGCTCCATGGCCAGCAGGTAGTCCTCTTTATCGACTTTGCTCCAATCCACCACCTGCCCGATGCCGGCTTTCAGCATCTGGTCGAGCCACAGGCGGGTGCTGCGGCCGTTGCCCTCTCGGAACGGGTGGGCGATATTCATCTCCACATACTTCTCGATGATCTCGTCAAAGGTGGACTGGGGCATCTTGTCGATGTTTCCAAGCGCCGCCTCCAGATACATCAGCGGCGCAAAGCGGAAATTGCCCTTTGCCAGATTCACCGTGCGCAGTTCACCGGCAAAGTCATAAATATCCTCGAACAGCGCCTTATGAATGGCTTGCAGTGACGTGAATCTGCCGGGGGCCAGCTTGTCCAGAGCGCCGCTCTCAAATAGTTCTACAGCCTTCTTTTTGCTGATACGCTCCTCCTCGCGGGCAAGCTCGGCGGAGTTGGTGATACCAAGTTTATTTTCAAGTGCCATCGTGGGCCTCCATGTGTTTGTAAAATAGTTTCTCAGAGTGTATCCAGAAGATCGGCGTATCGCTCACAGATGCTTTTTTCCAGCTTTTCAAAGGCCGGAATAAAACGGCTAATAATCTCCTGTGCCAGTGCTTTCGCGGCATTCCCATCGTAAATATGTGCCATATTGTTGCGCTGAGACAGCATATCCAGCCACACAGCTTCCTCTATGCAAGGGTAATACTGGTACGCCTGCTTGATATTTTCACGCGGGGAGCCTGTCTTAGCTGTATTGATGCCTTCATAAGTCAGCAATTCTTTTAAGACCTTCCAACCTAGTTCAAGCTGAATGGAGAACTTGTCAATGATGCCGCTAATGATAAATTCATTGTTGAGATCCTGCTGATCAGAGCGCCGCAGAACGTCTAAATTTTTTCGGTAGTTATCAAACTTTTTCATAGAGCAATACTCCCTCCTTGCTGATGGCTTCCCGCAATTCTGGGGACAAATCAGAACATAAATCTATCACATCAAAGTTCAGCAATGTATGCGTTTCTTCCTCAACATCCAGTCTGAAACGGCATACATTGCCTCCCTGCACAGCTAAATCAATATCGCTTGTGCGGTGGAAGTCCCCTCGCGCGCGGGAGCCGAAGAGAATCACCGTTTGGATGTGATGCCTATTTGCCAGATTAATGATTTGGTGAATAACCGTTGAATCAATTCCGTACTTTTTCATCACACCAACTCCTTTGATAAGCCTTCAAGCTCGCTGACCATTCTGGTTATAATCTCACAAAATAATTATACCATAAAACGCCAACTCCACAAGCAAAAGAAAGAAAATAGCAGGGAAATATCAAATCTGCTTTAATAATTCCAATGCTACATTTCAGATTGGCGGACATAGCCGCAGGTGTTGACAACACAGACAATTTGGTTATAATAACAGATGAAAATGGAAGGAGCCAAGTTAGTCGTAGTTCCCTGTTTTCTCTCGTAGTGGTATAATAGGTGAGACGAGCTATGGACGACCTTGAGAGTCGTAGTTCCCTGTTTTCTCTCGTAGTGGTATAATGCCCCTCTTGATACCTCGCCTCGGCGATTTGTCGTAGTTCCCTGTTTTCTCTCGTAGTGGTATAATTTAAATCGACCGCCGGATATTGATGCAGGCGTCGTAGTTCCCTGTTTTCTCTCGTAGTGGTATAATCAAAGACATCGCCGCCCGTCCGTGTCTGCGGTCGTAGTTCCCTGTTTTCTCTCGTAGTGGTATAATTTTCCAACCAATACCGCAAGGGCCGAACTGGTCGTAGTTTCCTGTTTTCTCTCGTAGTGGTATAATGATTGTATTCGCTCGGAGTTCCACGCCGATGTCGTAGTTCCCTGTTTTCTCTCGTAGTGGTATAATTGTCCGCCGCCGTCTGTGCGGCCTGTACCTGTCGTAGTTCCCTGTTTTCTCTCGTAGTGGTATAATTTTGAGGGATCCAGGCACTCTGAGTGTTTTGTCGTAGTTCCCTGTTTTCTCTCGTAGTGGTATAATAAAACGCACAAAAACAGAAAGCAACTTATCGTCGTAGTTCCCTGTTTTCTCTCGTAGTGGTATAATGGACACCGTGCGGACCGCTGCCGTGGATCAGTCGTAGTTCCCTGTTTTCTCTCGTAGTGGTATAATCTTCAGTGCCTTTTTCCTCAAGCACAACACGTCGTAGTTCCCTGTTTTCTCTCGTAGTGGTATAATAAAACGCACAAAAACAGAAAGCAACTTATCGTCGTAGTTCCCTGTTTTCTCTCGTAGTGGTATAATCTTCAGTGCCTTTTTCCTCAAGCACAACACGTCGTAGTTCCCTGTTTTCTCTCGTAGTGGTATAATA
>OLSD01003059.1_pt1 | contig 10949 bp, 10 predicted proteins | sample 1672211 | NCBI WGS metagenome assembly OLSD01 (sample SAMEA3136659, study PRJEB25190) | human gut metagenome
CAATCGGGTAATACCGGTTATCCACCATGTACTGTCCTTGTCCGCTGCACACATAAAACAGCTCCAGACGGTTTTCGTGTATGTGGGGCAGGATGGACTGTCGGTTGTTGTCATTGCGGTCGATCGCAACACAGTTGACAAAGCTCCCGCTTCGCTTTTTTGACCTGTTCTCCATAGCTGTTTCCTCCCAATAATCGCAAGATTACGAAAATCCTTCCGTGATTTTCTGCGGTACAGGCCGGAATCTGTGCTGTTTTTCCACAAGAACCCGCCAACGCAGTTTTGCATTTTTTCGTATAATAATTACAAGAAAAGCGTAAAGCACTTCAAAAAAGCAGTTTACAGAGCAGATTTATTTATGCCAAATAACACTGTCATTCTGTCTGTGCATTCATTATACCATCATTGCACAGAAGAAAACTTCTAAAATCCTGCTTTTTGAGGCCGCGCGGTAAATCACTACCTGTGAGTAAAAAGGAGTGCAGAAAAAAATGGGAAACAAAGTAAAAATCGGTCTGCTGGGTGCAGGCAGAATCGGCAAACTGCATGGTGAAAATCTGGCACATGCCGTACCGAACGCTGATCTGTACGCAGTTTCCGATCCTTGCAGAACGCAGAGCAGACCCTTGCGGAACGCATCCGGCGTGTGGAAAATCTGCGCCGCACGATCGAGAAACAGTGGCAGGCGAACTGCGGCTTTTCGCGTGAAATGTCCAAGGCACTGGTGAACCGCATCGTTGTGGACGCAGACGAGAGCAAGACCCGTATCACTCTGGATGTTTTTCTCACCGCCGGTCGAGAGTCCTGCACGGATTCGGTGCTTCCCGCCGCACAATCCTCGGATGTACCGCTGAAACTGACCTTTCCGCGTCCGCGCTCCGATCATCAGGGCGGGTATGAGGTGACGTATCTTGTGCGGTGGCATCTGGATTGAAACGCCCCATTTCCCCATGAAAAAAAGCGCTGTTCTCCGAAGAAAACAGCGCTGAAGCGCAATCCTCTATTTTACGCCTGCTTCACCGAATCCCCCTGCACCAGCTCGGTGGGAACCAGAAAGCGCAGCGGATCGTATTCCTCCCCGCAGACAAACGAAATCAGCTTGCGAATGCTCAGCTCTGCCTGCTGACGGCAGTGCACATCAATCGAAGTCAGGGACGGCAGCGCCATTTTTCCGAGGGGATTATTATCCACGCCGACCAGCGAAACCTCGCCGGGCACCGAAACCCCGCGCAGGAACAGCGCCTTTGCCGCGCCGACACCCAGATAGTCGTTCGCGCAGAAGAACGCATCCGGCAGCTCGTCCACCTGATCCAGTGCACGGCCAATCGTCTGCGGAATATCCGCATCATCCGCACTGGGCGTCAGCAGCAGGTGCTGCGGATCGCACGGCAGACCGAACCGCCGCAAGGCGCTGCGGAAGCCGTCATACCGTTCTCCGAATGCCGTGGAATACATCGGATCACCGATAAAACCCATTTTGCGGCAGCCATGGGTATACAAATGCTGCACTGCCTGATATGCCGCCTCTGTATTGTCCTCAATATAGGTGCACACACGCAGGGCATGATAGCGTGTTCCCACCGCCACGACCGGCAGTCCGCACGATACGATATTAGCCGCCAGTGTTTCTTCCATGTCCCCGAGGATCAAAACACCGCTGATCTCGCTTTCCGTCAGCCACCGACGCAGCGCCTGCGGATCGCGATCCCAGTATTCGTGATCGAAAACCATCATTTGATAGCCGTGCTCATATGCCATCCCCAGAAACAGCTTCTGGAACGCCACATAGAAGTAGGAATCCTTCAGATGTGCGCCGGTCGAGATCAGCCCCAGCTTTTTGGACGGTGTGCGATGGCTTTTATGTGCATAATACCCCAGCTCTGCCGCAATGCCGCAAATCCGGGCGCGCGTATCAGGATTGACGTTTGGCATATCCCGCAGGGCCAGCGATACGGTATTGATGGAAACACCTGCCCGCTCCGCGATCTGTTTCAATGTAACTTTTGCCATGACGCATTCCCCATTTGTTTGAAAAAATAAAACCGTTATCAGTTCACTTTCATATTAAAGTACTGCGCCGCTGATGTCAAGGGGCAGCAAAACCGCAAATCAGCCCCACCGCTGGGGATACGGATCCGCGGTTCCCGCGCGCTGTTTATCGGTACTGCGGCTGCATTTCTGCACAGATACCGAGTGCCGGCGCGTATTTGTCATATTATGTATCGGCAAATTTTATATTAAAGCATTAGGAAAATATACGGATTAACCAAATATTTTTAATATTAAAAATTGTTTGCCTGCATAAAAGTATGATTTTTACCGTTCTTTTGCAAAACCTCACCCTTAACCGCATCCGTTTTGTATCAAAACCCGCTGTTTTTCACAAAAACCGCTTCACTTGACATCAGAAAATAATATGATAGAATGTGTTTGTAAGCAGAAAAATCATATCGCAACTCCCCGCTATTTCGTTTTTATAATATTAAAAAGCTGTCTGCCGCCAGAGCGGAAAGGAGGATCCCCCAACAAATACGCAGTCGTAAGCGCCTATAAAATTTTCCTGAAAAAGACTGCAAGGCGGCGAAAAGAGCAAGCACAATATGATAAAGAGTAAAATTATAGAGAAAGAAGGAGAAATCAACATATGCTTTTTACTGCTGTAACCTTCATTGCGTTCACTGCGCTCGTCGCTGTCATTGCATGGTGGCGCACGCGCGACGATGACCTGAGTACACAGGACGGTTATTTCCTTGCGGGCCGCAGCCTGACAGGACCGGTAATCGCCGGCTCCCTGATGCTGACCAACCTGTCCACCGAGCAGCTGATCGGTCAGACCGGCCAGAGCTTTTCGACCAACATGGGACCGATCGCCTGGGAAGTCACCTCAGCAGCAGCACTTGTCATTCTGGCGCTGGTATTTCTGCCGCGCTATCTCAAGATGGGACTGACTACCGTACCGGAATTCCTCGAAAACCGCTACGACAGCACAACCAAGCGTATCGTTTCCATCATGTTCCTGCTCGGCTACTTGCTCACCTACCTGCCGACCGTTCTGTATTCGGGCGCACTGGTGTTCAACCAGATCTTCGAAGTTGATAAGCGCATGGGTGTATCGCAGATGCAGGGCGTTATCATCACGGCTGTTGCCATCGGTATTGTCGGCGCCTGCTACGCCATCTTCGGCGGTCTGAAAGCGGTTGCGGTATCGGATACCATCAACGGCATTGGACTGATCATCGGCGGCTTTATGATCCCGATCTTCGGTCTGCTGCTGCTCGGCAATGACAACTTCCTCGCCGGTCTGCGCGATCTGATCTCGGTCGTACCGGCAGAAAAGTTCAACGCCATCAATCCGGCCCACGCAATGGCGCCGATGATTCCATGGCCGGTGCTCTTTACCGGCATGGTCGTCAACAATATGTTCTACTGGTGCACCAATCAGGCGATCATTCAACGAACGCTGGGTGCAAAGAACCTGTGCGAAGCACAGCGCGGTGCAATCTTTGCAGGCTTCCTCAAGTGCTGCGGCCCGTTCTTCATCACCATCTGCGGCCTGATCTGCTACCGTATGTCGATGGATCCCGCTGAGGGCTTCTTCTCCGCGGAGCACATCGCAAATCTGGCAAAGACCAGCGACCTTGCCTATCCGACGCTCATCCTGAACGTCCTGCCCAAGCCGCTGCTCGGCTTCTTCGCAGCCGTGCTGTTCGGCGCGATCCTGTCGTCCTTTAACTCGGCGCTCAACTCTTCGGTCACGCTGTACACACTGGATATTCACCGCCCGCTGTTCAATCCGCAGGCAACGGACGCACAGCTGGTCCGCATCGGCAAGATCTTCGGCACCGTGCTTGCCATCGTTTCGATCTGCGTGGCGCCGGTCGTCAGCTTTGCCCCCTCCGGTCTGTATGACTTCCTCCAGTCCTGCTTCGGCTTCTTCAACGTGCCGATTCTGGCGGCGGTCATCGTCGGTATGTTCACCCGAAATGTTCCCGCTCGTGCCGCCAAGGTATCGATCGTGATGCACGTTGTTCTGTACTCCATTTCCAAATTCATCCCTGCACTCCAGAATGTGCACTACCTGTACGTTCTTGCGGTACTGTTCGTACTGAATGTTGCGGTCATGCTGCTGATCGGCAAGATCAGCCCGCGTGCAACGCCGTACGTCATGCAGGATGTCGGCGCTGTCGATCTGACACCGTGGAAATACCGCAAGATTGCTGCCATCGGTGCACTGTGCCTGATGTGCTGCGTTTACCTGCTGTTCTCTCCCCTCGGCCTTGCCGGCTGATGAGATAGATCCGCCCGCACCACTGCCTGTTTCCCTCAGCGGTGCACAGGCGGCAACCTAAAATACCAACAAAAAACATACTGAAATCTCTGTAAACAAAGAAAGGATGCTGTTACCATGGCAAAAACTTTAAAAATCGGTTCGGTCGGTCTGGGTCGTCTGGGCTATGAGCACGCAAAGAATATCGCAAACTATGTCACCGGTGCAGAGCTGACCGCAATCTGCGACACGGACGCAGCGCGCGTAGCACAGGTAGCCGAGGAGCTGAACGTTCCCTACACCTACACGGACGTAGCTGAGATGGTCAAAAACCCGGAGCTGGATGCGATCGTTGTCGTTTCGCCCTCCATGTTCCATGCCGAGCACATCAAGCTCGCACTGGATGCAGGCAAGCACTGCTTCTGCGACAAGCCGCTCGACACGACGGTTGAAAAGTGCAAGCTGGCAGAAAAGGCTGTGGAAGCACATCCGGACAAGGTATTCATGCTCGGCTTCATGCGCCGCTTTGACGATTCCTACGCAGAGGCCAAGCGCCGCATCGACGCAGGCGACATCGGCAAGGTCGTTCTCGTCCGCTCCTACACGCAGGACCCCCGCACCACCATCGAGGGTACGCTCAAGTTTGCACCGCACTCCGGCGGCCAGTATCTGGATATGTGCGTGCATGACCTCGACCTGATCCGCTGGTTTACCGGCGCAGAGGTCAAGCGCGTCTGGGCGATCGGCGGCGTATTCGAGTTTGACCTGTACCGCGAGCTGAACGACGCAGACAACTGCTGTGCGACCGTACAGCTGGACAACGGCGCAATGGGCTTCATGTTTACCAACCGCACCCACGGCGCAGGCTGCAACGTAGAAACCGAGATCATTGGCACGCACGGCACGCTGCGTATTGCAAATGTCGGCGCAAAGAACCTGCTCCAGATCGTAGACGGCTCCGGCGCACGCGAGGAGTACTATCCAGACTTCCTCAGCCGCTGGCATCAGGCCTATATCAACGAGATCCAGGAGTTCGTATCCTGCATCAACGAGGGCCGCAAGCCCGGTGTCACCGTTTACGACGGCACCAAGGTTTCTCAGGCGGCATACCGCTGCAAGGAATCCTTTGAGACCGGCGAAATGCTAGTGAACGAATAATCACCTTTTCAGAACGGGGGGCGGGCAGAGAACGCATCTGTCCGCCCGGTACCATCATTCATTTTGTTTCCCAAGATACCGGAAGGAGGACTCTGACATGAGCAAGGAAATCAAAGTCGGTGTCATCGGCTGCGGTGCGATCGGCAGACAGCATATCGCACGCCTGATGAACACGATTCCCGAAACGCGCGTAGTTGCCGTTGCGGATTATTACCAGCCGTCGGCACAAGCGGTTGCAGAACAGTACGGCATCACCTGCTGCGCGACCGGCGAAGAGCTGATCGCACGCCCCGAAGTAGAGGCTGTGCTCGTCACATCCGCAGACCCGTCCCATGCGGGCTATGTGCTTGAATGCATCAAGGTGGGCAAATTCGTATTCTGTGAAAAGCCGCTGGCACAGACCGCACAGGAATGCGAGGAGATCATCCGCGCAGAGGTTGCAGGCGGCAGACGGTTGGTGCAGGTCGGCTTCATGCGCCGTTATGACCGCGGCTATGCTGCCATGAAGCAGGCGATCGAGTCCGGTGAGATCGGTGCGCCGCTGATGATCCACTCGTGCCATCGCAATATGTCTCAGGCACCCGGCTTTGCGACCGACTACGCAGTAACGCGTGTTGCGATTCACGAAATTGATATTTCCCGCTGGCTGCTGGACGATGAATACGCTACGGCACAGGTGCTGGCAGTCCGTCAAAGCAAAAACACACAGGGTGACTGGCTCAACCCGCAGATCATGATGCTGACCACCCGCTCGGGACAGCGCATCGATGTCGAGGTGCAGACCGACGGCGCATATGCCTATGACATTCAGTGTCAGGTAGTCGGTGAGGATGGTACGGTCAGCCTGCCCGATCCGTCGGCCGTGGTCAAGCGCGCGGGTGCAGCCTGCAGCTTCCCGATCATGACCGACTGGTCGCAGCGTTTTATCGAAGCGTACGACATCGAGTTCGATGCATGGGCCAAGGCGCTGCTGAACGGCGCACCGGACGGTCCGTCCGCATGGGATGGCTACGTTGCCTGTGTCACCGGCGATGCACTCATTCTCTCCCGCCAGACCGGCAAGCCGGAAGCGATCGAGCTGATGGAAAAGCCATCCATCTACTAATGAATTTCCGCCTAAACCTATTTCCATTTTTTCATGCCCTGCGTATCGCAATGCGTGCGCAGGGCATCCTTTTGTTGTTTTTCCTATGCCGTTTCGCCAAAGAAATGAACGGACCAAACAGATCAACAACTCTGCAAATAAAAAAGACAGCTCTCGCTGTCTTTTTTGTCTGTCGGAAAATGCCTCGCGGCGCGGCGCATATGGAATAGCGCATTGCGACCGCAGGGCACAGCCTTTCATCGAATTTCGATCGAAAGCGTGGTTTCGATCGAGAGGCTATTGCATCATCTCCCGCTTGATTTTTCCAATCCGCATATAATACCATACCAGATTGAGTGCTGCCGCACACACCCATGCTGCGCCTTCCGCAAAGAATACGCCGCTCTGCCCGATGAAGGTCGGCAGCACGAGCGCCGCGCCCATGCGCATGAGCATTTCCGCAAAGCCGGAGAGTGTCGGCACAGTCATCTCGCCCAGCCCCTGCAGTGAGGAAAAGATAGAAAAAACACCGTGCAAAGCGTTACTGCTCTGCACGGTGTTTTCCGTTTTACGATTCCTTTTCTTCACTTTTTCCTTTTTCGCTGTGCGTGATGCTCTGCTTGAATGACTGCCGGAACTTGCCGGGCGGTGTGCCGGTGTACTTCTTAAACATGGCGTTGAAGTGACAGATACTGCTGAAGCCGAGTGTATCCGCAATCTCAGCGATTGGGATGCTGGTATTCATCAAAAAACCCTGCGCCTCACCAATCCGGCGTTTCATCACATACTGCATAGGCGGCACGCCGAACTCCTGCTTAAACACATGCGCCAGATAATACTCGCTCACGCGCAGTCGCTCCGCCACCATACGCAGCGTGATCGGCTCACAGTGGTGTGCATCCAGATAGCGCCGCACGCGGTGCGCCAGCACAGACGGCATTTCACGCTGCTGCTCCTGCTGGTGGATACGACTGCGGAGCAGGGAATCGGTCAGATTCAGCATTGCCTCTGCCAGACTGCAGCACACGGCATGCAGGTTTCCCGCATCGGCGCTGAGCAGATACAGCAGGTGCATGGTCTCGCCTACCTGCCTGGCAAGCTGTCCGCACGAGACGACCGGACACTCCCCTTCTGCGATCAGGCAGTTGGGCGGCAGACCTTCTGCATTGACATCGGTAATTGCGACGCTGTACGACCGGATCTGCCGCACCTGATCGGGTTCCTCGCCGTGCAGCACACCCTGATTGCAGATAACAATGTCGCCCTCTCCAATCGGGTAATACCGGTTATCCACCATGTACTGTCCTTGTCCGCTGCACACATAGAACAGCTCCAGACGGTTGTCGTGCATATGCGGAAGTATAGACTGCTGGTTGTTGTAATTGCGGTCGATCGAAATGCAGTTGAAGAATGTTCCGCTCAGTTTACGCGGCTTGTTTTCCATGTATGCTCCCTCCTAAGAATCACAAGATTACGAAAGCCTTTCCTCGATTTTCTTTCTTCCCCTCGGAAAATCCTGCTGTTTTTTCCACAAGAACGCGATAACGCTCTCACCGACTTTGTTTGTATAATAATCACAAGAAAAGCGCAAACGATTCAAAAACAGCAGTTTATATCGTTGTTTTATTCGATATTTTTACATCGTTCTTCTCTGTGTGCAATTATTATATCATAAAAACACAGAAAAAAACTTCTAACATACTGCTTTTTGAGCAAGCGCGTCAATTCAGGTTTCAGAGTAAAAAAGGAGTGCAAGAAAAATGGCAAACAAGGTAAGAATCGGTCTGCTGGGTGCAGGCAGAATCGGCAAGCTGCACGGCGAAAATCTGGCACATGCCGTGCCGAACGCAGACCTCTACGCAGTGGCTGATCCGTTCATGAACGATGTGACCCGCGCATGGGCAGCGGACATGGGTATTGAGAAGTGTTACGATGATCCCGAGATGATCTTTGGCGATCCGACCATCGAGGCCGTGTTTATCTGCTCCTCCACCGCAACGCATGCAGACTTCATCATGCGCGCTGCGCAGACCGGCAAGCACATCTTTTGCGAGAAGCCGATCGACACCAAGCTGGCAAAGATCGAGGAAGCCCTCGCTGCGGTAAAGAAGGCAGGCGTTAAACTGCAGGTCGGCTTCGTTCGCCGCTTTGACCACAACCACAAGGCCGTCCGCGATACAGTTGCTTCCGGCAAGCTGGGCAAGCCCAATCTCATCAAGGTCACCTCCCGCGATCCCGATCACCAGCCGATGAGCTATATCAAGGTTTCCGGCGGTATCTTCATGGACATGACCATTCACGATTTCGACATGGTCTGCTATCTGGCAGGCAGCGAGGTTACCGAGGTTACCGCTTACGGTGCAGCGCTCTCCGGCGCCGGCTACGAGGAATACGGCGATGTGGACACCGCCATTGTAATGATGAAGTTCGAGAACGGCGCACTCGGCGTGATCGACAACTCCCGTGCCGCACACTACGGCTACGACCAGCGCACCGAGGTTCACTGCGACCAGGGCTGCGTGCAGGTTGCAAACGATCTGAACAACACCGCCATGATCTCCTCTGCCGCAGGCGTCGAGGTTGCAAAGCCGACTTGGTTCTTCCTCGAGCGCTACAACAACGCATTCATCGCAGAGGCAAAGGCGTTCACCGATGCCGTTCTGAACGACACCGACACGCTGGTAACCGGTTTTGACGGTCTGCAGCCGGTTAAGATCGCCATGGCGGCAAACCTGTCCATGAAGGAAGGCCGTCCGGTCAAGTTGAGCGAAATCGAGTAATTTATCCCCGCATTACCTCAAGCAAAGAGAAGAGAAAGAGTTAATGCAAGCCGCCGCACCCGGCGGCGGCTTCCATTTGAGAAGAGAAAGAGGGGTTGCTCCTTATGAGTGAAAAGAACAACACTGCCTCCCTTGGCTGAGGAACCCGCATTGCCTATGGTTTAGGCGACACTGCCTGCAACGTTGTGTTCGGCATGATCACCGCGCTGCTCACCCTGTTCTATACGGATTACTGCGGTATTCCGGTCGTTACCGTCGGTCTGGTCATGCTGATCTCGCGTATTTTTGACGGCTCGTCCGACGTTATCATGGGCATCATCGTGAGCAAGACCAAATCAAAATGGGGTAAGGCCCGTCCGTGGATTTTATGGATGAGCGTACCGTATGTTCTGTGCGCGGTTGCGATGTTCTGTGTGCCGCACAGCAGCACAACCGTTCAGTTCTGGTACATTTTTGTTACTTATAACCTGTGCACCACCGTATGCTACACCGCAATCAACGTGCCCTACGGCACTCTGTCCACCATGATGACCCGCTCCTCGCACGAGCGTGACCTGCTTTCCGTCGTGCGTATGGCGCTCTCTCCGGTCGGCAAGATCATCGCCGTTACCTTCACCATGCCGGTCGTCAAGCTGTTCGGCGACGATCAGGCCGCATGGATCAAGACCATGAGCATCTGGTGCGCCATCGCACTTGTTCTGCTCGTCATCTGCTTTGTTCGCTGCAAGGAAACCGTTAATTTTGAATCCACCGCACAGGAGCAGCCCAAGGTTCCCGTTTCCCGCGCGATTAAAGCGCTGCTTGGCAACCCGTATTTCTGGGCAACGCTCATTCTGTGGACTGTCACCTGCGTTCATACCACCATCATCGGCACCGACCTGCCGTACTACTGCAAATATGTTCTCGGCAACGATGAATGGTATTACAGCGTCATTTACACCTCCGAGATCGTCGCACTGATCGTTGGTGCGCTGCTGTGTCCGATGCTGCTGCAGAAATTCAACAAGCGCAACCTGTCGCTCGCCGGCTGTATCGTAGTTGTTATCGCCCATGCCCTCATTATGGTAAACCCGATGAGCTTCCGGTGGATTCTGGTAATGACCATCATCCGCTCGCTCGGTCAGGCTCCGCTGACCTCGCTGATATTCGGCATGATGGGCGATGTTGTAGAGTACGGTCAGTGGAAGAGCCATCTGCGTCAGGAAAGCCTGATCTTCGGCGGCGGCTCGCTCGGCTTTAAGATCGGCACCGGCATCACCAGTGCGGTTATGACCGCCATGCTCGAGGGCGCAGGCTTCCTCAGCTCGGTTACCGGCGGTGCCATGCAGCCGTCTTCTGCCCAGCAAATGATTTCCTCTATCTTTAGGATCGGTCCGATCCTCGTTTGGATCGTTGCAATTATCGTCCTGCTGTTCTACAAGCTGGATAAGATTTACCCCACTATTATGAAGGAACTCACCGAGCGTGAAGCGCGCGGTGAAATGTAAAGGAGACTGTCTTATGCTGAAACTCGGATATAACGAAGCAACCTGCAAGGAAAATTCCACGGTTGAAAACGACCTGCTGCTGTGTGAAAAGTACGGCTATGACTATATCGAGCTGCGTCTTGATATGCTGCAGGAGTATCTCAAGACCCACACCGTGGACGATCTCAAGGCTT
>OLSD01003062.1_pt1 | contig 10947 bp, 14 predicted proteins | sample 1672211 | NCBI WGS metagenome assembly OLSD01 (sample SAMEA3136659, study PRJEB25190) | human gut metagenome
GCCCCTACGGAGTGTTTACCGATAGGATTTTGTAAGGGGCGATGCCCACATCGCCCCGCGCCCAGGCGGCGGGCGAACGCAAGGGTCGCCCCTACGGATGCGTATCTTGCGGTGCGTAGGGGACGGGCACAAGGAATGTGGTACGGCGAGGGGTTTGCGTGGAGGAGAATAGTGAAAAGCGCAAAAGTAAAAAGCCGATCGCTTTTGCAATCGGCTTTTTGTCTAAGGACTATAAAAAAGATATTTTTTCGATTTTGGCTGATGGAGTTGAACTCTTGCATAAGCGGTTACGCCTGCTCTACATCACATTCAACTTCAAGGCCGCCGATAAAAACTACCTTTATTTTCTGTTTTGATTCGACGACCACACATTGAAGGATTTGCCTGACTATCTGATCGTCATAGGTAAGCGGATGGTTTTTCATGCCTTCAAGGACGGTGAATATCTCGTCCAGTCGAGAGGTAGTATTTTTGCGATGTTCCTGCTCTTCACTGTACTGTGCCAGCTTGTTTTCAAGCATTCTTTTTTCTGTGATCAATGATTCGATACGGGGATCGGAAAGTAATCTCCCCTGATTCTGCACAGTTACGCTGTTCAGTATCTCTTTAAATTCTCTGTCAATCTGTGCAATGCGGATTTGAATTTCGATGCTGTCATCCGCTTGCGTTTCACAACCTAATCCCATTTGAATGTGCATTTTGAGTGTTTGCAGTATTTCGGGATTCACTTTTGCCGTCTTCAGAATGGTTTCCATGATCGCATCCTGTAAGGACGCTTCTTCCATTGTAGGTGATTGGTGGCAGTATTTCTTGCCGTAATCGAGGCGGCTGATGCAGCGCCATACGATCTTCTTCTGACCGCCTACTGTCCATGTGCATCTGCGATACGGTGTTCCGCATTCTCCGCAGATCAGTAATTCGGTGAGAGCATATTTACCGCAGTATTTTCCTTGCTCCGTCTTTGTGCCGACCTGCTTTACCTTACTCTTTCCGGTACGGCGGGCAAGTTCTTCCTGCACTCTGCCGAAGGTGGCGGAGTCGATAATCGCCGGATGATTGTTCTCGATATAATACTGGGGGCGTTCTCCTGTATTTACTCGAACCTTTTTGCTTATGCAGTCTTCTATATAGGTTTTGCCCCGTAAGGCATCACCCTTGTATTTCTCATTGGACAGGATGGAGCGAATCACAGTTGCTTGCCATTTGCTTTTCCCGGAAGGTGTCGGGACGCCTTGTCCGGTCAGCTCGTTGGCAATGTCCTGCATACTTTTTCCGGCAAGGAACTGCTCGTAAATAGAGCGTACAATGGCCGCTTGTTCTGGATCGATTTCCGGTTTGCCGTCTGCGCCTTTTCGGTATCCAAGGAAGGATTTGTAGGCGAAGAAGACATTGCCTTCTTTTGCACTCTGCGCTTTTCCCCAAGCTACATTGTGGCTGATGTTTTCAGATTCGCTCTGTGCGATGGAGCCATATATAGTGATATAAAATTCCGCGCCGGGATCGGTGCTGTGGATGCCCTGTTCCTCAAAATACACATCTACGCCCAGCTCCTTGAGCAGCCTGACATATTTCAGACAGTCCACAGTGTTTCTTGCGAACCGGGATATGGATTTGGTGATGATCATATCGACCTTGTGTCGTCTGCAGGCTTTGATCATTTTGTTGAATTCATCGCGCTTGCGGGTACTTGTGCCTGTGATTCCCTTGTCCGCATAGATTCCGGCAAGCTGCCAGCCATTTTCACGGTTGATGCGCTCCGTATAATATTTTACCTGCACTTCATAGCTGTTAAGCTGTTCTTCCTGCTTGGTGGATACGCGGCAGTAGGCAGCCACCCGTTTGCAAATATACTGTGTGCTATACACATTGACCGGCTGAATTGTCGGCGGAATTGTGCGGATTCTTTTTTGAGGCATTACGGCAGTCTGTTCCATATCTGTTCTCCTTTCTGATCTTGCGACCGTTTTTTAGTGTGAGGCAGATGCTTCCGTCGTGGTTTAAGCTGATAGAGGAGACGGTGCGTTCTGTAAGTTCTTGGTTGTATTGAGAAAGCGGCCCTGATTTTTCAAAGGCCGCTTTCAGCATTTCTGTCACGCTCTCGGTGGTATCCATCTCAGAATACCGGAGCGAGGCACATTCAAATATTTTGTTTTTCAGTGTTTCCTTTTCAATTTCAGAGCTGTCCAGTAGTCGCCCGATTTCGTTTTCCAATCGTCGGAGACAGGAGGACGGCTCCTTTTGTCTAAGAGGTACATCGATCAGTTTTGTATCACCAATAACCATGTTCAGACATTCAGTAACATCAGCAAGCAGTTTTTCATCGACAATTTTTATGGTGGTTCCGCAGCCCTGACAAACCCACTTTTCACCGAGTGATGTTCGGCTGTCATGTATACGACGCATGGAATGTCCGCATTCTCCACATACCACAAGTGCAGTCATTTGAAATATTACCGCACCTCGGTCAACAGCTTTCTGTGTGTTTCGCTCGGCTTTTACCTTCTGAGCCTTGTCGAAGGCGTCTGTATCCATAATTGGCGGATATGTTTCATTTCCAAGGTATCGGACATCTTCCACAATCCGTTTCAGCCGTGCTTTGTTCCAGCCGGTGACGCCGGGCATATATTCGGCACCGCAGGCATTCAGTTTTTTGGCTATTTGCAGCAGTGAGCTGCCCTGCAGATAATTCTCATATATGTTGCTGACGATCTGGCTTTCTACTGGATGACTGATGATTTTTCCGTTGTCAAATTGATATCCAAAGGGGATGTTGCGTATTTTCATGCAGTGTACTCCTTTCCGTTAGATTTTTTCTGTGAGGACAAGCCCTCCCGCAAGCCGAAAGCTCAGTTTCTGTCCGCTGATGACCGTGATGCTCTCAACGATCTGCTCGAACAGATCTTCATCAAATGTATCCGAAGGAATGTATTCGGCAAGTGTTTCATTGAGATTGCGGAGAGTGTCTATCAGTTCGTCGTCCTCGTCTTCCATGAGGATGCGACGGCGTTCTGAACGAAGCTCACTTACTTTTCTGCTTAATTCTCCGGATTGCGTTGTGAATTCGGCGTTGTTCAGAATACCTTTGTTGTGAAGCTGTGCTACTACAAGATTCTGTGCGTTGATGTCAGCGATCCGGCAGTCTATCTGATATACCTTTTCCTGATTTCCGCTGACACGGCTCTGCATTTTTTCAAGCTGCCGGATTAAGTCGCCGAGCAAGTCTTCTCGGCTTTTTACAAGCTTGTCTGTCATCCGCACAAAGGCTTCTTTCGCCGCTTCTTCCGGTATGCGTTCACTGGTACATTCCAAGCGTCCCGATGCTTTGTAGGAACATACCCAATAGGCTTTTCCATTGACAATCTGTCTGCGGTAGTTGTGTCCGCAGACGGGGCACTTTAGCATTGTGCTTAAGGGATACCGGTCTTTTTTCACAAAACAGCCCTTCGACTTGCTTTTCTGCAGTTCCTGCACAGCCTGATAGGTTTCTCTGCTCACGATGGCGGGATTACTGTTTTCAACATAAAACTGCGTCCTTTCACCATGGTTCCGTCTTTTGCGGTATGGCAGAACATCGGTAGTGTAACTTTTTTGCAGCAATGCATCTCCCATATATCGCTCGTTGTTGAGAATATAATCAATGGTGAACGAATGCCATGTTGTGTATCCGTACCGTTTGGGAACTCCCTCTGTATTGAGCTGATTAGCGATGGCCTGCTTGCCATAGCCTTGCAGATAAAGATCAAAAATCCGGCGGACAACCGCCGCCTCCGTATCATTAACACGAAGCTCTCCATTTACGAGTTCATACCCGTAAGCAGCTCGACAGCAGTTGAATTCGCCGGATTCCATTCGCTTCTGATAACTCCACCGCATATTTTCGGAAATCGTTTCTGATTCTTTCTGTGCAGCCATGCCGGGGAAGGTCAGGATCATTTCAAGATCAAGGGTTTCCGTGTCGATGCCCTGTTCTTCGAAGTAAACGCTGACACCTATTTCCTTTAACATTCGTACCACAGTCAGCAGTTCTGTGGTATTCCGCGCGAAGCGTGAGATGGACTTGGTAATGATACGATCAATTTTTCGTTTTTTGCAGTCATAGATTAGCCGATTGAAATCGTCGCGCTTTTTCATCTCCGTTCCGGTGATGCCTTCATCAGCATAAATGTCTACCAGCTCATATTCGGAATGTGCTGCCGTGTAGTCGGTGTAATACCTGACCTGTGCGGCGAAGGAAAGAAGCTGATCATCGGAATTGCTGGATACGCGGATATACGGAGCCAGCCGGATGAGCTTTTCTTCCTTTTTAGGGATAGTTAGTTCAGTAATGGTTTTCATCATGGTTTTTCCTTTCCGCAGACGGTTTGTCCGCTTGTATTACCGCTTATCCTTGCGGCAACACGAAGAATACCACAAGAGTTCGCATACATCCAGCGACTATGGTGAAAATTAAGAGACAAGACATATCTTTTTCTGCGGATCGTAATGCTCCGCTGTGTGGCGGAGGATACGGTTGTATTCTTCCTCGGTAATCAACTGCATGGACAGCAGAAGGCGAAGCATATTGATGCTGTAACAAAGAGAAGATTTCTGAACAGCGGTGTTTTCTTTTTCAGTCATGGCCTGCACCTCCGAATCCAAGGCTAACCGCCATTGCGGCCTCGACACGCCCCATATCCTCTTTGGAAATCTGTCCGAGATAATCGGACAAGCGTGTTTTATCAATCGTGCGTACCTGTTCCAAAAGCAGAGTGGATTCACTCTCTAAAAACTCACAGTCAATGGTTACATGGGTAGGTTGTGCTTTTTTCTTCTGTATCGAAGTAAGCGGTATCACAATTGTTGTAGGGCTGAACCGGTTTCCGATATCGTTTTGCAGAATCAGCACAGGGCGCATACCGCCCTGTTCACTCCCGATGACGGGAGATAAATCGGCGTAGTAGATTTCACCGCGCTTTACATTTTTCATTCCTGAGTACCTCCAAGTAGTTTAAGTAAAAGCACAGGGGCAAAGGTCAGACCTCGCCCTTGTGCTGTAAAATCGTTTTGCGTTTGCATGATCATATTTGTCCTCAACCCCCGTGATCAACGGCACTCATGCAAACAACCGATAGCTGATCGGTTCCCCAGGAATTTCACCTCCGCGTGGTTCTCACCCGGCCGCCCTCTTTGGTTGCGACGGATCACGGCTCTTTCATGCCGTTTCAACGCTCGACTTTTGACTGGACGGGGTGTTGGCTTTCCGCAGCCTGTCATGGCGATTCATGCGGTGCTACCGCACTATCTGTTTTCAAAGAGAAACAGACCGCTTGTCCCTTTCGGAACAGCAGACGGAAAGTATTTGCTGACGGACTTATTCTTTTGTCAAGGAACGATCCGTCTTCCTGAAAGAACAGAAGGCGGGGAGAAATAATTTCTTTTTTCTCGCTTGTATAGGGTAAGAAGTCCGTCTTTTTACAACCCCTCTGACAAAAGTTTTTTCAGTGATTTCAAAATGCGCTGCTTCTTCCGGCTTATCATCTGCTGCGAAATCCCTACCTGTACGGCATATTCCTGCTCTGTCAGTCCGTCATAAAACAGCGCTTGTACTAACTCATTGTCTGCATCTGACAAAACAGAAAGAGCTTTCCGCAGTGCGTCAATTTCCATTATCTTGAGGACTGTATTATCAGGAATATTTTCTGTGTCGATAAATTCCTTGAAATTCTCGTACGCGCCTTCCTCGCCGCCGATGAGCCCGCTCATCTGAATTTCGTGGGAAAAAAAACTGGTGTCATTGTTTTCAATGCCCCATCCGGTCCTGCGGTAGGCGTGATATACCTCATGTGTGACCTCGACTTCTTCATTCCTGTGGGTGACGGTGTTATAAACCGTAAGGGTATATTTTTTGTTTTCATGGATTGCCATTTGCCTTTCCTCCGTAATTTCGAGATTTTGATGGGTGAATCAAAATCCCGGATCACGGATATCTGGCTATGGCGCTCTGCCAATAGACTGTATACATAAAAAATCCTTTCCGCAGCGGTTCAGCCGTGGAAAGGACTTGTTATCATCGTACAAAGCGGATGCGAAGGCACAAAAAAAGCACCGTAAAAGCAGAATCACAGACAGGGATTATCCTGTCGGATTCCGGCTTTGTACGGTGCTAAGGCAGTCACGATCTTGAGATCGGCTCCGCATACGCGATATAAAGTCGTTATTTATTGATTGTTTTTTCGAAGTAATCGTCGCCGTAGTATTTTACCTTGAGGCGTCTGATTCCTTTCTGTCTTCGGAAATAGGCGAAGTTCATGATATACTGTGCTTTACACTTGGGACATTTGGAAAGAAAATGTCCTTTTGCATCGGAAAACACTTTGTCGATTACGAAATTGCATCGCGGACATCTGATCTCACGCAGTGTTAAATCAGCCGCTTCTTCTTCGCATAAATCAAGCTTCTTCTGTGTTTCAGGCGGGGGCGGGGGACGGTCATATCGTTGTTTGCTCTGACAGCTATCCATTTCTATCACCTACCTTTATCTTATCAAAGTATTCTGCCATATCCCGTTCTTCCAGAAGACCGTATTTTCTCAACTGAATCAGCATAGCTGTAAAAGATACACCAAGCTCATCCGCCATCGACTGCATACTTGGTTTTATCTCAGGCAGGAAAACACAATCGCCGTATACGGGAATCTTGTTTTTTCGGAAATGTCTGCGGACAGATACAGCAAGAAGCTCTTTCGGCATAAGGATGATAGCTGCCATTGTATTCGCCTGACATTCTCCGAGATTCATTCTTTCGTGCAGTTCATTCAAGTCATATTTTCTTTCTGTATCATAGACTCGGTTAAAACAGGGAGCTGTATGAGTCGGATCGGCTCTGTTGATCAGGATGTGGCTGATTTCATGTGCCAGTGTAAATCGACGCCTGCTGCTTTCGCATGGATACTGCAGGAAACTATCGAGGACGATGGTTTCTTTCGAAAATACGATTCTTTGTTTCTTTCCATTGCGAAAGACTGTCAATGCACTTTTTCCGTCCGAAGTGAAGCCGATCTTGTCCGGATCGCTTTCCGCAAATTTTTCATACCGGACAGTCAGCCCAAGATACGCCGCAACAGCGTCAATATCTATCCGCTTCGGTGGAGGCTTCCCGCAGGCCACATGAACCAGTCCTTCCGCTATTTGTTCGATTTCTCTGTTGGACACATATACCTGCATCTTAACCCCTCCTTCATTCAATGTGCTTACAGTGCTTTAATGACATTTTGGGCAACACCCTGAATAGTGCAGTCCTGAACATAGATATCTTTCATCTTGCTGTTTTCAGGGTGTAAGCGACAGCAACGGTGTTTTTTATCTCTGTAAAACCTCTTTAGTGTGGTTTCGTTGTCTACCAGCGCAACAACAATATCTCCTTCTTCTGCGGTATTTTGCTTCCGGACTACCACAAGATCGCCGGGGTCAATACCTGCTTCGATCATGGAATTTCCGCTTGCCCGCAGGAGGTAAAAATCTCCCTGTCCGAACAGCGCCACAGGCAAAGGCACATATTCCTCAAAGTTTTCCTCTGCATATTCCGGCAGTCCGCAGGATACATTGCCGAGTATCGGAACACGATTGAGTTCAGGGCTTGCTTGGATTGTATCGTTGATTACAATTTCCCGCTTGCTGCGTGTTAAGATTCCCCGGTCTTCCATTTCAGAAAGGTATTTATACACATTGCTTTTTACCGTGCCGACAGCTCTCGCAATCTGTTCCATAGTAGGTGTTCTGTGATATATAAACTGAAATTCTAAAATATATTCTTTGATTTTCTGAATGCGTTCCTCACTTTTTGCCATGATTCTGTCATCCTTTCATGCAGAGAACTTTTTGTTCTCTGTGCCTCGATTATATCAGAACAGATGTTCTAATGCAATAGCAAAAAGATGAGTTGACAGTTTTTTCAACCAATTCATCAATTTTTTATGTTGCAGAAGTATGTTATTTATCGTCATCCTCCAGTGCTGAGTGGAGAGCTTGCCGGTATTCTTTAACAAGAGAGTCTGGATACACGATGCGAATTTTTCCACCAAAGCTGAACACCCAGCCAAAGAAGGTAGGGCTGACCGACACGAAGACATCAGCAACAAAACAGCAGTTTTTACACTGAATAGTGTGGATAGCCTGACCAAACCAGTCGATGATAACCTTCATAATATCGGTATTACATTTCAAACACATAAACTGCCTTTTCCATTGTACATGGAGAAGATTCTATTGAAGTATGTTGGTTTCCCGACCGCTGGTATAGCAGTTAGTTCAACATTGTCAATCCAAACCATGCTCACTTATGCAATGCCCGCAGAACATAAAACAGTCCCGAAATCAATTTTCCATAAGTAGTGTACAAATACAGCTTATTTTATTTAGATATATTAATGCTCGCTATTATAGCCTGAACATCTGCGTCTTCAAGACTTATCTTATCTCCGTTCTCAAGACAAATCATAACCTGTATCTGATCTGATCCTTCTTCTCCTGTCCAAAGGATTGCGATAGGAGTATCTATGCTTTTTCCCGTGAATCCACTCCAAGTATAGTCCCCGATAGTAACGGGCTCAATGTCGGCAGATTCTTCATACAGCTCTTTCATAGGTTCCATCATCGGATTATCAGGTCCAAAATAACTTATCATGACATAAGGTGTTGAGAGCAGATCCCACTCACTTTTTGCACCTTTAGCGATTTGAATCACATTAGGATCATAGCCTTCTTCATACTCTTCAAAGTAATCTGTGCCATGAAAACCCATCCACCCGTCGGGAACAAGCGCACTGATATTTCCGTCTCCGAAAGTTTCACCTGTAATATCCGCAGGATCAGTTACAGCAGGGCCTCCGGAACATCCGGCGAGAGTCACTGTTAATAATACAGCTGCAAGTATAGATAAAATATTTTTTTTCATAGTAATTCCTCTTGTTTTGTTAATATTTGTTTTGCTCAATTCTTACTTCCCAATAGGTAAAATCCAATGCTTTTGTCAAACCCGATCAGATTCTTTCCAAAAGAACCATTTCGTAATTGTACAGCAGACAGCCGTCCTCGGTTACCGTGATTTCCGCAAATGGATCTACTTTTTCTCCCAAAAATTCACCCTCAGTCTTGGTGTCGTAGTAGAATTTTCCGTTTTCTTCTTTCCAAGTTGTGCTCTCAATAACAGCATAGCCATCTTCGCGCACAACAACTCCATGCTCGGCCGCTTCAGCTTTCATTTCCTCGGGCACAAACATAAGTGTATTGAGGGAACCGTCATCGGCAAATTCTGTCCTGCATTGCATTATCCGGCCAAATTCTTCAAACTGCTCGTCATCCGGCAAATTACCGGGTGTAAAGACCAGCTCGCCGTCCGGTGACGGCAGGCGCATTTCTTTCACTTTCCAAATTCCACGGATATCCATTTTGTTTTCTCCTCATTAAATTTAGGTTTATTTTGGAAAAAGGCTTGCCGGAACAAGCCTTTTTCCGGGTATGGATGATCATGCAATGTACTCTTTTTTGTTGAATCCAGCGCCGATGATGTAAAGAACAGGTAAAACAAGACCAAGCAGCAGAGAGAATACGCTGAAAGAACCGCCGCCAACAGAATTCAGTATGGTGCCTACAACGCAAAGTACCGCTACAATGACGCCCCACACCATGCAAGTTCCGGCCTTTTCCGGTTTCTTGCAGTTTTTTACGCCAATAATTCCGGCAATTAACTGTGTGACCGCACTGACAATCATCAGTGCAACGGAGGCATAAAGCATTGCCGACGAAATTTCTCCGTCACTGATATACGCAAGAGCGGCAACGCCAAGTGCTGCGATGATCCCCAGAATAATCGAAATTCCTCCGCCGATGATCATTAAAATACCTGTCACTTTCAAGAAACCTGAGCCTTTTGTTTTTGCTGTTGTCATTGTTAAGACCTCCTTATTAAAATTAGGTTCATTTTGGAAAAAGGCTTGCCGGAACAAGCCTTTTTCCGGGTATGGATGATCATGCAATGTACTCTTTTTTGTTGAATCCAGCGCCGATGATGTAAAGAACAGGTAAAACAAGACCAAGCAGCAGAGAGAATACGCTGAAAGAACCGCCGCCAACAGAATTCAGTATGGTGCCTACAACGCAAAGTACCGCTACAATGACGCCCCACACCATGCAAGTTCCGGCCTTTTCCGGTTTCTTGCAGTTTTTTACGCCAATAATTCCGGCAATTAACTGTGTGACCGCACTGACAATCATCAGTGCAACGGAGGCATAAAGCATTGCCGACGAAATTTCTCCGTCACTGATATACGCAAGAGCGGCAACGCCAAGTGCTGCGATGATCCCCAGAATAATCGAAATTCCTCCGCCGATGATCATTAAAATACCTGTCACTTTCAAGAAACCTGAGCCTTTTGTTTTTGCTGTTGTCATTGTTAAGACCTCCTAAAATAAATTTTTATCTAAAACGGTTAAACGCCGTTTTATTTGATGTAATCGGATAAGCTATCCTAAAATTTTTTTGATTAAGCCCACGGATCGGCAGCTTTCGGTGTGCGCACGCCGGTCAGCAGATACTGTTCCCACAAAAACCATTTGCCGTCGGAACCGCGCTGGCGCATTTTGATAGGACGGGGATCATCCGCGCCGCCGCAGGGAATGAATAGTTTTATATAACCCTGCTCCTCACTGGAAACGTGGTTGCTTTCGATGATGATAGTGTACGGCTCGGAAGGGGTGTAGTTATTGTCCGGTGTGGAACCGGTGAAATAAGTGAACGGCAGATAGGTCTTTCCGTCGCGGAAACGGTCGTTCAGGAAAGAAATGTCCTGTCCGTTCAGCGGACGCGGACCGCGCAGCCAGTTGAGCATTTCCGTCCCGATGTTCCGGTCCGCTGTATAGGCGCAGAGAGCGAGGACGGTGAGTGCTGCCGTTTTGAAAGGTGTGTCGAGGC
>OLSD01003069.1_pt1 | contig 10916 bp, 9 predicted proteins | sample 1672211 | NCBI WGS metagenome assembly OLSD01 (sample SAMEA3136659, study PRJEB25190) | human gut metagenome
ATTTTCTTTGGTTCTTTCTTTTGTTGGCAAAAGAAAGAACAACCTCCCGGGAGGCTGCCGTTCATCTTAAGGCAGATCACTCAGCAGCCCCTTCATATCCTCGCTTAGATAGTAGGTGCTCCCGGCCTGATAGGGGTTGTCCTTGCTGTAGGGCACATGGGTGCAGAGATAGCTGACCCACCTGCTGTAGCCGGAGACCGTCAGATGCACGCCGTCGGGCTGGGAGAACTCCGTCGAGAGATACCCGGCGTCGTCGGCAAACTCGGCGCTGAGGTCAAGATAATAGCACCCACGCTCGGCACAAAGCTGCTGAATGGCCGCGTTGATGACCGCCAGACGGTCCGGGGCCAGACCCGGCAGACTGTCGGCGACCTTCTCCTGCGTGGCGGGCAGGACCGACTGCACATAGAACACCGTGTTCGGCAGGGCGGTGCGCAGGTCGTCCAGCATTTTGCCGTAGTACGCCAAAAAGCTGTCGTCGTTGCCGGGCTGGACCAGGGCGTTCGTGCCAATCAGGATGTACAGCTTCGCGGGCTGGGCCGCGGCCAGAACGTCCAGCGGTACCTCCTCGCCGCGGTCCGGGCTGGTGACGGTGGCGCGGTTGACGACGGTGTTCGGGCTGATGCCCTCATAGCCGCAGACCAGCGCACCACCCACATCAATGTTGTATTCGTTCACGCAGAAGCCCGCGGTCAGCGAATCGCCGAGGAAGGCGGCATCCGCAAACCAGCTTGTGTCCACGCGGCCAAATTCCGGCAGCGCGGCGGGGGCGGCGGGCAGCGCCGTGTAGGTATAGCCCGTGTCGGCGCTCTGGCGCTGCGGGCCGACGGTGCCCCAGTTCAGGGCCTGTGCCGTGCCTGCGCTGCCGTTGCTGCCCGCGTAGGGCACGGGGGCCACAAGGCGCGTGTTGGCGGGGGCATCGGAGGTGAGCGGCGCGTCCGCACCCTTAGCGGGCAGCAGCGCCGTGATGACGCCCGACACAACCAGAATGCCGCACGCCGTACCGATCAGCGCCAGCTGACGGAGTCTGCGGCGCTTTGCCCGCGCGCGGCGGGCGGCGGCGCGGCGCTGCTCCTGCGTGGAGGTGCGGCGCGGCGGCGTCTGCGGCTGGTCGGGCACCGCCCAGCCATTCTCCACATGGTACTGTATATTTGTGCGCGGGCGGTGGGGCCCGCGGTCATTCGAGGTCGGCATGGCACAGCCCCCTTTCGTTAGGATTTGTAAGAACGGCAAATCTTAGGCATTGTAAATCAGTATTGATTATAGCACAAACCTTTTATAAATAACAGTAGGTGCAGGCAAGTTTTTACCTCTTGCTAAATGATATAAACCTATGTATAATAGTAAGATAATCAAAGCTAGCGTACCTATAGCCTTGCAGCGGGTCGATGCAGGCATCGGCCCCTACAACAACGTGACGCTTACTAATTTTGGGGTGTAATCATGGCAGACGAAAAATTTTCCAACTTCCTGACGGATATTATCGATGCCGACCTCGCCGAGGGCAAGGTCGATGTCGTGCATACCCGTTTCCCGCCGGAGCCGAACGGCTACCTGCATATCGGCTCCGCCAAGGCGATCTTTATCAACTATACGATCGCCAAACACTACGGCGGCCTGTTCAACCTGCGCTTTGACGACACGAACCCTGCCCGCGAGGGTGACGAGTACGTGCAGAGCATCCTGCAGGACCTGAAATGGCTGGGTGCCGAGCCGAACGGCGGCATTTTCTACGGCAGCGACTATTTTGAGCGCTGCTATGAGTACGCCGAGCAGCTCATCAAGGAGGGCAAGGCCTACGTGGATGACCTGACCCGCGAGGAAATGCAGGAGTACCGCGGCAACGATGCCGGCAAGCCCAGCCGCCCGAGCCCCTACCGTGACCGCACGCCGGAGGAGAACCTCGACCTGTTCCGCCGTATGCGCGCGGGTGAGTTTGCCGACGGCGAAAAAACGCTGCGCGCCAAGATCGACCTGGCCAGCCCGAACATGAACATGCGCGACCCGACCATCTACCGCATCAAGCATGTCGAGCATCACCGCCAGGGCGACAAGTGGTGCATCTACCCGATGTACGACTTTGCGCACCCCATTCAGGACGCCATTGAGGGCATCACCTTCAGCCTGTGCAGCCTTGAGTTTGAGAACCACCGCCCGCTGTATGAGTGGGTCATCACGAACCTGTTCGGCAAAGAATTCCCGAAGCAGCGCGAGTTTGCCCGCCTGAACGTGACGAACACCGTCATGAGCAAGCGTTACCTGCGCGAGCTGGTCGAGAAGAACATCGTGGACGGCTGGGACGACCCCCGTATGCCGACCCTGTCCGGCCTGCGCCGCCGCGGCTACACGCCGACGAGCATCTTCACCTTCGTGAAAGAGGCCGGCATCTCCAAGGCTGACAACCTCGTGGATATGCGCCAGCTGGAGGCCGTGCTGCGCGCCGAGCTGGAGCTGAACGCCCAGCGCCGTGTGGCCGTGCTGGAGCCTGTCAAGCTGATTATCGACAACTATCCCGCCGACCAGTGCGAGTATTTTGACCTGCCCAACAACCCGAACCGCGATGCCAACGACACGACGACCCGCAAGGTCGCCTTCACGAAGGAGCTGTGGATCGAGAACAGCGACTTCTTTGAGGTGCCGCCGCCGAAATTCAAGCGCCTGACGCTTGGCAGCGAGGTCCGCCTGATGGGCGCGTATTTGGTGCGCTGCACCGGCGTGGACAAAGACGAGAACGGCAAGGTCGTGGCCATCCACGCCGAGGCTGACCTCGAGACCCGCAACGGCAACCCCGCCGATGGCCGCAAGGTGCGCGGCACGATCCACTGGGTCAGCTGCGCCCACTGCCTGGACGCCGAGGTCGAGCTGTATGATAAGCTGTTCACCGAGGCCAACATGAACAGCATCCCCGACGACGCGGATTTCAAGGATTACCTGAACCCCGACAGCGTCAAGGTGCTGCAGGGTGCGAAGCTCGAGGAGAGCCTGAAGGACGCCAAGCCCGGTGACCGCTTCCAGTTCGTGCGCAACGGGTATTTTACCCCGGACAGCAAGCATGAGGGCGTGTACAATCGAATCGTCACGCTGAAGGACAGCTTTAAGCTGTAATTTGCAAAAATGACCCCCATCGGATGTTGCTCCGATGGGGGTTTTGCTGTAGGGGGCGGCGTTCCCGACGCCCCGCGGCAGGGTGAGGTCACCCCGCCCTACGTATTGTTTGTAAGGGGGATGTAGGGCGGCCTGCCCTCAGGCCGCCGCGGAGGGGTCAAGACCCCTCCCTGCAAAGCCATCCTTAAAGGGGCGGCAACGCAAGCCTGCGGGCCGGACATGCCCGGCCCCTACAGGTGCGGCGGCAATTTACGCGGCATCACCCTGCCTGCTTCTTCTCCCACTTCTCCGCGCACCGCTGCATCCAGCCGCCCTTGACGTAGTACAGAATAAACAGCGCGGACGCGAGGGACCAGGTGATGGGATAGCTCATCTCCACCGTGGCGACCTCGTGGCGGATGGGCACGGCGATGAACAGCCAGAGCATCCGCAGACCGCAGACAAAGAACACGGTGATCAGCGTCGGCACGCGGACATCGCCGCAGCCGCGCAGCGCACCGGCCAGCACCTCAATACATACGTAGGTGATGTAGACCGGCGTCAGAACGTGCATCATGCCGACACCGACGGCGACCACCGCGTCGTCCTGGCTGAACAGGCGGAACAGCACCTCCGCCAGATTGTAAAATGTAAAGCTGATGACCAGCGTCGTACACGCGGCCATTGCCAGACAGACCCGCACGCCGCGGCGCACGCGGTCATACTGCCGTGCGCCGAAGTTCTGCCCCGCAAACGTCGTGATGGCGATGCCCAGCGAGTTGATCGTCATCCAGAACAAAAAGTCGATCTTGCCGTAGACGCCCCACGCCGCAATCGTGCTGGTGCCGAAGCCGTTCATGCTGCTCTGGATGAACATATTGCTGATGTTGTACATGGCGCTTTGGGCGGCGGCGGGCACGCCGATGGTGCAGATGGCCGCGAAAACGTCGCCGTGCAGCCGCAGCTTTTCGGCGCGGATGTGCCACGGCATCCCCTGAGAGCCGACGATGCAGCGCAGCGTCAGCACCGCGCTGGCCACCTGACTGAGCACCGTCGCCAGCGCCGCGCCCATGACGCCCCAGCCGAACACCGCAATGAACACGACGTCCAGCACAATGTTGACGAGCGACGCCGCGATCAGAAAGTACAGCGGACGCTTGGAATCGCCGATGGCACGCAGGATATTGGTGCCCATGTTGTAGAGCATCTGCGGGATCATGCCCAGAAAGTAGATGCGCAGATACAGCGCTGCGTCGGGCAAAATCTCGTCCGGCGTGCCCAGCAGACGCATTATCGGCGCGGCGGTCACAAGGCCCAGCACGGTCAGCAGTGCGCCAACGGCAGTGCTCAGCACCAGCGCCGTGTGCACCTGCCTGTCCACGGCATCGGGGTCATGTGCGCCCCAGCTCTGGGCAATGACGACGCCCGCGCCGCTGCAAAGCCCGACGAACAGGCCCACCAGCAGGTTGACGAAGGGCCCTGTTGCGCCCACCGCGGCCAGCGCGTTTGTGCCCACAAAGTTACCGACGATCAGGGTGTCCGCCGTGTTGTACAGCTGCTGGAACAGCGTGCCGAACCAGATGGGCAGAAAGAACAGGAGCAGCTGTTTGGGGATGCTGCCCGTCAGAATATCCGTTTGTTTGACGCTTTTCATAGAATTTCTCTCACTTTTCTGTTTCTCGCAACCACATTTTATGCTATAATGGCCCTAATGTAAAGAGGTGATTTTTGTGGGTCTTTATTGGGAGCCCTGTCCCGGCGGTGCGCGGCTGCTGCGGCTGCTGGGTGACACCCCCTGCCCCGCTGTGCCGGGAACAATTGAGGGGCTGCCCGTTGCGGAGCTGGGGCCGTACTGCTTTGCGGACAGGCCGGTCAGGCCCGGGGCCCGGCGCACCGGGGACGACACGCATGAGATCACCGGCAATTTTGTGGAGGAGGTCACCCTGCCCGACACCGTGCGGGTGCTGGACAGCGCAGCGTTTTACAACTGCCGCAGGCTGCGCCGGGTCACGCTGGGGCCCGGGGTCGAGGGGTTCGGCAGCGATTTATTTACGAACTGCCGCCAATTGCAGACCTTCCGCCTGCGGGCTGCCGCCGATGCCCCGACGGGCTTAAAAAAGCTGCTGGGGGCCGTCAGCGCGGACATTACGGTGGAATTGGACGGTGCGCAGCTGTTTTACCCCGAGTATTCGGAGTTTCTGGACGAGAACACGCCCGCGCATATCTTCAACCACAGCATTGAGGGCGAGGGCTACCGGATGCGGCAGTGCTTCACGCCCGGCGGCGCGGTGGATTACGCCGCGTTTGATGCGTCGTTTGCGCAGGCCTGCGTCGGCGAGAACGAGGACAAGCTCTGCCGGTTAGCACTCGGGCGGCTTGTGCAGCCGTTTGGACTGGGTGACGACGCCCGCGCGGACTACGAGCTTTACCTGACCGCCCACCCGGAGGCAGCGTTCCGGCGTGCCATTGATGACCGGGACGAGGCCGCTCTGCGGCTGCTGGTGGGGCTGAGCCTGCCGACAGCAGACGCCGCGGTCTATTGCGCCCGCGTCGGGTGGAGCGCCGGGGCGGCGGTGCTGTTAGGCAGGGCCAAGCGAGCGAAAAAAACATATGATTTTGACGATTTGTAGACCATAAGCGGGTGGCAGCGCAAAGCCCGCCAAAGCTCGCGAGGAAAGCCTCCCCATCAGGGGAGGTGGCCGCGAAGCAGGCCGGAGGGGTTCAGCCCGTTGCCGGGCAGACACGTAAGCCCGCGGGCCGGGCATGCCCGGCCCCTACATACATTTATGGAAGAAGGTGTCCACTATAGCCAAACACATCCAAACCCAATCGGAATGGGAACAGACGATGGCCCGCCGGGTCATGGAGCAGCTGCGGGGGGAGCTGTACCTTGACCAGCGCTACTTAACGGCAGCGCTCGGTGCACTGCCCGCGGCCCCGCAGGAGAGCGGCGGCAGCTTTGCCACCGACGGCGGGGCACTCTACTACCCCACCGCATGGCTGCTGGACACCTACCGCAGGAACCGGCGGTACCTGCCCCGGGCCTACCTGCACAGCCTGTTCCACTGCATCTTCCGGCATCTCTGGCTGCGGGACAGGCGCGACCCCGACCTGTGGGGGCTGGCCTGTGACATCGCCGTGGAGGCCACGCTGGACACCCTGAACACTCCCGCCACGAAACGCCCCGTCGGCTGGGTACGGCAGCAATGCTACACACAGCTGCGCGAAAAGTGCAAATTTTTAGCGGCAGGCCCCATCTACCGCGTCTTAGCACAGACCGACGCGGAGACCTTAAACAAGTGGCAGCGGGAATTCTACACCGACAGCCACCGCCTCTGGCCCGCTGACCCGGACAGCCCCGCCGCCCAGATGCGCGGCAAACAGTGGGAGAACCTGGGCCGCCAGACGGAGCTGAGCATGGAGGAAAGCGGCCGGCGCGCCGGGCAGGACACCGCCGCGCAAGCCCTGCAGGCGCAGGTGCAGGCCGGGCGCAGCCGCCGCACCTACCGGGATTTTCTGCGCCGGTTCGCCGTCTGGCATGAGGAGCCGCACCTCGACCCCGAGGAATTCGACCTTGGCTTTTACAGCTACGGCCTGCGCACCTACGGCAACCTGCCGCTGATAGAGCCGCTGGAAAGCCGCGAGGTGAAGAAAATACGCGACTTCGTCATTGTGGTGGACACCAGCGAATCCACGGCGGGCGAGCTGGTCAAGGCGTTCTTAAAAGAGACGTTCACCTTATTAAAAAGTCAGGACAGCTTTTTCCGGCAGTGCCGCATTTTGGTCATGCAGGCGGACAACGCTGTGCGGGATGAGGTCTGGCTGAACGATCTGGACGCGCTGGACCGCTATACGGCGCAGTTCACGCTGGTGGGTGGCGGCGGAACGGACTTCCGCCCCGCGTTTGCCCGCATTGCGCAGCTGCGGCAGGACGGTGCGCTGCGGGACCTGCAGGGCGTGCTGTATTTTACCGACGGCAAGGGCATCTACCCCGCCAAACGCCCGCCGTTTGAGACGGCGTTCCTGTTTTTGGAGGACGGCACCCCGCCGCCCGACGTGCCGCCCTGGGCCATGCGCCTGGTCTTGCAGCCCGAAGAATTTGACCCGAAAGGACGATGAACCATGGATATTCAACGTGCCAAAGAGGAAATTAAGCGCGCCGTGCAGGCGTACCTTGCCACGGACGACATTGGCCGCCCGCTGATCCCCGCCGTGCGGCAACGCCCCATTCTGCTGATGGGCCCGCCGGGCGTCGGCAAGACCCAGATCATGGAGCAGATCGCGCAGGAGTGCGACATTGCGCTGGTGGCCTACACCATCACCCACCACACGCGCCAGAGCGCCGTCGGCCTGCCGTTCATCCGGGAGCGGAACTACGGCGGGCGCACCCGCAGCGTGACCGAGTACACGATGAGCGAGATCATCGCCAGCGTTTACGCCGCCATGGAGCGCACCGGCAAGAAAAACGGCATCCTGTTCATCGACGAGATCAACTGCGTCAGCGAGACGCTGGCCCCCACGATGCTGCAATTTTTGCAGTGCAAGACCTTCGGCAACCAGGCTGTGCCGGGCGGCTGGGTCATTGTGGCCGCGGGCAATCCGCCGGAGTACAACAAGAGCGTGCGGGAGTTTGACCTTGTCACGCTGGACCGCGTGCGGCGCATCGACATTGAGCCGAAGCTGAGCGTCTGGCAGGACTACGCCCGCGCCCACCGGCTGCACCCCGCTGTGACGGCCTACTTGGAGCTGCGCCCGCAGCATTTTTACAAAATCGAAAACGATGTGGACGGCGTGCAGTTCGTGACCGCCCGCGGGTGGGAGGATCTGTCCGCCTACCTGCAGGCTGCGGACAGGCTGTCGCTGCCCGTGGACGAGGGGGTCATCGGGCAGTACCTGCGCCACCCCGAGGTCGCGCGGGATTTTGCGGCCTACTGGGTGCTCTACCGCAAGTACCACGAGGATTACGGCGTCGAGGATATTCTGCAGGGTAAGCCCTATGACGCCGTCATTGCGCGGGCGATGGACGCGAGCTTTGACGAGCGCATCAGTCTGGTCAGCCTGCTGCTGGCGGGCCTGAACACCCGCTTTGCCGACGCCCGCGCCACGGGTGCGGTGACGGATGCCTGCTACCAGCAGCTGCGCAGCTTCAAGCGGACGTTGTCCCAGCAGCCCGACGCCGACCCTGCCGACCTGTTTGCCGAGCGGTGCGACGCCTACCGCGCCAAGCTGGAGGCCGACAAGACCGCCGGGGCGCTGCTGCCCGACGAGGCCGCGGCCCGCACCCGCACGCTGGCGCTGCTGACCGCGTGGAGCCGCAGCCTTGACAACGGTCTGGACGCCGACGAGGCGTTTGACACGGTGCGCGGCGCGTTCAACACCCAGGTGCAGCGCCGCGAGGAAGCGGTCTCCGCCGCCAGCAACGCGCTGGAATTTGCCTTTGACTTTATGGAGCAGGCGTTCGAGGACGGGCAGGAGATGGTCGTCTTCGTCAACGAGCTGGCACTCGGCCCCGACTCCGCGCCGTTTCTGGCCGAAAACGACTGCGAGCGGTTTGAGCAGTACAGCGAAAAGCTGCTTCTCCACGGCGGCGAGGATGAGCTGCTGGCGGAATTGCAGCGGGATGATGTGCGGGCGGAGGAGCATTCGGCGGAGTTTTGATGTTCACGATGCCCTGTAGGGGCCGGGCATGCCCGGCCCGCGCGTGAAAGGCAAGCGTTCGTCCGCCGTACAGTTGCGGGCCGCACATGTGCGGCCCCTACAAAGCGGCAGCTTATTGGCTGTTCGCCCAAAAGCCGCGGACGTGACCGCCGCCGTCAAGTCCCACGGGCGGATATGGAATCCGCCCCTACGGAGCTGTTGTAGGGGGCGGCGTCCCCGACGCCCCGCAGGCAGTTGCTCGTCAAAAAGTATTACTTCTCATTATATTCTTTACTCTTTTGCGGAATTTTGTTATAATGGCAGTATTCCGTTTATCATCGGACATTTTGAGGGGGTCATTTTATGAAAGCAGTCATCACGGTCATCGGGCAGGACACGGTGGGTGTCGTTGCCAAGGTCAGCGCGGTGTGCGCCGAGCTGAACATCAACATTGAGGACGTTTCCCAGTCCATCATGCAGGATATGTTCTGCATGATCATGCTGGTCGATCTGAGCAAGGCGAACGCCGAGGCCGCTGAGGTCCGGGACCGCTTTGCGGCATTGGGCAAAGAGATGAAGATGCAGGTCACCGTGACCCGGCAGGAAGTCTTTGATGCCATGCACACCATTTAAGGGGGCTGCCACATGAGAATCATCAACAGCCGCGACATTATGGAGACCATTGAGATGCTGACCGCCGAGAACCTCGACGTGCGCACCGTCACAATGGGCATCAGCCTGCTGGACTGCATCGACCCGGATGCGGACAAGGCGTGCGAGAAAATTTACAACAAGATCACCCGTCTGGCGGGCAATTTGGTCTCCGTCGTGGACGGCATCAGCGCCGAATACGGCATCCCCATCGTCAACAAGCGCATCAGCGTCACGCCCATTGCGATGCTGCTGGGCGCCGCGCCCGACGCCGACCCCGTGCAGTACGCCAAAACGCTGGACCGCGCGGCCAAGGCCGTGGGGGTCAACTTCATCGGCGGCTTCGGTGCGCTGGTACACAAGGGCTTTTCCGCGGGCGATAAGCGGCTGATCGCCGCCATCCCCCGCGCACTGGCCGAGACCGATATTGTCTGCTCCAGCGTCAATATCGGCTCGACGAAATCGGGCATCAACATGGACGCCGTCAAGCTGATGGGCGAGGTCGTGCGCGAGACCGCCGAGCTGACGAAGGACAACATGTGCATGGGCGACGCAAAACTCGTCGTGTTCTGCAACGCGCCCGAGGACAACCCGTTCATGGCGGGCGCGTTCCACGGCGCGGGCGAGCCGGACTGTGAGATCCACGTCGGCGTCTCCGGCCCCGGTGCGGTGCGCGCCGCGCTGGCCAAGCTGCCGAAGGACGCCCCGATGGACGAGGTGGCCGAGCTGGTCAAGCGCACGGCATTCAAGATCACCCGCCTGGGCCAGCTGGTAGCGAACCTCGCCAGTGAGCGCCTCGGCGTGCCCGCGGGCATCATTGACCTGTCGCTGGCCCCGACGCCCGCGATTGGCGACAGCGTTGCGAACATTCTGGAGGAGATGGGCCTTGAGAGCTGCGGCTGCTGCGGCACGACGGCCTGCCTGGCCCTGCTGAACGACGCGGTCAAGAAGGGCGGCGTCATGGCGTCCAACCACGTCGGCGGCCTGTCCGGCGCGTTCATCCCCGTGTCGGAGGATGACGGCATGATCAACGCCGCCAACTGCGGCAGCCTGACGCTGGAAAAGCTCGAGGCCATGACCGCGGTCTGCTCCGTCGGCATCGACATGGTCGTCATCCCGGGCGACACGAGCGCCGAGGTCATCAGTGGCCTGATCGCGGACGAGGCCGCCATCGGCATGGTGAACAGCAAGACCACCGCCGTGCGCGTCATCCCCGCCATCGGCCACAAAGCCGGCGACGTGCTGGACTTCGGCGGCCTGCTGGGCCACGCGCCCATCATGCCCATCAGCCAGTACAGCCCCGCGGTCATGATCCACCGCGGCGGCCGCATCCCCGCCCCGATGCAGGCATTGAAGAACTGATTGCAATACACACCGCCCCTGCCGGATTTGGCATGGGCGGTTTTTTTGTGGTATAATCAGGATGATAAATTTGAGAAGATAAGTGAGTGGTATACCACGATACAAGATACCATGGAGGAATAGGATCATGTCGAAAGATGAGTATTTGATAACCGATACGCCCCTCAAAGCGTTGACGGTTT
>OLSD01003075.1_pt1 | contig 10900 bp, 7 predicted proteins | sample 1672211 | NCBI WGS metagenome assembly OLSD01 (sample SAMEA3136659, study PRJEB25190) | human gut metagenome
GAAGTCTCTTTGAAATCTTCCGAAACCCATAAGTAAAAAGGGTAAGAAAAATTCCTCCAGGAATCAGTACAAAAGCAAATCGAGGTTCAATATAAAAAATTACGGTAAGCGCTCCTATAATCTTTACTGCCATCCCCATTACGCCCGGAACAATCTGTGTTATTCCATCTGCCACCACAACTGTATCGGAAGTCAGACGATTCATCCATTCTCCTGAATGAATTGAAGCAACAAGTGAGTACTTCTGATACAATAAAGACTCAAACAATCTTACTTTAAAATTATTTTCCAAAGAAGCCCTTGTATATTCTTCGAGTAACCGACTGACAAATTGCAAAATAATTTCTATTGCAATTAATCCTACAAAAAGTAAAATGCCTTGATAAAATCTCTGTGAATCCTTTGCAACTGCTGCATCAATAATATTTCGAAGAAATAACGCATCCGCTACACTGACAACACTCGATGCCATCTGAAGAACTGCCAGCATAAAAATATATATTTTTTTCTTCCCAGCCACCTGTCCAATCCAGCATAGAATCTGTCTATTTTTTTGCTTTCTTTGCAACACGCCTTACTCTCCCTGCCATTCTCTTCCATCGAAATATTTGTTTACGAAAAGGATAAATCCCATACCACAAATATACATATAATTTGTATTTCCAGTTTGATACAGATATTATCTTTCCCTTTCGCACGAAAGAATCCATCACTGCGAGAATATCTTCTTCCTTTATTCCATATTCTTTATACTCACAGTTATCCCCAAGAATTACATACTCTTTTTCATGAACTTCCACTATTCTGTGCAAAACATATTGCCCTGGTTTTCTGTAATACAAAACAACATCATACTTTTTACATCTTTGATCTGTTTTCTTTTTAAGAATAAATAAATCTCTTCCCTGCTTTAACATAGGAAGCATACTTACCCCGACATTCCGATAAATGAGTTCTGTATGCCGTTTAAAATATTCTTCATATGTCATTACACATTCCCTCATATGCCGTCAGTGCTGCACTTTTTTCCAAATTACATTCCAGCTTATATATCGGTACTTTCGATACAAGCAATTCTAACATCGAAAAACATTTTATTATATTTTCAGGATCAGCAGAACGATACGACTGCTGCAACAAATATGGATATGCTTTTTCTCCCGAAATTCTATAGATTTTATTTTCTTTTCCCCGATTTAATATACATAGCGCTTTCAAAGGGACAGAAATATTCGTACTTAGACGATGTTTTCCGTCCCATGGTGTCCCATACACCCGCACTCCACTGTCTTTTATTTTTAATAACGGTTTATCATCATTAATCATCTGACTCCTTATTCCAAAAGTTTCCCTCCAAAAACTTACGTGAGTAGACTTCCCGACACCACTTTTCGCAGTAAAAAGATACCCCTCACCATCTACCGCAATTGCTGAGCCATGAAACAATAAAATATTTCTGTTAATCAATACTTCTGCCATCTTGCGATACACTGCCAGACTTTCAAAATATCCTTCTGAAAAAGCAATCTGTTTCTCCTGATTTTCTTCCGACTTTTTCTTCTCCTGTTCAATATCCTTTTTCTCTGTAAAAATAATGAACTCTGCCTCTCCCTCTGTTTTATATTCATGACACATTTCATGAATATAAGGATACATTGTCTGTATATCAAAAACATAATCTGCTATTTTATATTTTCCTCTCATCTTTCTTTTTACCTACAATTTTCCCCCTTCTTTTATTTAAATTATAAACCTTATATTCTTTAATTCAATAGTTTTTGTCCAAGTGGTCGTTTTTTCGACACTTTTGGTAGCCATATGACAAAAAGTCGGAAAACTTCCGACTTTTTGTAACATATTTTTTATAATTTTTTCCTACTTAATCTTAACCTTCTTTCCAATCCCTTTTGATTTCAGGAACTTCTGATATGCTTTCTTTTGCTTCTTTGGCACTTTAATCGTTGCTTTTGCGTGGATTCCTTTAAATGCTTTTGCTCCTACAGACTTTTTAGTAAGGTACGGCGTATTGATTATAATTGTCTTAAGATTCTTACATCCACTAAATGCCTGTTTTCCGATACTTCTTACACTTACAGGAATTACAACTTTCTTTAAGTTTTTATTATTGGCAAATGCCTTTGGCGCAATCGCTGTTACTTGATAATTTACTCCATTTACTTTCACAGTTGTTGGTACAGTAGCTGTTTTTGCCTTTTTATTTACTTTATTGTACTCAACTGTCTTATTACCATTTACTTTGTAAACAACCTTTGACTTCTTATCCGTTACTTTTGTTCCCTGCTTTAAAGAAGTGTCCTTCTTTGGAGCCTTTGTGGAATCTGTACCGTTATTACCCTGTGATGGCTGAGATGGTTTCGTCGGTGTATTTGGGGTACTTGTGTTATCAGATGGCTGTTTCTTTCCTGTTGCCGGAATCTTTTTCTGTGCTACAAGAACGGTATTACATACAGAACAGTGCTTTCCTTCTGTCTTTCCAGGGGTTGTCTCGGTTGGAGCAACGGCTGGATCGACAACTTCGGTATGTGGTTTTTTCGCGATTGTCATCTCTGCTACTGTCGTCTCTGTTTTACCAAGTTCATCGCTAAATACATTGTGGCAGGTACTACATGTCCAGTATGCTTTATTTCCGGCTTCTGTACAGGTTGCGGCTTTTGCTTCTACTTTTGTCAAGTTGTGAGCATTCTTCGCAATGATTTCTCTGTCTTTTACTTCACTACAATTCTTACAATGATGGCTTCTGCTACCTTCTTCGCTACAGCTTGCTTCTTTGTCTACTGTCCACTCTGTGTTCCAGTCATGTCCTGTAGCTTTTATTGTCATCGCTTCTACTGTTGTTTCTGTCTGGCCTGATTCATCGCTAAATACTTTGTGGCAGGTATTACATGTCCAGTATGCTTTATTTCCAGCTTCTGTACAGGTTGCGGCTTTTGCTTCTGTTTTTGTCATTTTATGACCTAAAGCTGGTATTTCTACCTGTTCTTTTTCAACATAGTCACACTTCTTACAGTACTTTCCTTCTGTTTTTCCAGGTTCTGTGCAGGTTGGTTCTACCGCAGGTACAGTGACATATTCATGCTTACAATTTACCTGATCAGCTTCTTTTAACACAAAAGTATACTTCCATGAATAATTTCCATCTCTTACTTCACAATAATAACTCTCTCTTCCTGCCTGTTTTGTGATAGATAAAATATTACCCTTTGAAGAAGCTACCTTTTTGTAATCTTCATCATACCAGTTATAGGTAAGTTTATCGCTTTCTTCTTTTGGAACAACCTTGAGTTCAACCTGTTTTCCTTTAATAATCCTTATTGTAGCGGTTCCTATATCATTAATATACTGTTTTGCATCTTGTGTATAATCTTTTAATGAGATATAGAAAGAATACTGTTCTTCATATTCTGGATCTGAGGTTCTTGTTACACTCACTCTGAGTTGTATCCAGTGCCTATCTGTAAAATCATTATCTTCCAATATTTGTTTTGTCAAAGCACAGCTGTTTCCACTGATTGCAATTGGATTATAAACATCTTCCTCTTCATCATTGTCCAAAATTCCCCATTGGTAAATATAATCATCCGATTCCTGTTTGGGTTCTACGCGACAGATTGTATTCTCAATAGAATCTACACACAATTCATCTGTTTTCTGATTGTTAATGTAAGATTCAAATTTTTTATCAACTGCCACAGAATCATTTTTTAAGCTAAAATCTTGTTGGTCAATTTCTGATGTTCCATTCATTATCCTACAGTAATAACCTAGATAAGCATTATTTGTAATTACTTTTTCATAATAATTATTATTTGACAGAATCTCATCTTTTTCGTCATCTTCATCATCTTCTTTCCATTGATAAGTAAGCTCTGAATTTGATATCAAATTCTTTACCTGTACTTCCATCCGCACTTTATCTCCGGTTTTTACATGATAATAACCATTCGCATCTGGAGTAACAGCTTCATTGTTTACTTTTACAGAAGTGGTAACTTCATACTCCTTTCTTTCTAAATAAAATGTTTTATATACTGTATTAAATCCATCCGTGATTGTGCAACGATAACCTTCCGAACTTTCCTCCATTTTCTTTACAGTATAAGAAGGATTTATTGCATCTTCTATCGGCTCATATATAGGTCTTTCTCCATCATTATCCTGGTTCCCTATATACTTTTCCCATAAATAAGTAATATGTGCATCCTTAGTCGACTCTGCTTTTACCTCTAAAACAATATCTTGGACATCCGCATCAAATTCTTTTTTCCAATCGCTATCTGAATCATAAACTTTTCCATTAATATAACTCTCTACATCTAACGTATCTTCAGCATATAAGGTGAATTCCTCGTCTCTTGTTTCATTTCCATCTGTTATCCGTACATAATAATCCTCATTGTCATTATTTTGTTTTATGACAGTAATACTATTTCCCGTATATTGTTTTCCGTTTTCATCACAATATGGTTCATCATTCTCATCGCCTTCTATATACCACTCATAAGAAATATTATCAGAATAGGTACTTTCCGCATTCACACTGAGCTTATATGATTTACCCTGTTTTGCATCAATCCAAGTCTTTTCATAATCATTAATGTAACTCTTTACTTTCAGTGTAGTCTTTGCACTAATCCAAAATCGATATTTTTTAGTCTGGTTTCCATCAGAAACTCGACAATAATATTCTTCTGTTCCTGCTCCTTTCTTAAATTTAAAAGTATCTGTTGTTTCATCTGGAATTTCTTCCTCATCTTTATCCAGCCACTGATATGTGATTTCATGCTTCTTTCCATCAACTTCATATTCGGTGTCTGCTTCTACTTTTAAAGTAATATTTTCATCTTTTAATGCTTCATATAACTCTCTCTTCTTATTATTAATCTGCTGTGTAACTGTCAGCGTCTGTTCTCCCGGAACAGTAATCGTGTTCCATTCATCTTCATAATTACCGTCATCTACTGAACAACGATATTTCTCATCAGCTCTTGTTTTTTTCGTTAATGTTACTGTATCTGTATTACCTCCGATATCATCTGATAACTCATTTCCATCGTTGTCATACCATTGATATTTAATATTATCCGCATTATTTTCATAAGAGCTGTTTGCATAAATTTTTAATTTGTATTCCTGTCCCTTCTTTATTTCTGATATCTCATCTGAATATTCATATTCTTTATCGCCTATAATAATATGAATACGAGGGTCCAATGTATTCTCTGCATAAATATCAAATACATAGGTTGCTTCCGAATCACTATTAGAGACAACGCAAGAATACTGTTCCCAATCTTTTCCTTTTTCTATTTCACAAATAGAACCTGTAGCTTCTTTGATTTCTTCTCCAGTGCGATTATTTCTCCATAAATATGTAAAAGCAGAAGTGTCATCTTCCAATGCCGCCACCTTTACTTCTAATTTAAGTGATGTTCCTTTAACATATGATTTGTAATCATCATTAGAAAATAATTCTCCATTAATATATCTTTCTGCTTTAAAGCTCGGTTGCTGTTCTAAATAAAAAATATAAGTAATTGTCTGATTTCCATCAGAAACTCGACAATAATAATATTCTTCTCCTTTTCCCTTAACCACTTCATAAACAGAGTCTGTAGCACCTTCAATTTTTCCCCCATCACTATTCAGCCACTGGTATGTAATCTCTTGCTCTCCCTCTTCTTCATAGGTAGATGTTGCTACAACTTCCATCCTTACTTTCTCTCCCTTTATCAGGTTTTCCGCTTTATCAGATTTCAATTCATTTCCATTTACTTTCTGAATTACACTAAGAGTTTCCTCCTTTTCTTCGTCATCCCCTAATAAAAATCTCTTTGGAAGAGAACGTTTTACTGTATATCCTTTCTTCTTTGCCCAGGTTTCTGCTGTACTTCCACTCTCAGTTACGACAATAACTTTACTTTTGTCCACATAGTCATCATCAAAAATATGGTCTCCTATGGATGTTACTGATTTTGGAATACGAATATATATTTTATTTTTAAAACCTTCTATATTCAGATAGGAAAATGCCCCATCGTCAATAACTTTAACTGTATCTGGAATATCCAGTGCCATTCCATCAGTTGACCAGTACGAATCACAACTGTTTTTTATCATTCTTCCTACTGGAATATCTTTATACTCAGATGGAATAGCACAACAAGAATGTCTATTCCACGTAGGTTCAATTACACTAATACTCCATTCTGTTTCATCCGATTCTTTACGATAACAATATATCCCATCCTGATAAACTTCTGGCACACCATTTGTAGAAACGTTGTAATTATTTTCCTGTGACCAGTTATAAGCAGGTGCATCTTTTTCTGTATAAATGGTCAATTGGGATCCACAATAATTGAACACTCTTCCGTTTAACTGTTCCACCGTCTCAGGAATATAAACTACATTTAAGTTTTGACAACCATAAAACGTAGCACCATCTAATGTAGTAATACCTTTCGGTATTTCAACACTGATTAATCTTCTACAAGAATAAAAGGCTTCTGTTTCCATTTCTTTTAATGATGAAGGCAAAGAAATTTCTATGAGTCTTGCTTCATTAAATGCATGGCTTTCTATCTTTTCCACACCTTCAGGTAAGGCAACTTTTTTTATTTCAGAACCGTTAAAACTATATGTTCCTATTATCTTCACTGTATCTGCTATTGATACTTCTTTCAAATTTACTGGAACAGAAATAAGCTTTGTTTCGGCTTTATCATACAACAGCCCCTTATTAACACTGTAGTTCTCTGCTTCTTTATTTAATACATATTGTTTAAGACAATTCATGCCACAAAATGCTTCATTATCTACCTCTTTTAAATTTGAAGACAAATATAATTTTTCTATATTTGCGCTATAGAAGGCTGACCGTTCTATTTTTGTTACTGTTTCTGGAAGTTTTATTGTTTCACCAGAATTATAAGCAAATGCATATTCTCCAATACTTGTAAGTTCTCCTGAATATTCTATATCTGTCTTTCCACAAGGCACTGCAACAAGCTTTTTATAATCCTTCGTATATAAACTTCCGTCTTTTACCGCATAGTTCTTATTGCTGTCTGAAATAGCAAATCCTTCTACCTTTACTGAATCCTCAAAAGCATTTCCTTTGTATTTTTCCAGTGATGCCGGTAAATTTATCTTTTTAATTGATTCAAACTGAGAAAAACTACTATTCTCCAATGTAGTAACCGAATCTGGAATTTCAAGATTTTCTACCTTAATAAAATACTGAAAAGCGCTTCTTCTGATTACTTTTAAATTTTCTGGCATCTTGATTTGAATAATTTCGGAATTAAACTCATACTCACCAAAAGCATAATCTCCAATCTCCGTTACATCTTTCCCATCTATCTGTGAAGGAATCGTAAATATCCCATTGGAAATATCAATCTGGTCCGTATCATATCCGGTAATCTTAATTGTTCCATCTTCTTTTGTCTCATAATGGAACCCATTGTATATGTTCTCTTCTGCATGTACATTCATCTTTCCCCATAAAAAGCAGAATGTCACTGCCATAAATACTGCCAGGATTCCCATATAAATCTGTCTTTGACTATTTGTAGATTTTTCTTTCATTTTCATTTCTTACTCCTCTCTTTTTTGTATTTATCTTCCGTCAATACTAATCATTTCATTTCCACACCCCTTTCTTCATAATAATCCTCAAACCCTTCAAGCTCTGTATACTTTATATATTCCCCAAAATAAATCCCCGTAAAATCCTGATTCTGAAACCATACCATATTTTGTAAATCGAGTTCAAAGGATATAAAGTTTGTCTTATCAAATTTAAATATTTGTCCATACTCCGTCATATAATACTTTATATGTTTCTTTTCTGATGCAACATATTCTTCTTTTTGTTCAGCAAGATACATTTGTATTCTTGCAATGGTTTTAAACCTCCTGGAATTGCAGAAATGCATTCCCCAATATAAATCCTGTTCTTCTTCCATATAGTTTCTGTTCCCCTTCCTCCCTTGATTAGATGCTGTAACTTTTTCAACCTCCCTTTTACGTTCATTTTCTACTTTTTATATCTTATTTTTATTATAGTCATTCTACTTTTTAATACAATATTTTATGTCCAAGTGGTCGTTTTTTCGACACTTTTGGTAGCTGTACCTGCTTTTCCTCACTTTTTGTTTTGAATTATCTCTTCAATCCTAAAATAATTCTTACTGTCCGACCCTCTTCTTCGATACTAACTTCTCCATCATATTTTTTCACATATTTTTTAAAGTCTTTTGGTGAATTTTTAATCTTTCTTTCTGAAATTGACTGTTCTTTTAATTCGACAGAATAAACTAATTGATTTTTGATAGCGGCGGCATGTATTTTTACTTTTGAAGCATATTTAGCATATTCAATGAACTGTAAAAGGATATTTACGCTGTCCTCTCTGCTTATGTTTCCTCTATGATAATTCTGAAACAGGATATCTGTTTCGATATTTTGCTGTTTACAGGTCGTTGCAAGATCAGCAAGGAGTCCATCGATCAAATAGTCGTCACAAAAGAAAAGCTGATTGATTTTCTGATATCTTTCTTCTAAGTTTTGGATATATTGTTTTATTTGTTTCTTTTTTTCTTTATGTGAAAGACTTTGTGTCAATTCGCTTAATTCATCCAATGTTCCTTCTGCTATTTCTTTAAAATCATCCAGTTCTTTTATCTGATTTTGTATTTCCTGATAGTAATGTTCCATCTGTTTTGTATTTTGTTTTAATTCTTTTTTCTTTTGAAAAACACTTCTGGTATAAATGACAAAAGTTATCCCCAATGCGATTCCTCCACCGATGAATAAACTGGTTGCCAGCAGATACATTGGCTTTTGATGCAGGCTGGCAGATGTATTATATAATATATTGCTGAGCCACCCTGCGATAAAAAAAGTAAATATGAGTGTAAGGCATATCACTTCATGTTTTATTATGTAGGTTCGATATTTTTTTAATAGTGGCCGTACAATAAAATATAATACTGTAAAAATAACTACCGCGAAAAAACATTCTTGTATTATGGGAAGTTTCATTTTCATTACCTGATAGAGAATGCCATCATTAATACATTCCGCTGCAAATACACCTACCATTACTTTTGATAATGGTTCTTTCCATAAGATGGCTGTAATAATTACAAGAATTAAGGCTGTTGCCGTTGCGCAGGTTGACATCGTAATTTTATACCAATTCTGTGTTCCATACATTGCATTCCATATGGAAAGCAGACCAATGTTGTAAAAAATATATCGAACAGCGCATGCTATCGGAAAAAACCAGTCATATTTTCTTTTTCCAAATAGTGTGTAAACAACAATGCAGATTAGTATATTTCCTAATAATGCTTCTATTAACATTGTCCTGTCTTGTGCAAGAAGATGAAGTATCATTCCAATTGACATTTTCTAATTCCTCCGTAAGGCGATGATTATTTTTTGTGTGTCTTCTTATATATCTGTGCTATAAAATGTTCCATCGTATTTTTTCAGATATTTTTTTAAACGTCTTTTTAATCTTTTCTTTTTATCTCTTTCTCCTCCTTCTTGATTGGATTGTCCAAGCTGTTTTGATAATCTTTGTTCTGTCATGCACAGGATTAATTGATTTTTCATTGCCGCTGCATGAAGGCTTATCTTTTCTGCTTGTGCACCACATTCCATAAGACTTAATAGAATTTCTACTATATCTTCCTGTCTGATCAATCCTCTATCATAATTTTGAAAAAGAATATCTGTTTTCTTTTGCTGTTTTTGACGGGAAATCTTAAAATCATATAGAAGTCCGTCTACAATATAATCAAAACAGAAAAAGATATCATTTATAGACTGATACCGTTTCTGCAAATGCTCTACATAGGCAAGTACAGACTGTTTCTTTTCTTTTACGCTTCCTGCCTTCTTTGTTTTTAAAATTTCTTCAAAACCCTCTTCTACGTCCTGGCGAAACTCCTGCAATTCATTTACTTGTATAGTTACTTTTGAATAATAACTTTCCATCTGCTCTGTGGCATACATAAGCTGCTTTTTTCTTCTTGAAAGCTGGATGCTGTAAATAAAAAATACCACTGTAACGCTCAGTGCAACCATGGTACTAAAATATATTCCCATTTTATGGAGCATTGTATCTTGTGCTGCCACACTGTCTTCTATACTGACATAAAGAAAGTTACTGAGCCATCCGCTTAATATGAGTACTATTAATATTTCACTGCAAATGTACGAATGTTTTATTCTGTAATTTTGATATTTTTTTAATAGTGGGGTTATGATTTTATAAATAATCAGGAAAATAATGATAGATAGTATTGCATTCACCACTGGATGAAATCCCAATGATGGTACGCCATATACAATGGCTGTTCCACCGAAATCACATAAGCAAAATCCCAGCAATACTTTTGCTAACTGTTCTTTCCACAAAAATGTGGTGAGAAACATAATAAGAAATGTACTGGCGGACGCTATGGTAGGCATCATAAGCCGAAACCACTGCTGTCCTCCAAAAAAATGATTGGCAATGAGCAACAGACCTACGTTATAGATCACAAAACGCAGGCCGAGCATCACCGGTAAGATATAACTGTATTTCTTTTTTCCAAAAAGTGTTATCATAAGGATACTGTCTATAATACATCCAAAGATTCCACAAAATAACCCATAAAATTCCCCACTTAGTATTTCGATAATTTCTTTCATATTTTTGCTTTACTTTTCCCCAATCTTTAGAAATTCCCGATGAACGGAAGAAATACTTCCGCACAAATATTATTCCCCTCTTCTTTTGTATAGTTTATATTTCCACCTGCCTTCTGAACAACTTCCTTTATAATTCTTACGCCCCATCCATGTGCATTTTTATCTTCTT
>OLSD01003084.1_pt1 | contig 10884 bp, 9 predicted proteins | sample 1672211 | NCBI WGS metagenome assembly OLSD01 (sample SAMEA3136659, study PRJEB25190) | human gut metagenome
TGTTGAGGAGTTGCTTCTTGAACGCCGTTTATCCGTTTTTAGAGATACTAGAAGAGACTGAGACAACTTTTGTCTCAGTCCCTCGTAAAGAGAAAAATAGTGTTCAAACAACCGCTCCTTGAAATAAGTCAATTTTTTTATATGAGAGGTTGTTTCAAAAAATTTTCTTATTGCCATTGGAGCGTTTTTTAACTGTATTACCAGATATGCACTCGTTTTTCAGGTGGAAGATACATCGCGTCTTTTTCAGTGATCGCAAATGTTTCATAAAATTCCATCAAGTTTTGGGGTTGGATATTGGCACGTAATTTAGCAGGGGCATGAACGTCGATTTGTAACAACAATTGTTGGTATTCTTTTTTTGCTTTTGTCCGCCAAATCGTCGCCCAGCTGACGAAAAAGTCTGCTAGTGAGTGATCTGCTTCGGTTTTTGCTGCTTCTAAAGCACAACTTAGACCGCCCGCATCTGCGATATTTTCTGAAACAGTAAGCTTACCATTAACAGTACCATCAGCAAATGATAAGCCATCAAATTCTTCGATCATTGCTTGGGCTTTTTCTTGGAAGTGCGCTAGATCTTCTTCCGTCCACCAGTTATTTAAATTACCATATTCATCGAATAAGGCACCATTATTATCGAAGGCATGAGAGATTTCATGGGCGATGACAGCGCCGATCCCACCGTAGTTTGCTGAACTTGATTGTTCTAAACTGTAAAATGGTGCTTGTAAAATAGCAGCTGGAAAAACAATGACATTTCTGAAAGGGTGGTAATAGGCGTTGACTGTATCAGCACTCATTTCCCATTCCGTCCGATCAACAGGTTGATTCCAGCGACCAAAACGTTCTTTCAATTCGATTTTGCTGAAGGCTAAAGCGTTGGAAAGCAAGGTTCCGCCTTCTTCTTGTGTCACTGTGTGGTACTTCGTATATAACGCAGGGATTTGGTCTGGATAGCCGACCTGAACTCCTAGTTTATCTAATTTGATGATCGCTTTTTTTCGAGTAGTATCGCTTAACCAGTTGTTTTTTTCTAAACGATCTTTATAGACAGAGATCATTTTTTCGATCATATGCTCAACATCTTTTTTGGCCGCTTCACCAAAGTATTTTTTGCCATAATAATCGCCAACGACTTGGTCAAATTGACCTGAAGCTAAGTAATAGGCAGCTTTTTTCTGCGGCATGGCTTCATCTGTGCCTGAGAGTGTCCGTGAGAAGATTCCGCTGATTTGTCTAAAGTCTTCTGATAGATAACTACTCAACGAACGAATCGTTCGGACGATCATCCAGCTTTTGATCAATTGAAAATGTTCTGTGGTTAGTAGTTCGCCTAACTGTTCAAAATAAACAGGATCCGTCACGATTACTTTATCCGGTGTGGTACCAATCAATCCCACTGTCAACTTTTCCAGATCCAGTTTATCGGTATAGTGGATGAAGGTGTCAAATGACCGGGGATTGTACATTTTGCTGTAATCCGCTTTTTCTTCCGCACTTTTAACATGAGGCGCAACCAATCGATCAAATTGGATAGCTTGTTCAACGATTGCCTCTGCTTGGCTTTTTTCTTTTCCGGTTAATTCAACGAGTTGGACCATCATATCAAAGAAAACGCCTAATAGTTGCGCACCATTTGGATGTTCTGCAGTATAGTAAGTTTTGTCAGGTAAAAATAATGAAGGGGGATAAGCAAATAATGCGTTTGTTTGTGCATTTTTCATATCCGCATCGACATCTAAGCTAAATGGTAAAGGTAAACTATCCAATGTCCAAGTAGGAAATTGTTGGTTCAAGTCTTCAAAAGATTCGATTTTTTCAATTCGTTCAATTAAAGGAAGCAACGGTTTAGCAGCTAACTGGTTTCTTCGATCATAATCATTAGCTAATTGATAAAAATGAAGAAAGTGACGCATCATATCTGATTGGACTTTATCAGGTTCAGCCAGCATATGATCAATATCTGTCATCAAAAGATCATCGATACCGTCAACTAAGTCCTGGAAACCGCCAGTGGCTGGTTTATCAGCGGGGATCTTGGCTGTTTTTAGCCATTCTTCATTCACAGCTTCAAAAAAGTCTTGCTTTATAAGTTCTTTGTTCATTCGGTTATCGCTCCTTTTTATCTAATGTTCCTATTATCATATAAAAACAGCGAATAAACAAATAGAAAGAGGAAAGAAGCACTTGTTGGGGTCTTGCCGTAGGCACAGCAGAACTAGTCTATCTGATTTGTTTTTCTCCTTATTTCACTTATAATAAAAAAGACGGAGGTGATTCGTTCTTGAAAACTGTATTTGAACAATCAATCGAATGGAATCTAGATGGTATCAAGAAACGGTTAAGCGCTGTGGAACAGTTGGCGATGAAGGATGAAGAGAAGGGTTACGCTTTAATTTTTGAAGATGGTAGTTATGTCATCCTAGATCAAAACAAACAACCAATAGAATACGGTCCTGCGAGCCTCTCCTACCCAGATGCAAGAAAAGCTTATCAACTCGTACCGATGACTGAAGCAGAAGTCACCAATATTTCTCGTTGGCTTGCAGATGATCGTGAAAAAGCTTTGATTGCGCCAAAGGAAAACGGACAAGAACTTTTGGATTGTTGGGTGGGATTGCCTGAACAACGGTTTTTAAACTATAAAAATTGGCGGACACCGTCTGGCTATCTTTGTGGGACCTATGCTGCAACTGTCCTTATTGCTTATTACCAAGATTTTCAAAACGAATTGTTTTTCTCTCCAACGTTACGTGAAAAAAGAACGAAAGACCATGCGCAACTAAGTGAAGCATTACGCCAAGCGATCCAGCCGCTAGGACTTCCGACGGTTCCCGGTCAAGTCAGTCATGGTATCACGAAGTTTTTAAAACATACAGGAAATCGAGTGTCTGCTAGAAGTACGATGCTTGGTTCTTGGCAGCGAGCGACTAAACGGATTCGCCAAGGAAAACCTGTGATCTTAGGGGTGTTGAAAGTATTAGGGAGCACCTATGGCAATCATTGGGTCACTGCATATGCATATTATCAATCCTCTTCTGGAGAACGCTTTTACAAAGTTCATGACAACTGGGGCAACACGGATCAATTGATTCCTGCTAGTTGGTGTAATGGAACTGTTTCGCTGCCTTAAAAATTATTTACAGAAATTACCAGAAAAACTGGAAAAAATATGTTAAACTATCGAAGAAGAGAGAACAATAGGGAGGACAACATGAGTAAAAAGTATCAGGATGACACATTGAAAATCTTTAGCTTGAATGGAAATCGACCACTGGCAGAAAAAATTGCCAAGGTGTTTGGAACGGAGCTAGGAAAAAGTGTCGTAAAACAATTTAGTGATGGAGAGATCTCGATCAATATCGAAGAAAGTATTCGTGGGGATCATGTTTATATCGTGCAATCAACCAATCAGCCAGTTAATGATTATTATATGGAATTATTGATCATGATCGATGCGATGAAACGTGCCAGTGCAAAAACAATCAATGTTGTGTTACCTTATTACGGTTATGCCAGACAAGACCGTACAGCAAAACCACATGAACCGATCACAGCTAAATTGATTGCTAATTTGATCCAAGAAGCTGGCGCAACTCGTGTGCTGACATTGGATTTGCATACAGTTCAAGTCCAAGGATTCTTTGATATCCCTGTAGATAACTTATTCACAATGCCGTTGTTTGCTCACTATTACCGAGAACTTGGTTTAACAGGTGACGATATTGTTGTCGTTTCACCAAAAAATAGTGGTGTCCAACGTGCAAGAAGTCTTTCTGAATATTTGAATAGTACATTGGCGATCGTGGATCACGCCGATGATGCAGATGAAAATAGTGGATATGTGATTGGTGATGTCCAAGGAAAAACATGTATCATGGTCGATGACATCTTGAATACTGGTGCAACGCTTGCTCGAGCTGCTAATGTTTTGAAAGAAAACGGAGCAAAAGAGGTTTATGCTTGTGCTTCACACGGCTTGTTGTCTATTCCTGCAAAACAAATTTTAGATGATGCACCGATTAAAGATATCTGCATCACTGATTCTGTATTTACTCAAGAAGAACGTCATCCTAACAATTTAACGATTGTTACTTGTTCAGAGTTGATGGGAGAAGCGGTTAAACGAATTCATGAAAATACACCAATGAGTCCATTGTTCCGTCTAGAAGAAAAAGTATTTGATTAATCATTTTTTGTTATGTGATGAAATAAAATTCGTTCGACAATCGTGGTAGCACGAATTGTGGAACGAATTTTTTTCTAAAAGTTGGGAAACTATCCTGGTTTAGCGATTGTTTCTTTGGTAACTTGCTTATTTTATGCTAGAATGTGCCTAGTTCTATTTGGAAGGGATGAAAGAAGTTGGAAAAAATCTATTTGGATCATGCAGCGACGACGCCCATGCATCCCTACGTCATTCAAGAAATGACCACAATGATGCAAGAAACCTTTGGGAATCCTTCGAGTATCCATGGCTTCGGCCGAATTGCCCATGAAAAGTTAGAAACAGCAAGACAACTTATTGCTGATAGTTTACAAGTCAATGATCATGAAATCATTTTTAATAGTGGAGGGACAGAAGGCGATAATACAGCGATCCTTGAAACGGCTTTTTCACGAAAAAAAGACGGGAATCATTTGATCACTACCGCTATCGAACATCCTGCTGTCTTGAATACAATGAAATATCTGGAAACACAAGGCTTTGAAGTCACGTATTTACCAGTAGATGAAAAAGGCAATATTTCACTAACTGACTTTGATGAAGCATTAAGCGATGAAACGATTTTAGTCTCGATCATGTTTGGGAATAATGAAATCGGGAATTTGATGCCAATCAAAGAAATCGGCGAACGGTTGCGGGAACATCCTGCTTATTTTCATACCGATGCAGTTCAAGCTTATGGGAATCAGACGATTCATCCAAGGGAGTTAGGTGTGGATTTACTTAGCATCTCTGCCCATAAAATCAATGGACCAAAAGGCGTAGGATTTTTATATAAAAAAGATGGCATAAATATTCCTTCACTACTTTTAGGTGGAGAACAGGAAGAAAAGCGGCGAGCAGGTACTGAAAATCTCGCAGGTATTTGGGGAATGGCGCAAGCCGTCAAACTTTTAACTGCCGAAGAACGTGAAGCTCGAAGTGAAAAATATGCTGGATTCCAAGAATTGATTTTGAATACCTTGGAAAAAGAAGGAATTTCTTATCAAGTCAATGGTGATTTAAACAACAAATTACCACATGTGTTAAACCTTCGATTACCTGGTGTTGCGAATGACTTACTTTTGATGAAGTTGGATCTTAATGGGATTGCGATATCTACTGGGTCAGCATGTACAGCTGGTAATATCGAACCTTCGCATGTGCTGGAGGCAATGTATGGGAAAGATACACCAATCCTTAAAGAATCCATACGAATCAGTTTTGGTTACGGCAATACCAAAGAAGAAGTCCAACGTTTTCTTGATGTATTGATCCAATCAATCTAAGTTGGAAAAAACCTAGTAAATGATGCAAGAAACTTTTATAATAAAAGTAGAAATCAATTTACCGAGGTGAAAATCATGGCATTTGAAAAAACAGCCACAGTTTTAGGAGCAAAAACAAGTTATCGTTTACATCCAGATGCAAAACGCTACACTTTGAGAGACAATGGATTTACCGAAACAAATGGCGGCAACTATCAGTTGATCCGTCCGCTAGATGCAACCCCACAAAGCAAAGAAGGGTTTAAACTAAAAATCACTGTTTCAAAGGATATCCAAACACTAAAAATGTCTATTACGACAGCTAACGGATTGAAAGCAGTCAATATTTTTAAAGACGACCGACAAAAAATGAGTCAAGATAAATTTTATTTTTTGATGGATGGTATGATCAGCCGAGGATTATTTGAAAAAGTCTAAGGAAGTCGAACGTATCTATCATTGTTGCCAGTAAAAAAGCAAAGAGAACAGCTAGTAAAGCTGATTTCTTTGCTTTTTTACTATCTATTGAAACGGGACAATCGCTAGAGAATAACCATTCCTCTATTCTACTTTTGTCCACTCATCTAAGGATTTACCATTTTCATCAATGATTTCTAACCAGCTGTTTGTTCCACCGAAGTAGAGTAACAGACTTGCTTCATTGACGCTTTTGACGATAATATCGTTGATTGTTTTATTTCCTACAATGCTATCTTTATAATCATCACGTAATTTATCCCCATATTTTGCCGCATAACTGACGGAACCGTCTTTATTTAAAGGAGCTTCCGCTAATAGTATAGCCCCCTTTTTGATCAATAGTTCATTTCGACTGATCCAATAAAGTGTTGCCTGACTGTTTCTAAAATTAACGGTAAAAGGGATCTCACTAACTTCCTTTGTCCAACGATGTCTTGCTTTTGCCGGCTTTTTCTTTTGAGGACTGCTTTTTTCTAAAGAGTAACCAAATACTGCCAAGATTTTTGTGATTTCTTCGACTGGTTCCGCTAACTTTTTGACTTGTACTTGAGGGATCGTTTCTTTTGCGGAATCATCGATTTCTACTGTCAATCCCGTTGATTCTGCCTGTTCTTGAAGTAGGTAGCTTAGATGACTGGCTTCAAGATCCCAAGGAAGTTGAACCAATACGATGTGATCCCAACTTTTAGGTACCACGGTTTGACCGATTGCGATACATTGTTTGTTTTTGAAAAATAGATAAAGTGAATGATCAGGTAGAGCTGGTTTTTCTTTTGTGATAGTCATCTTCCCATGTTCATTTGGTAACGTAATCTCGATTGCTGAAGGAGTCAGAGTAGTATGAAAGCTGATAGGCATAATCAATACCTCCTGTTTTTCCTTAAGTTTACCATGATTTACTTGTGATTACTTTTTTCTAGCATTGTACACAATAGGCAATGGGAACAATGAATAACCGCTTTTTAGTTAAACAGACAATCACTTTTGCTAGAAAAAGAGCTAACATTTGTTTAATTCTTTGATGTTGTTTACCCTAAAAGAAAAGGAAGTAAGAAGGGATCAGTATGAATTTTTTTATTAGTGATATGCACTTTTTTCATAAAAACTTGTTAGGCAAAAATGATTTTGCCCCTCGTTTATTTGCTAGTGTGGAAGAAATGAATCAGCAACTAATAGATAGTTGGAATAAAGTTGTCAAAGAAACCGATCACGTGTATCACTTAGGCGATCTGGCGATGCACCCACAATATGAAAAAGGTGGCCAAGACATACTGGAGTTGGTGCAACAACTCAATGGGACAATCCATTTGATCAAGGGGAACCATGACAGTCGTGCTTTTTTCAGATATTTAGAAAAACATGATCCAGGAAATAAGACCGGTTCAAAAAAATTTTATTTTTATGATGTCGGAACTATCATCAAATTCAATCATCAGCAATACTATTTGACTCATTATCCAATGTTGTTGGGATCAAACGATAGTATCCGTAATCTTCATGGACATATCCATCATTATAGTGTACCGATCGGTAATGATGTGAATGTCGGTGTAGATGCGCCAGAAAGAGAACTGTTGAAAGTGCAACAACCCTTTGGCACCCCATTATCAGAAGATGACATTGAAGAAATTTACGAAGCCAAACAACAAGAATTAGCACGTCTTCAACAAAAATAAGGACGTAAAACATTTCTGCTAGTCTAGAAAAAATAATCCTCTTAAGTTCGCTGTTAAAGCGACCTTAAGAGGATTTTTAATCATATGATGGATAGTGATTTTTTTGTTCAGTCTAGTCCTTATAAAATGCAATAGACATATTGACCATTGTCATTATACCCTTTAGAGACTGTTGCGGTACCTTGATTTAGTTTGCTCACGTCTTGCGCGATATCTTTTGAATAAACGATCAAAGTTTTTTCTGTCGTATGTTGATTCAACCAATCGATCCCGTAATCAACTGTTTGGTTCTTGATGATATTGTTGTAATATTTGCCGTATTTTTCTTTAGCTTCTGCGGTCATATGGTAATCATAATTCAGACCATAGCCATTTCGGTAAGCGACGGCGGTTGAAAAAGAACCATGGAATCGCAAATACGTCGCATAACGATAGGCACCATTTTCTAGTTTGACTAAGGCGTAAAAATGATTGTAGAAATAATACCAGCCACCCGCCATTTTATTATGAGCAACATCGGCATTTAAGGGATTAGGGTTGCTCAATTCATAAAGTTCATAGATCGACAAGTTATCCGTATAATCAAACCGTTGTTGAGTAAAAGCCGGTGGCGTATGAATGATTTGATTGACTTGATAACTATGGATCGGATGAGCTTTTTCGGCGATTTTCGTATAACTAGGATTGTAACTTAAGTGATTAAAATCGGTCGTGATATCTGAAGAATAGACGACCTCAAAGGAACATTCGGTATAAACGTTGATCCAATTCATGACGTAGTTCGCCCTGTCTTCTGGAGTGACCATTTTGGGAATCACAGGGATTTTGGGATCTGCATATTTTTGTTCGGCTTCTTTAGTTAACTGGAAGTTGGCAAAAGCATTTAATTGCGCCACCACTTTCCCAAAAACATTACGACCTAAAGTCAATTCCGTGCTCCGGTAAGGTTTATGGGTGTTTTGGTCGATGGCGATGAAGTAATAGTCATTTCTTAGGTTGTGCATGTTAGAAGTTTCACTAAAAGTAAAGTCGGCCAGTTCGCTACCAGATACTCCAATTGGTGAACTGATAATATTTTGCAAGTAATATTGATAATCTACAAAGGAAGGGCTGGTTTCTTTCACTTTATCCGAGTGTTTTATTTCATTGGGAGAAACGATATCTGATTCCAGTATATTTTTAGCTTCTAGATCGATTCCTTGAAACCGACTATCATTTTCATCAGTTATTTCATCGATTCGTCCATCAGGTGTAGCATTCATATAAGCAGCCCAGACTAACATAGAGCAATACCAGTCTTCTCTATTCGATGTTCGATCTCGGTTAATTGTATCTAATCCTAAATGATACGGCTTTCCTAGTTGATCACGCATAAATGTAATTGCCGCTTTTTTCTGTAGAGTGGTAGCTTCCGGGACTCGTAAAATCGTTGCTTCAGTATAATCAAATCGTTGATCATCTAATACTCCATAGACCACTCCTCCTGCCTTATCTGGAAGGCCCTTACTTTTATTAGTTGCTTCGATAGTCCGAATATATCGGAAAGTTTCTGCTTTCCCATTAATCATATGGGTTTCTTCATAAATTCCTTCGACAATCATCACATGATGAAGAAAGTAGAGAGTTGGTAGGATTTCAGCCCGATTTTCCTCAAAAATAATGTCCCCTGGTTGCACGGTATTCAATAAATCATAGGTTCCGTAAGTCGGCTTTTCTTCAAAAATAATATTGTCTAATGAATTGCCGATATTAAAGGACCACAACGGAGCGATTTTTGCTAAACGTTCTGCTTCTGCTGGTAAATATTGGTCGTTGACGGATTGCAGATACTCTTTTAATTGGTCTTCGTCTGACAAGGTATCTTTCAAGGTGGTTTGCTGATAATAATTAGCGGTGAATTCTTCAAAGGTTTGATCGAAGGAAGCGTATTCATTTTTGAAAAAATCATAGTATTCAGTCAGTTGTTCATCAGTTGTGGTATCTCCATGGGCATTGGTGACAGGAACAGCAAACAAAAGTGTCCATAAAAAGGTGACAATAAAAAATAATTTAAATTTCACGGGTATTCCTCCTAATTTTTATGATAAAATAATAACATATAAAAAATAATCTAGCATCTATAAACACTCGTTAGTTATGTTTTTTTATTGACGGGAAACACGAGACATAACAGCTAGAATGGAATAAATTAAAATAAGATTGTAATCGTTATTATTTTGTTTTTATGATAATGACGGAGTCTTTTTGTTGTTTTTGTAGCTTTTATTTAGGGTTTTATAGAAGGGGGAATAAAAAAGAATATAACCTAGTTAATGCGTATAATGATTATTTGTTATTAAATTTTAGGTTTTATTTAATTTAAGATAACATTTTTTAAATAAAAAAGTTTAACCTTTTTGCTGAATCTAGATTTTGTAATCGATTATTTCTAGAAAAAATGGTAAAAGGGTAGTTTTTTTAATAAATTTTTTTTTCACAGATTATGATAATTCTATTTTACTTTGTTCATTAATATAAAAGGAGAAGATGAGAATGAAGGCTTATCTAGTTGGTTTGGTGCTATCCATGGCGGTGTCTCTTAGGTATGTGACAGCGCTTTACATGTATTATCTTGTTCTTAAAACTTTGGTTCCGTTCTTTCTTATCATGGTGTCAGGATTGGTCGGTTTATTTTTTGCTACATTTTTAAAAAATTAGTTAGGAAAATAAAAAAGGAGTGGTACAAATGCTATCGCTAGACAGTAAAACGTGTATAAAGGTTTCAAGAAATTTCTTAATCGGTAGTTTTTTCTTAATGATGTTGATGATTGTTGGTTTGCTTGGTAAAGTTTATGGATTTATTCCGTTAAGTGATCTTCCAGAAGGAAGTCTGATGATTTTCTATTATCTTAGCTGTTTGCTCAGTGGGCTCAGTTTGATTTTTTCTACAGGTGCGCATTCAAAAATTTTAAAACGGACAGCGGCGATTGTCCATTTTAGTAGTGTTTATTGGTTTTCTCTCTTTATTTTTGCTTTTCTTTTCCATCTACTTTTTTTTATCATTCTTTATTTGTTCCTAGCTATCGTTTTACTGACAGCAAGCAAGCAGAAATGGCTAGCAATCACTTTCTTCGGGATACCGATGATTATTTCAATTGGCTTTTTTATCAAGCTCAATTACGAACTAATCCTTTATGGGGGGGAATGGTCATGGGACACCATTGGATACATAGTCATTCTTCATTTATCAGGTTTAAGTGGTCTGATTCTTTCA
>OLSD01003085.1_pt1 | contig 10883 bp, 11 predicted proteins | sample 1672211 | NCBI WGS metagenome assembly OLSD01 (sample SAMEA3136659, study PRJEB25190) | human gut metagenome
ACATTCAGAGAGGATTTTATGCAGGAGATATATTTCGACAGCCAATCGCAGCGGTAAAAGCTGGCTATAACAGAGATTCATGAAAAAGCAGGATACGGAATATGGACTACAAAACGAATTATGATGCGGATTACAATACGAAAGAAAATGTAATACTTACTTTTAAAGACTGCCCATATGAGTATGTGTTGACAGGAGAACTCGGCAGAGGTAGTTCGTCTATAGTATATGATGGATATTATGTCAACAACTCTGGTGTCAGGCGACCGGTTAGGATCAGGGAAATGCAGTATAAAACCGAGGAAGAAAGACGACATTTACGATGTACTTTTGACTTGAACAACAGCCTGTTTGATACTGATGGACTCGCAAATCGCATAGTAAACACGTATGAGATCTACGAAAAAGAGAACAAAATATATATTGTGACCACATATCAGGATGGCACGACTTTGGACAAATGCCGATTTGAAAGTGTTCAGGATGCTATCGGCATAGTAAGGAGTCTTGCAAGAACATTGAAGCTGCTGCATGACGGAGGATATTTATATCTGGATGTGAAACCAGAAAATGTGCTGGTACTTGAGGGAACGCGGGACTGGGTTCAATTATATGATTTCGATTCGGTTATCAGGGAAAAAGATATTGAAGAATGCAGTGTAACAGGAGGAAGTTGTGCTGAGAATAATATATTAAGATTTACTTCGAAGTGGGCTTCATATGAGCTGAGAAGAGGAGATATAGAACATGTTGGGACGTGGAGTGATGTGTATGGTGTTGGAGCGGTGCTTTTTTACCTTTTGTTCGGACGCGCCCCGGATGTATTTGACTGCGACGAGAATGCAGTATATGACGTTGGGAAATTCATGTATAGATCAACGGTAGATTCTTCGTGTCCGGCAAATAATAAAAAGCATTTCTACAGGGATTCATTTGCCATGGAACTTGCAGAATGTCTGCACAGAACTCTTTCAAGAAACTGGTCGGACAGATATCAGACAATGGATGGACTGCTCATGATCCTGGATTCTTTGTATGGGAATTCTGATGAGACAAGAGCATATGTTGTATCAAGTCCGGTGGCTTGTATTGAAAATGTAGTGGGGAGAACGGATGAACTAAAGCTTCTTACGGATTGGTTTTCCGAAAAGACAAAGCCTTGTATATTTGTAACAGGAATGGGAGGAATCGGAAAGAGTACACTGGTTCGGAGATTTGTCATAGATGTCAGAGACCGGTTAGATACGGTGCTGTACCTGAATTATTCAAACTCGTTTTATTCAACTGTATGTAATGATGATATGTTTTATATAAATACAGTTTGCAGACAGGCTGATGAAAACGAAGCTGATTATTTCCACAGAAAACTCAGGAAATTCAGGGAGTGCGTATCGGAGAACACAAAAGAGAGCCTGGTGGTTGTGGATAATGTTCCGGTTCTGGATAACAGTGATATATACATGGATGATGGGATATCAGAACTTGTGAGGACAGGATGCAGGCTGATAGTAGTGACGCGAGGGGGGATTATTCCGGAGTGTTATGACCATATACAGATTGAGGCATTCTCTGAAAGGCGGCATATGTATGAACTGATGTTGTCAAATATGCGGAATACTGAATCAAAGTCAGATGCTGATCTGTATGAGAAACTGGACGAACTGATAGACAGGGTGAATGGACACACACTCATGCTGATGATCCTGGCAAGACAGATAGACAGAGGGTATCTGTCAATTGACGAAGCGTGTGCTTGGGTTCGGGAACAAGGATTTACGGCACTGGATGGGGTGAAAACAGGTTGCACCATAGATAGCCGGAATGTATATGGGCATATGACAGATATGATCTCATCGCTGTTTTGCATGGATGGCCTTACGCCGAAACAGAGAGGGATTTTGATGAGTCTGGCCTTGTTTGGAGACAGCGGTGTAGATTTTAGGGATTTTTCCTGCCTTATTGATGCTGAAGATGAGAATATGATAAATGAACTGGCTGATATTGGCTGGGTTGAACGTCATAAAAAACTTGCACTTCATCCTGTTATAGGCCAGGCGGTACGAAGGGAGCTTGGCAGAAAATGGGAAGATATACAGGATAAGAAGAACATGCCGCCAGAAACAGAAGAGCTTCAGCCCGTAAAAGCGTGCCTTGCCAATCTGATCGCTGGTGATAACGTTGTGGTATCGATATGCGTGGCTGTTGCAAATTGTTGTATGAATGTGGATAACTTGTGTGATTCCAGGGAATATCTTCGCCTTGCAGCAAAGACAATTGTGATGCTGCCTATAGAAAGTGAACAATTTATACTGACTCATGGAAGAAGAATATGGGAAATGGCCAGACGTACAGACGAACTTATATCAGACCGGGAAATGGTTGAAGTGTGTGACAAGCTGGCTCATGTATATGCAGATATGGGTCGGTATAGCGATACAGAGGAGATATTAGGATATCTTGAGAAATGGTCGGAAGGAAAAAGTCATTATATAAAAGGCTTTGTCTGCGACATCTGGATGGATTATCTGGACACAATTCTTGACGGAAACTTTGAACCGGAGACAGGAGAAGGGAAAAAAATGTATGCTCTTCAGATGAGATATATGGATAGGGCGATAGCGTGCTATGAAAAAGCAGAAACGACGGATGCACGGTTAAAGCTTGCTGCAGATATCATTGCGGCAGCGACATATACAGTCAGATCCTGCTTTGACGGGAATTTCACATTGCGAAACAGAAAAAAGGCCGTAGATCTTCTGAACAGAGCCAGGATGATCATGACTCAGATAGATAATTCAGAGACCGGTGGAATTACAGATAATGCTGAAAACTGGCTGTCGTATTACATAACTAAGGGATGGTTCTATACATATATAGATGTCAATCCGTGTCAGGTAGACAGAAATATACACAAAGCATGGAAGGTTTACAGCAGAACATGCAGTTCGGAGCTTGATCTGATAAATTATATGCTTATTCCTGCAGCAAATATTTATATTGAGCTTGGAGACAGAAATGAGTGCATTGCATGGTTGGAGAGGGCAGTAAAATTATGTGAAAGGAACAGTGATCTGGATGCATACAACAGAAAGAAGGAAGAGCTTGGGCAAATAATCCGGGAGCTTTAGCACGATGCGGACGGCGGTCGTAAACTGACTTTCGGTAAGACATAATTATTAAGATAAATTATATATGAAATGTGAAAAAGGCACTCTGAAGACAGATGACAGGCTGGATTCAGAGTGCCTTTTTGCACTGACAAATCCACTTTTGAAAATACTATGGGACAATATCAACATCGAAGGCAGCATATGTTATGGACTGGCATCAATGTGTTGACTGCACGTAACGTGCAATTTTACAGTTAAAAAAATGTCTGCGTGAGGTGGTGATAAAAAGAGTGGAGACATTGAGGGAGTTGTGTGAACATACTGGGGTCAGCAGACGGGCGATTCAGGGATATGAAAAGGCCGGCTTAATGTCTGCGGCAGCAAGAAATGAGAGAGGTTATCTGCTGTACGATGCGAAAACCCAAGACAGGGTCAGGATGATCAAGCTCCTTCAGAATCTGGAGTTTTCCATCAGGGAGATAGCGGAACTGGATAATCTTAGCAAAGATGAAGTGAGGAGAGAGGTTGATGCGCATATATTAAGGCTCAGACAGCGGAAAGTGGAAATCGATGAATACATAGATCAGGCGTATGAGTTGATAGAGAAAATATCGTAAGGAGGAGAGTTGTTATGAAATTGAACAAAAAAATGATTATGTTGTGTATTTGGGTGTTGTCCTTATTGATGACGGGTTGTTCTGCAGAAAATTCGGAAAAAGATACTCACAATAAGGAGACCAAAGGTAATGAACCGCAAACGGTCAAGATAGATGAGGTTGATTGGAACATTGACGAGAATATTGTTGATGAAAAAAGGTGCGTGGTGCTCGACTATACCAATAATTCTAATTGTACAATAGTTGATTTTGAATTAAGTTTCAAAGCGAAAAATGACATTACAGACAAAGAAAAAGAGAAGTTTTACCAAGATATTCAAAAGAGTTTTGAATTTAGTGATGATGACATGTCTGAATTAAAGGAAAAAGAGATATCTATGAGCACCGGCTCGGAGAGAGTAGTAAATCCGGGAGAGTCTGTGGATAAAGTGCGTTGCTATTATTATTCGGGGTATTATTATTTAAATGATATATCGCATTATAATTTGATGCAGCCAGATATAGCTACGATTAAGTACATAAGTGATGGAAATGTGTATACAGAATATTATGATTTTATATCGAAAAAATATTCTACTGAGGATAAGACGGAAAAAGCAGTGCAGTGGTCAAATTATGATATAGGAAATGAAGTGGATAAGCCAGAGGCTGAGATGATAAAGGTTGACCTGGATGATGAAGATTTATTTAAATTTGACGTGTGTGGAATGTCAAAAGATCAATATGATCAGTATGTTGATGCATGCAAGGAAAAAGGCTTTACGGATGAAAAAAACCAGAAAGCGCAAATAATGAACAAGGATATTCTATTACTTTGGAATATGATTATGATGATTATGAAATTGAAGTACGGGTATCAAAAGAAGAATAGCTTGAATTGTTTTGCTGCAGAGAAATCAAAAATATCCCCAAACTTCAAATTTGACAAGAGACTAAGTCATATAATTATAAATTGTTAAAGGGTGATTTAGAGGAAAGAAAGGAAATATATGAAAATGCAAAAAGTAAGAGGATTATTTATAGGAATTGTAGGCTTTGGATTAACGATTGTTTCGTTATTCTTGCCATTTGCAAAAAATGAAAATGAAAGTAAGTCATTAGTGGGAATGGCACAGGTGTATTTATCGTCCACATCATCAGATTGGAATGACGCTGCAATGGCGACATTCTACAAGATATTTGTTCCTGGAATGGTAGGTTTGATGGCATTGTTTGTAATATTATATCTGATAATGAATATTGGATTTAAGCCTGTGGGGATGATAGTTTTTAATATATTAACAATAGTTGTCTATGAACTCCTTAAGTGGGACTTTAAAGATAGGCGTGTAGTGCCTGGAACAGGTGATAAAGGTTGTGCATTTACAATAATGTATGTTGCATTTGGTATTATGGTTGTTGGATGTATCATGAGATTCGTTGATAAGAAGCGGACGTCGAAAACCGAGCAGACTGTGTGAACAGTAGATTTTGTAATACCGTTTCAAGTTTTGTGTAAACGTTAAAAACTGATATAAGATTTGTGAATAGTTATAAATAGGCAGAGTCGATTTCTCAGTTCCATTACTATATGATATAATGAGCGTTGCGATGGGTGTGCTTGAGCAAGCCGACATAACGAAAATGGATAGAATTGTTATATTTCTGGCGGCAATTAGTCAATTTATCTGTTGCTTTTTGAGAAGTTTGTGCTATGAGAAGATGTTTTTGCAAAATAGTATCAATAAATAATAATGTTGTTATATAAGATGAAATAAGGACGGTACACTATAATGGAACTTTTTGATATATGCGACGAACAGGGCAACCCTACCGGAGACACAGTGGAGAGGAGCGAGGCACATGCAAAAGGCATATGTCACAGGACTGCCCATATCTGGATAGCGAAGCAAGAGAATGGAAGGTATAAGGTTCTCCTGCAGAAGCGGGCAATGAATAAGGATTCATTTCCAGGAAGGTATGATACCTCATCGGCGGGGCACATACAGGCGGCAGATGAACCTCTGGAGTCAGCACTCAGGGAGCTCGGTGAGGAGCTTGGCATCAAGGCTGAGGCTTCTGACCTTGACTTTGCGGGGACATTCAGGATCCAGTATGAGAAGGAATTTCATGGCAGAATGTTCAGGGACAATGAGGTGGCATTTGTGTTCGTGTATCAGAAACAGGTGGACATAGCAGATCTGACAATACAGAAGGAAGAGCTTGACGGAGTGTGCTGGTTTGATCTTGAGGACACTTATGAGGCATGTAAGAATCATGACCAGAAGTTCTGCGTGCCAATTGGAGGGCTTGAGACGGTAGGGAAATACTTGAACGAAAGAATATATTAATGTGACTGAAAGAATTTTGCATGTAGCGTTGGCGCACGATGAAGATGCCTATAAAGAGCTGACGTTTGTCAGATATCGTAAAGTGATTTATGAAAAAATAATCCAAATAAAAGGCTCAAATGAACCTTGATGATTGTAGTTGACTGGAGGAGAAGAGCGTGGAATACGATGAAAAATATTTAAATAAGCTCAGCCGTTTTATGAGTCTGATTCTTCGACACAGACCAGAAAGTATCGGAATCAGTCTGGATGAGCATGGCTGGGCAAATGTTGACGAGCTGTTGTCTGGTATTGGAGAACAACACCCAATCGATATGGATATGTTGGAAGAGATTGTCCGTGCTGACAAGAAACAGAGGTATTCATTCAACGAAGACAAGACTCTTATAAGAGCAAATCAGGGACATTCTATACCTGTTGATGTCGAGCTGGACGAGGTGAGTCCGCCGGAAGAATTGTGGCACGGCACGGGTGAAAAGTATGTACAGGATATAGAAACAGAGGGACTTCTGCCTAAGAGCCGTCTGTATGTCCACTTGTCAAATGACAGAGACACAGCATTTAAGGTGGGACAGCGACATGGAAAACCGGTTTTGTATATTGTAAGATCTAGAGAGATGTACAGGGATGGATATAAGTTCTATCTTTCGAAGAATGGCGTGTGGCTTACGAAAGCAGTTCCGGTGAAGTACCTGCAGAAGCAGTAGAATACATCTCTGTCAGTTGGGGGATAGTAGGAAAAGTAAGGATTTGTATAAGTCAGGAACAATGGTTACATCTCTGTCAGTTAGTGGATAGCTGTAAAAAAGCCAGAGCGTAAAGAAAGGCGTTACAAATAATACTTTACAAAAAAAGCGGTTGTTAGATTGGTTAGTTTGTGCTAACATGACATGTGTTATGGAAAACGACAAGCGCAGTGAAACGATAGAAAAACTGAAAAAAGCAGGTAAAGGGGAATTCCTTAAAAATGGCTACCAGAGGGCAAGTCTTAGAATGATATGCAAGAGTGCGGGAGTTACCACCGGAGCCTTCTACTTTTCATTTGAGAGTAAGGAGGCATTGTTCAAGGCGATACTTGAACCGCTTGTGAACCAATATGAAGCCCTGCTTGGAGAACTTATGAAGGGGGAGATTGAGAACCCCGCCACGGGCGTAGATGCAGATAAGATCATGATGCAATTCCTTCTGGCACACAGGGAAGAGGTAATGATCATCATGCATGGCGCTGACGGCAGCTGCTATGAGAATTATCACCAGAGGGTTGAGGAGTTCATGAGACATTCATTTGCGGCATATTACAGGTCACAGCTTGGATGCGAGCCGGATGAGACTTTGGTTCGCGTGCTGGCTAAGATGCGGCTTGAAGGAGCCATGGCGATACTGAACGAGGATGTAGATGTGGAGAAGAAAATGTATCTGACAGAAAAGATTGGCATTCATGCCACAGGCGGTACAGAAAAGTTGATAGAGAGTTTAAAGAAAGAGGTTCATCGATGATGAACCTCTTATTTTTATGAACATAACAAAACATGACAAATGTTATATTTTATGTAAACGCCGCGCGCAGCGCCTCTCATGTGTTTGCACAATTAAAAAGCAGGAGGAAATGAGAAAATGGTTAGCACACAGAACAATACAGTAAGCAGATCAAAGGTAGACATAACGGGAGTCCCGGAGACGATGCTCCAGACACTCTATGCCAGAGCGAAAGAATCAAGAAAACCGGATCATGCCATATACGATGGCAAGGCCATAGAGATAGTTGACAGCCTGGATTATGACTTTTCACTGGCGGACAAGGATCTGGCAATGGGAAGCGGAGTTATAGCGAGAACCATAGTGCTTGATAAGCTTGTATCAGAATTCCTGAAGAAGCACAAGGGTGCTGTGGTTGTGAATATCGCCTGTGGTCTTGACACCCGTTGCTATAGAAATGAGGGCAAATATAAAGACTGGTACAACATTGATCTCCCGGAGACCATGACTGTAAGGGCAAAGTTCCTGCAGGAGGACGGACCGGTGTACCAGATAGCGGAATCTGCCATGGACGACAAATGGGCTGACATGGTAGAGTATGCCGGTGAACCTGTGCTGGTCATCATAGAGGGGCTTACGATGTATCTCACAGAAGCTGATGTGAAGAAAATATTCGACATAATAGACAGGAAATTTACTCATGCTACGGTGCTCGTAGAGACTATGGCTCCGTTCATGGCAAAGCATATCAAGGAGAAATCCATCCATGAAAGCCATGCCAGGTTTTCCTGGGGCGTGTCAAATGGAAAGAAGCTGGCGGAGATCATACCGAAATACAGATACATAGAACAGCACAGTCTTGTAGAAGGAATGGCTGAGTTCATACCGGTATATAAAGTCATTGGCAAAATACCATTTGTCAGCAATATATCAAACAAGATAGTAGTGATGGAAAAGTGATAAAAAAGTGTTGACATAAAGTTAAAAGCCGTTTATGATGCAGTAAAATGCAAATGACTTGCAAATTCAAAAAAGAGGAATATTATGGCGAGGGAGTATAAAACGAGAATAAGTCAGGCTATAGAGGCATTTGCTGCAGAGAGGCAGGACAGAGGGTTTTGCGCGGCTGATGTAAGTGTGTATTTGGATGAGAATGGCATAGATGCGAATACAACAACTGTATATCGCAATCTTGACCGCATGGTTACCCAGGACAAATTGATAAAGTATCAGAGTGCTGATGGTGGTTCAAGTATGTATAGAATGGAAAAGGCTGATCATAGTTGTCACGAACACCTTCATATGCAGTGTGTTAAGTGCGGAAGAGTCATACATATTGACCGCGATACCATGAATCACATAGCTAAAGGAGTTCAGGAGAGGTATGGATTTATGATCGACTGTGACAGATCGTCGATATGTGGTATTTGCAAAGATTGTCAGAGGCGTTGTGGAGTCGCTGTAGTCTAAACTAAACGTGATTGTTACAGATGGGATTGTATCGTTACGGTCACAACGAAAACTATATATCCCCAAATTCCTACAATGAAAAGGAGGTGTGCAGAATGAGTAAAAAGAGAATAATGTCATGGATTCTTATAGTGTTCTTTGTATCGGGAGTACTTTTCTCTTACGGCTATATTGCGCGCAATGTGGAGCATGACTGTACGGGGCGGGAATGTCCTATATGTATGCATTTGCAGCAGGCTGCACAGTTCCTTTCAAATATAAAGACAATGTCAACTACGCCAGTGTTCCTGGCGTTCTTAAGTGTGTTCACACTTGGAGTTGTATTGGTGTATACCCACGAGTATTGTACCGATACGCTCGTTTCCCTGAAGGTGGAATTGCTGAATTGATTTAAAGTACGGATATTGACTGAGAATTGCGTCTGGAAATACATCTAAAGATAAGGGCGAATACTTATTATTGGTGTTTTTTGATCTAGAGGCAGTTTATTAAATTTACCCAATTATAGGCATCAAAATATGCCTGTCAATTTTATCAATCAATTCGGAGGTTTATTGATCATTATGAAAAATAGAATATTTGGCCTTGTTATGGCATCGGTACTTACTGTTTCAGCATTTTGTGGCTGCGGAGCATCAATGACGGCAGCAGATGCTGATCAGAAAGGGGGCAGTGTGCCTGAAAATGCGGCAAATGCTGCGGCGTACAGCATTGTATGTACGACTTTTCCTCAGTATGACTGGATCCGCAATATTATAGGCGGTGATTCCGACAAGTTTCAGCTTACTATGCTGCTCGATCAGGGGATGGATCTTCACAGTTATCAGCCAACTGCAGAGGATATAGCAAAGATAGCTGACGCAGATATGTTTGTGTATGTTGGCGGTGAGTCTGATGGCTGGGTGGATAGTGCCCTGAAAGAAGCGACTAATAAGGATATGAAGGTTGTAAATATGCTTGACGCTTTGGGAACTGCAGTCAAAGAGGAAGAGGTAGTTCCAGGCATGCAGGCAGAGGAAGAAGAGGGAGGAGAGGAAGGCCCGGAGTATGATGAACATGTATGGCTTTCACTCAAGAACGCAGTGGCGTTGACGAATGTGTTGGCGGATAATATCCAGGCACTTGATCCAGATAATAAATCTGATTACATGGAGAATGCAGGCAAGTACGTTGATGAACTCAATGATCTTGATGGAAGGTACGAACTAACAGTTTCTAAGGGAAAACGTCAGGCAATTCTGTTTGGCGACAGATTCCCTTTCCGATATATGGCGGATGATTATGGGCTTACTTACTATGCTGCATTTGTGGGATGCAGTGCTGAGTCGGAGGCAAGTTTTGAGACGATAACATTCCTTGCGCAGAAGGTGGATGAGTTAAAGCTTCCGGTTATTCTGACGATAGAGGGTGCAGATCAAAGTATAGCAGAGTCGATAAAGAAGACAACAGATTCGAAAAATCAGGAGATCCTGACGATGAATTCCATGCAGTCTGTGACTGCAAAGGCTGTAGCTGATGGTGAGACGTATCTGAACGTGATGGAAGATAACTTGAACGTACTTTCTCAGGCATTGAATTAATTGCTGAACAATAAAACAAATTTAGATTTATAGGAGAAAACAAATGTCATATATAACGTGCAAAGACCTGGCAGTCGGGTACGACGGAAGAGCAGTTGCGTCAGGTCTTAATTTCAGTATAGACAAGGGAGACTATCTCTGTATAGTTGGAGAGAACGGAGCGGGAAAGAGTACCTTGGTAAAAACTCTGCTTGGCCTGTTGAAACCGGTTTCAGGAGAGATAAAGTTTGGCGATGATCTGACATCGCGTGATATAGGCTATCTGCCGCAGCATTTTCCTGCGCCGCATCGTGCAGGCAA
>OLSD01003086.1_pt1 | contig 10883 bp, 8 predicted proteins | sample 1672211 | NCBI WGS metagenome assembly OLSD01 (sample SAMEA3136659, study PRJEB25190) | human gut metagenome
AGATCCTGATCCAGCCGGAGGATACAAAGATGCATGATCTGTTCAAGGCTATTCATCTGGGAGTACCGGAGACACTTGAACAGTCGGTGCGGAAGGAAGTGGAGAAGCTTCATAATAATGCGCAGACCGTGAACCAGTATAACCTTGCGATCATGGAGATGGTGGGAGCATTTTATCGATTCTGTGCTAATAATTTTATAGATTTTAATGAGTTTTGCGGTAATGTCGGAAATCCATACGAACGTGTACCGGAGATGGATGAAAGCACATTAACCGCGTGGATGATCGATTCGGCAAAAGCCATCAGTGAGGAGCTGAAAAATGCCAGAAACAGTACATCGAGACGTATGGTTACAGATGCGCAGAATCTGGTGCATGACAGGTATATGGAGCCGAATCTCTCCTTGGATACCGTGTGCTCGGCACTTGGAGTATCGAATTCTTATTTTTCCAGTGTATTTAAAAAAGAGACAGGAAAAGCATTTGTAACATATCTGACCGATTACCGGATGGATCATGCGGCAGAACTGATTCTCGAAACGAATGAGAAAAGTTATCAGATTGCAGAGCGGGTCGGTTATCTTGATGCAAATTATTTCAGTTATGTATTTAAGAAGCGTTTTGGGGTTTCGCCATCCAAATACAGAACGGAGCATCTGAAAAAATAAAGGATAAATAAGGGGAAGCGTGTTGAAGAATATAAGAAAGAATAAAAAGAAGAAAAATGAAAGTTCTATTATCGGACGTCTTCGGGGGTGGTTTTATCACGGCAGATTTATAGGTTTTGATATTCAGTCGATCATTATGACGGTGCTTACTGCCCTGACGATCATTACAACAGTTATCATGGGGCTGCTGTTGTATAATCGTTTTAAGATGGCGATTAAGCAGACTGCAGTCACGAATACGGAAAATATGGTGGAAAATACTGTTGAAAAGCTGGATGCAGATCTGTTAAATGTGCGTCAGATCACGAATGCGGTGAATTATAATATTATTCAGGAATATGATATTTCCAGCCGGGATTTTAACCGGCAGTTCAGTCTGTTATATGAGATCAATGCCGATAAGATCCAGAGTATGGCGCTATATGATGATAAAGGGAATCTTCTTACGGCAGAACCGGTCACGGTACAGAAGGATGCTGTGGAACCGTCGCAGCAGGACTGGTATCAGGATGCAGAGGCAGATATCGAGAATATTCATTTCTCTATACCGCATATCCAGAATCTGTTTGTCGATGGCACATATCGATATTACTGGGTTGTATCTCTCAGCCGTTCAGTTGATATCAACGATGGTGAGCAGCCGGGAAGTGGTGTCCTTCTGGTCGATATGAAATATTCGGTGATAGAGGATACATTGGCACGGATCAACGATGCGTCAAATGGCATCTATTATTACCTGTGCAGCCGTAATGGTCAGATGATCTATCATCCGCGCGGAACCGATATGGACAGAGGATATTTTAAAGAAGAATATAGGGATGCAGCAACCTATGAGGATGGAACATATGAACTTACGGTCAATGGCAGGACAAGCAATGTGATCGTAAATAGTGTTGCTTATACCGGATGGAAGGTGGTCGGTGTAGTTCCGGAAAGTGTACAGATCGCGAGCATCAACCGGTTCCGGTATTATATTATTACAACGGTTATCATTCTTATGATGATGCTTTTAGGGGTGAACCGTATTATTTCGAAGAAGATATCCAGGCCGATTCTGAAGTTAAATGAATCAGTCAAAGCATATGAGGCAGGTGGTCCGACAGATATCTACATCGGTGGATCGTCCGAGATCCGTCATCTGGGATATTCCGTTCAGAAATCCTATGAACAGATCGAAGCTTTGATGCAGGAGATCATACGGGAACAGACGGAACGAAGAAAGAGTGAGATGGATGCGCTGCAGAGCCAGATCAATCCGCATTTCCTCTACAATACCCTGGAATCCATCACATGGATGGTAGAAGCAAAGAAGAACCTGGATGCGGTGTTTATGATCTCAGAGCTTGCAAAGCTGCTTCGTATCAGTCTGTCAAAGGGCAGAACGGTGATCAGAATATCGGATGAGATCCAACATAGCAGAAGTTATATGAATATTCAAAAAGTTCGATATAAGGAGCGTTTTCAGATCGAATTTGATATTGATGAAGAGATTAATGAGTACTGTACAGTAAAGCTGATCGTTCAGCCGATTCTTGAAAATGCCATTTATTATGGTGTAGGGAATATGGATGAGGATGACGGCGGCAAAATCACGATCCGGGGAGAGAAAAAGGACGACGATATATATATTTCCGTAGAAGATAATGGTATGGGAATGAATGAGGACATTGTAGAGAATATATTAAAAGATAATAACAAAGTACCAAAACATGGTTCAGGTGTCGGTCTGATCAATGTTCATTCAAGAATTCAGTTGATGTTTGGAAATGAATATGGTCTGGAGGTTCTTCGCCGTATTCGTAAAGAAGGAAATACTGTACCGATCCTGCTGCTTACTGCAAGGGATGCGGTAATGGACAAGGTGTCTGGGCTGGATGCGGGAGCGGATGATTACATTACAAAGCCATTTGCGATCGAAGAACTTCTGGCTCGTATCCGTGTAGCGCTGAAGCGGAAAAGCACAGACCGGCAGGAGACACATAAGCTAGAGATCCATGGAGTCAGCCTGGATACTGACCGGCACGAGGTTATGGTGGCGGGAGAACCGGTGGAGCTTACCAATCGGGAATTTGAACTGCTGCATACGCTGATGGAGAATAAGAATATCGTCATGGATCGGGAAAAGCTGATGAATATTGTCTGTGGTTATGAGTATGTCGGTGAGACAAATATCATAGATGTATATATCCGGTATCTGCGTACGAAGATCGATGACCGGTTCGGTATCAAGCTGATCACAACGGTACGAGGCGTAGGCTATGTGATCAGGGAATCATAGGAAGGTGTAACGGGATAGAGTATACAGTCTGATGATAAGGGTAGATGCAGAAACAAGAGCAAGATTGAAAGAATGTATAAGAAGAGGTATCACGGATGAATGAAAATAAGAGGATGACCTCGATCGCCAGAAAAATAAATATCAGCTTCTGGCTGAAGGAAGTAGGCAATGTAATAGGAATCAATATTATCATTGCCTTTCTTATTATGGGAACCTGGATGTACTGGTGTACAACAAAGCTTCCGGATCAGGTAACAGGTGAGCATTATTATTTTAATGTCAATAAAGAAAAGCATACACTGGAATATGTGATCGATGGAAGTGACCGGAAATCATATGCATATGATTTCCGGGATGTAAGGGATCTGGTAGCTGTACCGGGAATCATACTGTTATCGGCAGAAGGATTTGTGTTGTTTTTTGCGTTATTCCGGACTTCTGTTGTCAGAAGAAAGCTGAAGCCGTTAAATGATCTGGCGGTAAAGGCAGAACAGATCAGTAAGATGTCATTTGAGCAAAATGGTATGGAGGATCAGAAGAAACGTTCCGATAAGAAGTCTGCAAAGACGTTTGACCAGAATCAGATGGATCATCTGGAACAGGCAATATCACATATTTCTCCGGATGATGCCGAACAGGGAGTCCATACCGGAGACAAGGAATTGAAAAGTATTGAGATCGCGTTGAATAACCTGCTTCGGAATATGAAGGAAAACGAAAGGCGGCAGGTACGGTTTGTATCGGATGCATCACATGAGCTTCGGACACCTATTGCTGTGATCCAGGGATATGTGAATATGCTGGATCGATGGGGAAAAGAGGATGAAAAGGTTCTGACAGAATCCATCGAAGCCCTTAAGAATGAGTCTCAGCACATGAAGGAGCTGGTAGAACAGCTTCTGTTCCTTGCGCGGGGTGACAGCGGAAGAAATACTCTGAATAAAGTGAAACTGGATCTGAATCAGATGGTCAGTGAGGTCTGGGAGGAATCCCAGATGATCGATGAGAAGCACCGCTATCTGTTCCGTGGAACAGATCCTGCATATATGACAGGTGATATAGCCATGATCAAACAGTCCATCCGGATCTTTGTACAGAATGCGGCAAAGTATTCTTCGGATGGTGCGGATATTACATTAGGAGTTATGCTGGAATCCGGTTATGTCAGTTATATGATCCAGGATGAGGGCATCGGAATGGAATCGTCAGATGTCGTTCATATCTTTGAACGATTCTACCGATCGGACGAAGCGAGAAACGGCGAGACCGGCGGTTCCGGCCTGGGACTTTCCATAGCCAAATGGATCGTTGATGCTCACTCCGGCACGATCCAGGTTGTATCCCGTCCGGAGATCGGCACCCGTTTTATTGTCCGTTTCCCGATGTGTGAGTAAAAAAGAGGTTGTTGATGATTCTTGTGTTATTTATAGTTGTGATATTTTGGCTCTGCTGGTATGGATATATACATAAGACATCAGTGAAGTTTTCGTTGTGAGGTTTGCACTAGCTGTCAGCACCAAGCCCATGTCTGAACCCGTAAGGGTGAGTTTGGGCGACTGCTGGCAATAAGCGTGCAAATCCGAGCAGAAAACGGAACGGTCTTTGTATATGTCCATACCAGCAGAGCCAAAATATCATGGCAAAAAGTAGAGGTTGAACAACAACAACCTTTTTAGCGGAAAGGTCTGGTGCGAAATTCATTCCAGACCATGAAAATGGCGACCACTCCGGCAAGTCCATCGGCGATAGGGCCGGAATACATAATGCCATCAATGCCCATAAATAGCGGCAGAATAATTAATAATGGGAGAAGGAACAGGATCTGTCTGGTCAATGACAGGAATGTTCCTTTTTTCGGTTTGCCGATCGATGTAAAGAAGTTCGAAGTGATCGGCTGCATAAAGTTTATAAACGTAAAGAACAGAAAAATACGAAAATAGCTGATCGAAAACTGGAAGTAGCTTTCGGAGCCATTTCCGAAAATGGATATGATCTGCCTTGGCACAAACTGGAACAACAGAAATGCAATGAGCGCGATCACAAATCCACAGGTAGAGGCGAACAGATAGGCAGACTTTACCCGTTTGTATTTTCCTGCACCGTAGTTATAGCTGGTGATTGGCTGTAAGCCTTGTGATATACCGATAATCAGAGATAGAAATACCTGATTTACTTTTGTGATAATTCCGGCACAGGCGATAGGGATTGCTTCGCCATAGATGGAAAGGGAGCCATAGTATTTGAGAGATTTGTTCATAATGATCTGTACGATCATCATGGCAAGCTGGTTGCTGCAAGGAGCAGTACCAAGGGATGAAACTCTCGCTATGATCGATCTGCTGATGCGGAGATGTTCTTTTCTTATCGTTACAGTCTTGCAGTGGGATAAAAACCAGATGACAAGACCGGCAGAGATTACCTGACCGATAACGGTTGCGATGGCTGCACCTGCCATACCCATCTGAAGAACGGATACAAACAGTGCATCTAAGATCGTATTGATCACGGCTCCGGTGAGGTTACAGATCATGCTAATCTTTGGTCTGCCATCTGCCCGAATCAGATGACCGCTTCCGGTCGTGAGGATCAGAAAAGGAAATCCAATCGCAACAATGCCTGTGTAAGTTTTTGCATAGGAAAGTACATTGTCGGGAGATCCAAAGAAACGGAGCAGAGGCTCTAAGAACAGCAGGGTGATCGTGGTTAAAATTACACCACAGCCAAAGAGCATGACAGCGGAATTGCCGATATAATAAACTGCTTTTTCCTTTTCTCCTTTTCCCATAGCCAGATTAAAAGCAGATGCGCCGCCGATGCCGAACAGCAGAGCGATCGCGATACAGGATATGGAAAGTGGAAATGAAATATTGGTCGCAGCATTACCAAGTTCGCCGACATTTCGCCCAATGAAAAACTGGTCAACAATGTTATAAAGAGAGCTAACCAGCATGGCTACTATACTTGGAATGGCAAATTGCATTAATAATTTTTTTACGGGTTGAGTGCCGAGAGGATTTTCATTCGTTGTCTGTGTATTCATGTGAGTTGTCCTTGTTTACAGTTTCTTGCGGGTGTAGGTTGTGCGGGTAAATGTAATGTCGTCACCACCGGATTCGCCGGTTGTAATATCGAATTCATCTGCATTGAATTCAGGGAAGAAGACATCTCCGTCTTCAACGACAGTATCAACTTCTGTGATATACATCGTATCAACCAGTGGAAGTGCCTCTTTGAACAGCCCATATCCACCGGAGATATAGACATTTCCCTCTTTTACAGCATCAAGAGCTTCCTGTAAGGAATGAACGGTAAGCAGGTTTTCACCGGAGTAATTGGCAGTATTTGATACAACGATATTCATTCGGTTCGGGAGAGGATGTCCGATCTCTTCATATGACTTACGTCCCATAACCACAGTATTCCCTGTTGTCAGTTCTTTAAACTGTTTCTGTTCTCCGCCATGGGATCTGTCCATTTTTTCCAATTACATTATTTTTTGAACGAGCAACGATTAAACCTATCATAGTCCGGGTTCCTTTCTGTGGTATTTTTGTTCCTTTAGCATACTTGGTTTCACAGGAATCGTCAAGCGAGCGTTCCAACTGCTGTTTCAGATATTCATATCTCTGGTATTTTTCTTCCTTTGCAAAATGTATCTCCCGGAATTGTTCCGGATTATTTTCATAAGAAAGAACCTCGTCACCAAACTGTTCACTTGTCAGGTCAAAGATATGACCGTCGATATCGTTATAGCAATGATAGTTTCCGCCGGGACGCAAGATGCCATACACCTTGCCGCCAAAGATGTCCTGAACCAGAAATGCTGTGATAGAACACTGCCCCAAGGTTTTATTCTCCGGTGTCCAGCCATCACGCAGTCTTGGTGCGCAAGTATCAGCGCACCAGATATCAGATAATCTGTCATACAGATCCTGTGGTGTATGGATTCCTTTATACTTGTTTGTTATGGCAGAAACGGTTGCCTGTTCCCAACCGTAGAAGTTGTAGGTCTTCATTTTCAAATATCTCCTCATTTGCTATTGAATGAAATGTGTTGCTTTTGTTTGGATTTATAAATGATATTTATAGTATGCGTTTCAGTTTGCAGTTCTCGATTCCTGCGCTCCAGAATTTTGACAGCGGGATCCCTTTGACCTGACAGATGATACTGGAATTCATAGCTCCATGTCCGACGATCAGGACATCTTTTCCTTCGTCTAATTGTGGTTTTACAACCTCTTTTAGGAATTCTCCTGTTCTCGCAAATAGCTGTTCAAAGCTTTCTCCACCATCCTTTGGAACTTTATAGTTTGCCGGATCAAGAAAGAGATCTTTTATTGGACAGCCGGGAGTAGTTATGCAGTTTGCGGTTCCTTCATAGCTGCCAAAACTCATTTCTTTTAACCGGTCGTCCGTTATGATCGGAATGTTCCGCCCTTTTAATACGATCTCGGCTGTTTCCTTTGCTCGGATAAGGGGAGAGCAGTAGCAGATATCAAAATGGATATCGGCATATTCTGTTCTGGCATGCTCCGCCATCTGGCGTCCTTCTTCATTTAATGGAATGTCTGTCCGACCTTGTAGTTTCCGCATGGCATTCCAGTCTGTTTTTCCATGTCGCATGATGTATAACATTGTTGTATCTCCTGTGGTTCATTTGAATGTATTTGAATTAGAATTTTTATTATAATAAAAGCACAGTTCGTATTCCAACTGTGCTTAATCTCAAAAATGTATTTATAAAATTGGATGGGCGGCGTATCCATCATATCAGGTTCCATATAGGAGCGCAGGGTGCCTTTCCTGCTCGTCAATTTATTAATACATATTTAAATTATCATATGTCATCATATTCGTCAATCCTAATTAGTCTTCCACTTGTATTAAAGGATGCTATCTCAATTAATTCATTATCTTTTCCCATATATTAGAAGAATTTGTTTCCCCTTCTCATAATATGCAAAGGATCGAGTAACCCACTCCATATTTTTTGACTCGTGGTAAAAAACTCATTCCCAGATAGGAATGTGCGTGAAAAGGAAGGCATTACAATGGCTGAAGCCTCAAGAAGACTTAATCTTTCTAAAATAGGATATTGTAGATATAAATATGGTGAACGAGCACCTTCTATGCAGACGGTTGAAGTTATCGCACAATGTTTTCATACATCAGTAGAATATCTGGTAGGTCTTTCTGACAGTCCAGACCCAATTCAGGTTGTTATTAATAAAAATGACAATCCTGCACTTTTTGAATTAGTAGAGTTTTGTGAAGGGCAAAATGCCGATCAAGTAAATCGTTTGTTAGCATATTACAAAAAAATGATGTAGCGGTGATGCTACATCATTTTTTAAAATGGCATTTTAATATTCCTTGTTTTTTATCGAATTAGGAAGTTCTGCTTAAGAAGGCGCAAGTCTCAGCGGTTCGCTGTTTCCACTCTGTCTTCGCACTTCGTGCTCGCCAATCGTGGACAGCTATCGCATGGTCAGTACTAATGCTTCTCTGCGTCGCTAACGCTCCGTGACAAGGTTCAAGGAAGTTCTGCTCTCGCTTCGCTCGCCAGAACAACTGCGTTTCTAAGTTCAGACTTCGTGCGTTGCACTTGTCTTCTCTAAGAGAACGCAAGTTTCAACGTGTCCGGTGTGGCCAAATTGGTCGACGACAGCGACTTTTTTCAGGTGGTAGCCGGCGGGAGTGAGGATGGCGATGTCACGGGCAAGGGTTGCGGGATCGCAGCTTACATAGACGAGTCGTTTTGGATTCATCCGGATCAGGGTGTCAAGGAGTATCTTGTCACAGCCTTTTCTTGGTGGATCAACAACGACAACATCTGCATGGGAACCATCGCCGCCTTTTTCGTAAAGGGCAGGAACGACTTCCTCCGCTTTTCCGGTAAAGAATTCGACGTTGTGGATATCGTTAAGTTCCGCATTTTTACGGGCATCCAGGATTGCCTGAGGAACGATCTCCACACCGTATACCTGTTTTGCTTTCTGAGCAAGAAACAGGGAAATGGTTCCGATGCCGCAGTACATATCCCAGACGGTTTCCTCGCCGTTCAGATCTGCATATTCCAATGCTTTTTCATAAAGTACCTTAGTCTGCACAGGGTTTACCTGATAGAAGGACAGAGGTGAGATCCGGTATTTTACATTTCCGATATAATCTGTGATGTATGGACTGCCCCACAGTGTTTTGCAGGTTGGTCCAAGAATCTTATTTGTTTTTTCTGTATTGATGTTCAGGCAGATTGAAGTCATTCCGGAAATCTTTGTCAGACGGGAGATGAGTTCATCTGCATGAGGTAGTTTTTTTCCATTTACGATGAGACAGACCATAACTTCGCCGGTTGTAAACCCAACACGAGTCAGAATATGACGTACCAGACCCTGTCCGGTTGTTTCGTTATAAGTGGAAATGTTATATTCCGTGAGAAATGCGCGGATGATCGGCAGAATCTGATCATTTACTTCTGCACCGATCGCACAGGTATCGGAATCGATGATCGAATGGGTTCTGCCGGCATAGAAGCCGATCACGATATTGCCGTTTTTGTCTCTGCCAACCGGAAACTGTGCTTTGTTTCGATAGTGGTATGGTTCTTTCATACCATAGATCGGTTCCATCAGAGTATCGGGATTCTCAATCTTGCCGATCCGGCGCAGACATTCTCTTACCTTGTTCCATTTGTATTCTAACTGCTTCTCATAGGAAATGTGCTGAAGACTGCATCCGCCACAGCTCTTTGCGACTGGGCAGACCGGAGTTACGCGGTAAGGGGATGGTGTGATCAGGCGAACCAGCCGTCCGTAGGCGATCGCTTTCTTTGCCTTCATGATTGAGATCTCAGCTACGTCACCGATCACTGTATCTTTGACAAATACAGTGATATTCTGCACGTTATTTCCATCTTCGGATGAAGCATTCGTGGAAATGTCTGTGCCTGTTTTATTATTTGTTACATCAGAAAGAGAGAGATGGCCGATGCCTTCTCCCTCATTTCCCATGTCCGTTATTTCTATTGTATATATACTGTTCTTTTTAAGTTCCATAAAATAAATATCGTATCCTTTATTTTGTAGATCTGCGGATATTACTTTCTATCATTTTATTGTAACCAAGCCAGCCGGTCTCGTCCTTGCTGTCTAATGCTTCCATGAATGTCTGGATCTTGGCATCTGTATTATCGGCAAATGATAATGCAAGTGCTTCGATCAGGGCAGGCTTCTTTGGAGAGCCGTATTCCAGTTCGCCGTGGTGGGCGAGGATACAGTGCTCCAGTTCGTTTGCTTCCTTTGCAGGAAATTCCGGAACAGAATCACGAATCTTGTCGCGGATCATCATAGTACCCATTACGATGTGACCAAGTAACTGACCGGAATCTGTGTAATCGTTTTCCGGGAATGTTGAAAGCTCATAGACCTTGCCGATGTCATGAAGCATGGCAGCAGTCAGGAGCAGGTCACGATTTAAGATCGGGTAGTATGTAGTGTAGTAGTCACACATGCTGGTAACTGCCAGAGTGTGCTCTAACAGACCACCGACAAATCCATGATGAATGGATTTGGCAGCCGAATGCTTTTTGAATTCTTTTGCAAGAGCTTTGTCCTCTACAAAGAAGCTTTCCAGAAGCTTTTTGTAGTAAGGCTTTTCGATGGTTGCGATAATGCCAAGCAACTTGTCAAACATTTCATCGACATTTTTCTTCGTGCATGGCATATAGTCGTTGATATCGTATTCCCCTTCTTCAGCGATACGGATCTTCTTAATTGTCAACTGGAGAGTGTTGTTAAATGAGGTAACCTGACCGTCAACCTTAACATAGTTCATGGATTCAAAATGTCCAATTCCGCTGTTTAGTTCCCAGATCTTACCATCCATTGTTCCGCTGGCATCTACCAGCTGCAGAGAATAGTAGGATTTACCTGATTTTG
>OLSD01003087.1_pt1 | contig 10882 bp, 9 predicted proteins | sample 1672211 | NCBI WGS metagenome assembly OLSD01 (sample SAMEA3136659, study PRJEB25190) | human gut metagenome
ATGTGAAAGTAGGAGGTAAATGCCTTTTATGAATAACATTTACCTCCTACCCGATTTACGCAATCCTTATCCCGAACTCGCGTTATTGGATAACCTTTTTCTTTTAAGGTTGATATTGAATGATACAAATTAGGACAAACTTGTTCAAGCTTTTGAGAAAAATAAATCGTATTTGTCTGCTGGTCTGTAATCATAATTTTACTGCTTAGGATATTGAAAATCTTTATTTAACGGTGTAAGTAAATCTCTTGTATCAACCTTTAGTAAGGTTGCAATTTTACTTAGCATTTGCAAATCTGGCTGAGTTGAGTTAGAACACCATCTGCTAACTGTTGTAACACTTACTCCAAGCTTTTCCGCTAACCATTTACCCGTTTTCTTTTGTTCTACAAGAACTACTTTTATTCTATTAAGCGCATTCATTGTAATTTTATTTAAGCTTAATGCAAAGGTATTTGCATTTATTGAAATAAACGAGAATTTTGCAAAATATTGCCTACTTTGATGAAAAAAATATGTTTTTTACCTTTGTTTGCCACTTTTCTACATACAAAAACATAGGTATACTGTCTTACAATATAATTTCTGTCTGCACACTTAAAATGACAAAATCGGAAAATTGCCGTTGCTTTTCGTGTTAATTTATGTTTTCTCATGCTTTCATTTTGGGGTTTCTTGATTTTGTTGTTCCTAATTTGTTTCTTTCGTCATTATGCCATCCCAATTAGCATTGATTATCAGCATATTACGAACAATCAGTAAGATTTCAAGAAGAAGATTATGATGGTGGTTGGCGCATGTATCTTCCTGATTGCAGCAGGCATTGCCTCTGTTCTTCGGTATCGGATAAAGACACATAATCCGAACAACAGCAAGAAGTAGGTTTGTCAAGTTTCGTTTCAGCGTTGAGCTGTCCCGCAGACAAGAATATAAGTTAAACTCATACGTTTTTTGGTTGATATATGTGACCTGAATGGGATGCTTATAGAACGCCTGCTTATTTTGTCGTTATTGTCGTAGGGCAAAAAAAAGATGTGTATCGCTAAAGATAGGATACACATCTTTTTTGTTGTTTAAAGGAGCATTCCTTAAAAACGGAATGAGTTTTAGGAATACTCTCAACGGTTTTTTGAGAGGCTTGTTGCTCTTATTTCACGGTCAAGGCACGTTTTATGATGTCGGTCAACGCTGCATAGTGGTCGCGTGTTGCTTGATCGGCGGCGCGTGCAACTTTCAGACGTGAGGAGAGCGTCCGTAACGCACTCAGCATGTTGGCGTGTGTTGGACTTGTGATGTCTCCGCCTTTGTAATATCCAACGAGCGTTGTCACGTATGTCGTTTGCAAAGCTCTTCTGTATTCAGTGGTCTTGGCACCGCTTGCTGTTTCCTTGAACAACATGTTGGTCAGGTCTTTCAGAAAGTCGTTCAGCGGATATTCGGGTGTCATTTTCTCAAGTCGTGACGATTTGAGAAGATGTCCCATCACGTTGCGTCCGACTCCGATGGTCAGGACTTGCGGATTTGCCATCAGGCGGTTCATGTAAGGCACATTAATGAGCCATGTCGGTTCGGTGAATATATGTCGGTTGATGTAATCGAGCGCGTATTTTTGTTTCTCGCGTGAGAGGTTGGTGAATACAGCTCCTGGTTCGTCCACCGTTTTATAGTCTTTGTAAACGCCAGCAATGTTTCCTGCCACGTGGTTGGCGTAGCGGTTGAACTGTGACAAGACCTGGTCGTACATTGATGAGAGGTTTTTGCCGTAGATATCATTGCTTTCGTAGGTCCATTCTGGGAGTTGCTTGATAATGCGTTTAAGGTTTAAGACACCATATTCGCTTGCTTTCACGGCATCGTCTCCCAAGTCTTCTGTCTGGCAACGCGAGTCGTTTGTCGTGTTGGTTTCCCCGTCGCCAAACCAGAGACGGCGGTTACCCCGCAGCGTTTCGCTGGTCATTTTCTCCAGTTCCCAGTGGTCGCTTTCCGCGTCATAGGCGTTCCACATTGGCGTGTATCCCCATTTGATGGCCCAGCAGTCGTAGTCGCCGATGCGGGGGAACATTCCTGCGTGTGTGATGCTGTCTTCCGGTTGTGCCACGTAGTTGAATCGGGCATAGTCCATAATGGAAGGCGTGTGGCCGTTGACTTCCAACCAGGCTTTGTTTCTCAGGCTGTCGACAGGCACAGTGCTTGACGACCCGAAATTGTGGCGGAGGCCCAATGTGTGTCCCACTTCGTGTGATGAAACGAAGCGAATGAGTTGTCCCATGAGTTCATCGCTGAGTTTCATCTTGCGTGCCTCTGGGTCGACACATCCAGCTTGAATCATATACCAGTCATGGCAGAGTCGCATCACGTTGTGATACCATCCGATGTGTGATTCGATGATTTCGCCCGTTCGCGGGTCATGGATTTGTGGTCCGTAGGCGTTTTCGATTGGAGAGGCATAGTAGCGGATGACTGAGAACCGGGCGTCTTCCATTGACATGCTGTCGCAGTCAACAGGCCATTCTTTCGCCATGATTGCGTTTTTGAATCCCGCATGTTCAAATGCCTTCTGCCAGTCGTTGACACCTTGGATGAGATAAGGGCGCCATTTTTTAGGCGTTGCAGGGTCGATGTAGTAAACAATCGGCTTCTTCGGTTCCACCAGTTCGCCGCGTTTCATCTTCTCCATGTCGGTGCTGTCCTTCGGTTCCAAGCGCCAACGGGTGATGAAGCGCATCGTTTCCGAGCGTTGTTGGTTGTCGGCAAAGACGTAGTATGTGTCAGTGAAATAACCAACGCGTGGATCGAAGAGGCGCGGAATCATCGGGTTTTTCGGGAGGAGCACAAAGGAGACGTTGAGCCCCAGGGTGACGCGTCCCGTGTTTGATCCAGCGATGGTGCTGGTGGTAGAAGTCATCCATGTCTTCACCGTTCTGATTTCCGTGTTCAGAGGGAAGGTCTTTATGCTTTCAATGTATGATGCTTGCGGCATGTAGCCCTGCAGGCCAAATTTATTCTTGATGTCCCGTCCGACGCCCAAGGCTGGGTTATCTTCGTTGAAGAAAGACGTGACCTTGACCAGATAGTGTCCGTTTCTGTGTCCTTCGATTTTGAAGGTACCGATGATTGGGTTGTTGTTGCTCGTTTTGACTGCGCGGTCGATGGCATCTATTGGATTTCCCATGTTGACCATGAGGTCAGATCTCAGCAGCATGACGTTGCCCGGTGCCGGTTCCCAATAAACGGTTTGCTGGTTTACGGATTCGCCGCCATATTTTCCCGTCCCTGCCGGTGTAGAGGTGAAACGCACCGTGGCCAAGAAGCGTCGGGAGAGTAGGGAATCGGGGATGTCGAAAAAGTAGTCGGCATCACGTCTCAACACGCCAAAAAGTCCCTCTTGTCCGCTTGTGAAGGCAGATTGCGACTTCGTGGTGGTTGCAGCAGGTTTTTTTGACGGTTTCTTGTCCGCCATTGCTGTGCAACACATGGTGGCTCCGAGAAGCACCAATAAAAATGACTTCTTCATTCTTTTGAGATTAGGTTTTGTGTAGTGTTATTGGTTAAGTGTTTTTGTAAATGTTTCGTAGGATATTTCCAAACGGCTCAATTCATAATTCTGGAGTTTCAGTGAAAATTGTCCAGGTAGGTCTTGCAGGTCAAAATAATGACGCATGATGCTTGCCATGTTGTATGCCCGTTTGTTGTCTTTCTTCAGCAGGACGATGTAGTGGTGTCGTATCAAATCCTTGTTTTCTTCCTCTTGCCGCAGGTTTTGAAACAGGAGGAAGTAGCAGAGATCGGTTTCTGCACGCTGAAGAGCGTTGAGCCGGAATTCTGTGTCTTTGGCAAATTCGTCAAGCAGGATGTCGGCATCTTCGCGGCGACTTGTGACCGGGAGCAGGCTGTCTAATATTTTCCGGCAGTCAATGTCAGAACACCCCGCAGAGAATTGGTGGAGACGTTCGTCTTTCAGGTTGAGCAACGCTTTGGCATGCAGTTTGGCTGCGGCTTTCAGAAATGTGCCTAAATAGGCTTTTGGCTTTTGTGGCACGATGTCGAAGAAAAGAGTCATGAAAGCCGACGGGTTCGTCATGGCTGGCAATAACTCTTCTGCAAGCATGTAGCTCGCCGTTCTGAATTCGCTGTGGCTCAACTGGTTCAGCAGACAGGATAACGCTGAAGAGTCGGCCTCTGCAACCAATGGCTGCAGGCGTGCAGACAAGCGGCTGTTGTGTCGGTGGACGTTGGTCATTGGGATGTTGGCTTTTGGAGGTTGACTCTGCTATCGGTTTACTTTTTTTATTCCGCCTTGCTTCTCCTTTCGAGCAACACGACATTCTCAACGTGGTGCGTCTGAGGAAACATGTCGACAGGTTGTACTTTTACGACACGGTATGCCTCGTCAAGGAGCGTCAGATCACGTGCTTGCGTGGCAGGGTTGCAGCTCACATATACGATGCGTTTTGGCTCTGCAAAGAGAATTGTTGAGATGACGTCGGCGTGCATGCCAGCACGTGGAGGGTCGGTGATGATGACATCGGGGCGACCATGCTCGTTGATGAAATCCTGTGTGAGGATGTCCTTCATGTCGCCAGCGTAGAACAGAGTGTTGTTCAGGTGGTTTAATTCTGCATTCACCTTGGCATCTTCAATGGCTTCCGGGACATATTCAATGCCGATGACTTTTTGGGCCTGATGAGCCACAAAGTTGGCGATGGTTCCTGTTCCAGTGTATAAGTCGTAAACGAGTTCGTTGCCCGTCAAGCTCGCAAATTCTCTGGCCACTTTATACAATTCGTATGCTTGCAGGGAGTTTGTCTGGTAAAAACTTTTCGGACCGACCTTAAAGCGCAGATTTTCCATTTCTTCGTAGATGTGGTCTGTTCCAAAATATGTGCAGACGTCCAAATCGCCAATTGTGTCATTGCATTTCGTGTTGTTTACATAAAGCAGAGAGGTCACCTCTGGGAATGTTTTGTGGATGAATGCAAGCGTGTCTTTGGCCTGGGCCTCTTCTTCAGGTGTGTGTATGCAGAATTGCATCAGCAACATCAATTCGCCTGTTGTTGATGTGCGAATCATCATGTTGCGCAGCAGTCCCTGTTGGGCGCGGTAGTCAAAGAAGGAGAGATTGTTTTCAAAAGCATATTCGCGGATGGCGTTGCGCAGGCGGTTGTTGATGTCTGTCATCAGATGGCATTCTTTAATGTCCAGAATTTTGTCGAAGGCTCCCGTGATGTGAAACCCAACGGCGTTCATATTGTCAAACACCTCGCCTGAGGCCACCTGCTCGTTTGTCAGCCATTTTTTGTTGCAGAATCCAAATTCCAGTTTGTTTCGGTATTCTTGTGTTTTCCGGCTTCCGAGAATAGCGTTGATTTCCGGCAGTTCCACCTTGCCAATTCTCCGCAAGGTTTCTTCAACCTGTTTCTGCTTGTGGTGTAGTTGCAGTTCGTATGGCAGAATCTGCCATTTGCAACCGCCGCATACTCCAAAGTGCGGGCAGAATGGTTTTGCGCGGTCGGGGGAATACTGGTGGAAGTTGACGGCTTCAGCCTCTGCAAAACTGTGTTTTTTGCGGCGGATTTGAAGATCGACAACATCTCCAGGTATGACAAACGGAACGAAAACGGCCAGGCCGTCAACTTTTGCGATGGCTTTTCCTTCTGCTGCGATGTCAGTGATAGTTATGTTCTCGAGTAGTGGTAACGGCTTTTTCTTTCTTGCCATGTTGGTAGAATTTATTTGTTATGTAAGTTGGTTGGCAAAACTGTTTGGCAGGATTCCTTCCGTGCTCTTTTGTAAATCCAAAGCAGGAAGTGCTTCTGTCTTATGAATTATAAAAAAAAACAATTTCGCGTTCCATTACTTTTGCTTGGTGCGACTTTAAAACAGCGTTTTTAGGCTAAATGACAGGTGTGGCAGCAGAGTTTTTAGTTTCTGACCACGTGATTCATCAGAATCCCCCCTTGAGAATGGCGTATGCCTTATACAAACCCAATTCTCCCGCTTTGCTGAGGTCTTGACGTGCTTTGTCTTTTTCGCCTTGTTCGAGCAAGAGCAGTCCGCGGTTATAGTAGGCTTCTGCAAACATTTTGTCGGCCTTTATGGCTTCTGAAAAATGTTTGATAGCCTGTTTCGTGTTTCCCGTCTTGGCTTCGATACATCCTAAATTATATAGAGCATATTGGTTGGGCAGTTCCGTGCTGCTTGCCAACTTCTTCAATATTGTTGCGGCCGCGTTGAGTGTTGCCTTGTTGCCAGCAGCCAGTCGGTCATCAGTCAAATGACCTCCCCTTTGGTTTGCGTTGGGGGCGATGGCCGGTGTGGCAGATGGTTGTGAAGCCAGAAACTCGAAATATAAAATTGTGGCTTTTTGGATGTCAAGCACAAATTTCATTTGGGCATTGCTGTTGGCGTCAGACGCTTTCTGCAGCAGTTTGTTGGCCAAAGGGTAATCATATCTGTCTGAGGCAATCACCGACTGTGCAAACAGGCTGTCGGATTCAGATTTGAAACGCTTGCAATTAGTTATCCTGTCGGCCTTTTGGCTTTCATCGGAACTGCTGTGTGCGTATTCCGCAGAGAATTCAAGTGGTGCAACACCTGCCATCTTTTGCGAAATCTCAGCCGCTTGTTCAACGAAGGCAACAGACCGGTATCTTTTGTTGGCAGCTGGAGCATTGAAGGTGAACAAGAATGGGCGGATCAGCGTCTTGTCGGTCGCTTTGTTCTGCACACGTCCAAACAAATCAGCAGAGAGCATCCTTCCGTAGGCCGACCCTGTGGAGTCGTTGTCGGCATCCTCAACGAGTTCTTGGTATTTGTCGAGGCTGTGGTCGTTGTTTTGTCGCCAACGCTTGACGGGATAGCGACGTGATGATTTGCCGAAGAACATGTCTAAGTTGGCGCGTGCCACGACACTCTCATCGTTGAGCGCACCGCGCACGTCTCCGTATTTCCTGCGGCATTCGGCACGGGCATAGTAGCCATAGGTGAAATTGGGAAACTGCCGTATGATTTTAGTGAAATCAGCCGCAGCTCCGCGGTAGTCTCCCGTTTCTTTTCTCAGCAGGGCGCGGTTGTAGATGGCCATGACATTGTCGGGCTCCTTGTTGATGACAAATGAGAAATCGTCGATGGCCTTGTTGTTGCTCCCGACCAAGGCCAAAAGAAGTCCGCGGTTGTAGTGTGCCACGAAATGCTGCGGAACGAGGCTAATAGTTTTGTCGTAATCTGCAATGGCATCTCCAAACAGGTTCATCCCGTGGCGGGCCAGGGCACGCGCCAGATAGCATTCGTAGTTGTTTGGCTGTAGTTTTATGGCGATGGAAAGACACGAATCGGCTTCCTCATAGCGTTTTTTTTCAAGAGCATATCTTCCCTTAAACGACCATCCATCGGCATTCTCAGGATTCATTTTCAAGAGTTTGTCAATGTAATTGATGCCCTGTACGGTGTCTTTTTGCGCCAGAGAAATTTGTGCTTTTATAGCGTAGGCTCTGTAGAAATTCGGTTTGAATTTGAGCAGTGCGTCAATATCTTTCAGCGCTTTGTCATATTCTTTGAGTTGCAGATGGCATAGTCCGCGGTTGTATAATGCCCCCTCGTCTTGTGGTTTTCCTGCAATGGTTTTGGTGTAGTCTTCTGCCGCCTTATCGTATTGTTCGAGGCGGATGCGGCAAAGACCACGCAACTGGTACACTCCAATTTGAAACGGGTTTGCGTTGATGGATTTCGTGCAGTCTTCCTCCGCTCCCGTGTAGTCGTCAAGGATAAATTTGGTGTATGCACGGAAGTAATAAGGCTCCCACAGAAATGGCTTGGCCTCAATGACCTGGTTGAAATAGTGGATGGCGGTCAGATAATCGCTTGAAGCCAGAGCACTCCTTCCCATGAAAATCACTTGGTCGGTGTTTATTTGTGATAAAAGCGGGCATACGGAGAAAAGCGCCGACGCAATGGTGGCAGTCAGACGTTTGCGCCACGTTGCCATTATCTGTTTGTTGGCCTTTGTCATGGAGATTTTTCTGGAAGGATGAAACACAGGAATCGTTTTTGTTCCCTACTTGCATAAAGGCAATGGCTGAGTGCCACTGCCTTCGCAATATTGGTCGGGTTTAGGGAAGTTGAACAAACCGTACAGGATTTCAAATATTTTCTGTCGACTGACTTGCATTCGCCCAACGGCGATGCTGGAACTAAGATTCCAGGGTGCGTCAGTCTGATGCGGGTGCCGGCCTGTTTATTTCGCGCCCTTCGTCTTGTAGCTGCAACGCACCTTTCCTTTCAGCAGGGCAGAAATTTTGCTTTTGATCATTTGCTTGCGCAGGGCAGACAAGTGGTCGACAAAAACGTGTCCGTCAAGATGGTCAAACTCATGCTGCATAACGCGTGCTAAGAATCCTTCAACCCATTCATCGTGAGGATTTCCCTGTTCGTCAATATATTTGACATGAACGCGCGTTGGGCGGCGCACTGGTTCGTGAATGCCTGGCAGGCTCAAGCAGCCTTCTTCCATTGATTCCGTTTTGCTGTTGTCCGTTTCAATGATATAGGGGTTGATATAGGCGTGGCGGAAGTCTTTGTATTCAGGAAAATCATCTTTCATGACATCGAGGGAAATTACCACCAGGCGGATGGCTTTGCCAATCTGTGGGGCGGCGAGTCCAACGCCGTCGGCGTGATCCATCGTTTCAAACATGTCTTGGATGAGTTGTTGCAGTTCAGGATAATCCATGGTAATATCCTCAGCCGTTTTTCGCAACACGGGCTGTCCGTATGTGTAAATTGGTAAAATCATATTTCTTTGTTATACATATTTTCTTGGAAATAAACTGGCTGGCAAAACCGGTGTTTGGGACACGTCACTGTTTGATTTACATCATTGAACTTCCCATGTATGATTGCAGAATCAGCGTCGCACTGATTTCGTCCACCAGCGCCTTGTTTTGCCTGCGTTTTTTCCCGAGTCCGGCATCAAGCATTACTTGGTGGGCAATGGTCGATGTGAAGCGCTCATCATAGCGAACGATGGGGAGGCTGGGAATTTCGCGTTCAAACGCTTTGATGAAATTGGCAATGCGCGCTGCGTTTTCAGACGGACAGCCGTTTAGCTGTGTCGGCCATCCAATCACGATTTTCTCAACATCTTCGCGCGCAATGTAGTCCTTCAGAAATTTCATGAGGTCTTTGGTGTCGATTGTTGTCAGACCGCCTGGAATTATCTTAAGGGGGTCTGTCACAGCCAACCCTGTGCGCTTTTTACCATAATCAATTGCAAGAATTCTACCCATAGCATGCAAAGTTATTCAAAACAAATCAGATAATGTGCTTTGGCGGTAGCGATTTTTTCAGTATCCCCTTATTCTCTTGTTAAAAAACGCATTTGCCAGCGTTGTTTTGGGTGCCAGCGAGTAATGTTGCCGCCCTTTTTCTTAGTACACCCTCAGTTGCTTCAAAACGCTTCCATCAAGGAGTCTCAGCGACAGGACGCCGTCTTCGAGCGTGGCGAATGTTGACGGGTTGCCACCCTTGGGAAATGTGGGCGACCCTGTGTTGCATATAGCAGGGCCTCCGTTTTCAGAAGGATTGATGCCACACAAATGTGTATGGCCGTAGAAAAACACCTCGCAACAGCCCTTTGGAGGGAGGTTGCCTTCGTTGACGATGTGTCCGTGTGTGAGGAAGATGCGGTGTTTTCCATCGGCAACGATAGCATAGGTACTCATGATGGGGAAGGGGAGGAGCATTTGGTCGACCTCGCTGTCACAGTTGCCTCTAACGGCAACGATGTCTTTCTGGTATTTTGAAAGAATTTCAACCACTCCTGGTGCGTCAAGTCCTTCTGGCACACCGTTGCGCGGACCATAGTTCAGCAAATCGCCGAGCAATAGGAGCATGTCATAGTGTCCGTTATCGTAAAATTTCATGACTTTTTCCAAAATCGGACGTGAGCCATGTATGTCTGATAATATCAAGAATCTCATATTTTATTATAAATAGGTGTTAAAGCGTTTTTGCCTCATTTCTTTTTTCAAGCGCAAGCAGTTCGTCTCTCAGTTGTGCGGCCTCAATGAAGTCCAGTCTGGCGGCAGCCTCTTTCATCGCCTTTCTCAGTCGCTCGATGCGCTCCTCAGTCGTCTCTGACTTCTTTTTCCCGTATGCGGCAGAAAAATCCTCTGCTGCAACATGCAGAGTCCTTTCTTCCGTGCCGTATGGTTTGGGAGCGTTCTTTTGTTCGGCATCGTTCTGTCTCATCTGGGCCAGCTCGTTGGTCTTCACGTTCTTCTTAATGCCCTTTGGCGTGATGCCGTGTGCTTCGTTAAACTGGATTTGCTTCAGGCGTCGTCGTGCCGTCTCGTCGATGGTCAGTTGCATCGAAGGCGTAATTTTTTTTGCGTACATGATGACGCGTCCGTTGACGTTTCTTGCGGCGCGTCCTGCGGTTTGTGTCAGCGAGCGATGGGAACGGAGGAAGCCTTCTTTGTCTGCGTCGAGAATGGCCACCAATGCCACCTCTGGCAGGTCAAGTCCCTCGCGAAGTAGGTTCACACCGACCAGCACATTGTAAATTCCTGCCCGCAGGTCCTCCATGATTTTGACACGCTCCAGGGTGTCAACGTCACTATGGATATAGGCAGTTGATATGCCATTTTTAAGCAGATATTCCGTCAGTTCTTCCGCCATTCGCTTTGTCAGCGTCGTCACCAGTGTTCGCTCGTCGTTCCCAACGGCCTTTTGAATTTCGTCCATCAGATCGTCAACGGGAAAGTCCGTCGGGCGCACTTCTATTTGCGGGTCAAGCAGGCCAGTTGGGCGAATAACCTGTTCGACAACAATGCCTTCGCTTTCATTTAGTTCATAATTGTCGGGCGTTGCACTGACATAAATC
>OLSD01003097.1_pt1 | contig 10856 bp, 9 predicted proteins | sample 1672211 | NCBI WGS metagenome assembly OLSD01 (sample SAMEA3136659, study PRJEB25190) | human gut metagenome
GAACCCCCGCACCGGTAAATGCCTATTGGCCTGACTCTTTCAGAGTCTATTTAGCAAACGCCTTCCTGGTCGATGACCTGGTAAGCGGGTGCACCCTCGCACTCGTGCGGCATACGCAGACCCATGCAGGTTGCGATGGTCGGTGCAACGTCCACCTGGCGGATAACGCGCTTGGTGGTGCAGCCTTCCTTGATGCCGGGGCCAGCTGCGATGAAGATCGGGCCGGCGGAGGTGTCGCACTCACCGAGGGACGTAGCCATGGAGTCATCATGATCATGCTCGTAGCCCTCAGCCATGCAGTAGATGATGTCGCCGCACTCGGGGTACTCGCCGCCGAGACCCAGAGGCACAGCATCCTTGCGACGCAGAGCCCAAGCGATGATGCGCTTGCCGGACTCCTCGTCCTTGATGTTGTACAGATCGGTGATGATCTGCTCCTCGAGCTCGTACTGATCGGCGGGATCAACAAGGCCGTCGATGACGGTGCCGTCAGGCAGGGTGTGCTGGTTGCGGCCCTTGATGTTCAGGTAGATGTGCATCTCGCGGTTAGCGACAGCAGTGGTCTTGGTCCAGTCGAGACGACGACGCTTCTTGCCGGTCTCGGGATTGACCTCGCGGACGGTGTAGCCGAGCTTCTCCATGATCTGGACGTTGCAGCCGGTGTCGCCGAGGCCGCGGAGACCCCACTTCGGGCAAACCTGAGCATGGTCGGAGACGATGAAGAAGGTCCAACCCTCGTCCAGGAAGTGCATGAACTTGGCGAAGTAGTTGTCGATCTGCTTGTAGATGGCCTGCATGATGAACTCGTACTGCTCAGGCGTAACGTTCTCCGTGCCCTTCTTCAGGTTGCGGATGAACATGTGCTTCTGCAGGTCGGGTGCATGGAAGTGGCTGAAGACAACCTCGTAGCCGTCGTTCTCCATGAGGTAGCACAGAGCATCGGCCTGGAAGTCGGCAACGTGCTGCCAGCACTGATGCATGCAGTCGTAGATGAGCTCGAAGTCACCGAAGCCCAAGGTGGAGCAAGGAGAAGGATAGCCGACGTTCTCGACGATTTCCTTGTAGAGGCTCTTGGGGGACCACATCATGTCAGCAGCGATGTTCATGGAAGCGGAAACCCACATGCGGACCTTGGAGCCGTCCTCAGCAAGCTCGAGAACGCGCATGTCGCGGGTAGCCTTGATCATGTCGTCGCCCTTGACGCAGTCATCAACGATATCGCGGACGTACTCGCGGTTGTGGATGACAGCCAGCGGCTCTTCAGCGCGCTTGTTCTTGTAGATGGCGATGTGATCGTACTTGCCGTCCTCGCCCTTCAGGATGAGGCAGTTACGACGGATAAGGCCGCCGCTCATCAGCAGGACGAATTCCTTAGCGTCTGCCGGAACGTCGATGGTCCACTTGGCAGCAGGCTTGATGGAGGAGTAAGCAACGTCGGCAGGGATCTTGTCGGAGCCGCCCTGGCCGTCCTTGTGGGGGTTGACGATGTACAGACGGAAGCCGTCGTCCATCTTGCGCTGCATGAGGGAAGCCATGCCGCCGGACTTCTGCTTCTTCTTCTTGTCGTCGTCGCCAAGACCGGTAACAACGCAAGGAACCTTAGCGTCGGTCATAGCGCCAGCGCGGTACTCGATGACTTCGTTCTTCTCGGAAGCCATGACCATGTATTCTCCGTCGACCTGAGCGGAAGACATGTTAACGCCGCCCGGGGAGGTGCCGTCAACAACGCTGAGGTTGGGGCTGTCGCTCGAAGGAGGCCAAGCGCTGCCGGGCCAGTGCCAAACGAGCGTCTTCTTGCCGGCTTCAGCGGTGACGTTCCACAGCTGCTCTGCATGGCAGTTGGTAGAGTCGAAGTTCAGGTTGACCATGTCCAGATCGCCGCCCTGACGATAGAAAGCGGTGATGCCATGGGTCTCGGGGTAAGCACCCGTTGCAAGGGTGGTCCACTGCGGCGGGGTTACCGTAGGCAGTGCACCCAAGAGCATGAGGTCCTGACGAGCAGCGCCCATCTCGAGGATCTTCTTCGTGTTGGGCATGATGCCCATGTCAATGTACTTACGGGTGAGCCTGGGGTCCATTGCGTCAACGCCAAGCACTGCGACCTTAGTTGCTTTGGTCATATCCCTCTCTCCTTTCGCACTATGCGATTCGAATAGCGGCACAAGCCGTACCGCCTAACCGATGGTTCAACTTTACTTTGCAGGGAGTGGGTTGAGAATAAGCAATGGGTTTCGGTTATTGAACCACCTATCAACGATTGGTTGTACCCCATTTATGCAGCCCCCTTCCTGCTGTTATTACCCTTGTTTATGCCGTACAATCATGAATAATGATGCCCCTATCAATTTTTGAATGAGGGGTGCTGGCTTAAATAAACAGTTGTCTCAACGCTTTGGGAAGGGGCGCTATGAGGCTTGATCAGCTGCGCTATCTGCGCGATATCAACCAAACCAACTCCATATCGAAAACCGCAAGCAGGTTTTTCGTCTCGCCGCAGGCCTTGTCTAAAAGCATGCAGCAGCTTGAGGCCGAGATCGGCGCCACCGTTCTGGTGCGCTCGCCCTTCGGCGTCACGCTCACCCCGCAAGGCGAGCTGTTCCTTAACAAGATGAGCCCGTTCATCGATCAATACGATGCGCTGCATGAAGAATTCCTTAGCTCGACGGAAGGCGAAGGCGATTCCGATGCACCCGAGACCATCCATATCTGCATTTCTTCGGTGCTAGCCTCGTTGCTGCTACCTCAGACCATCGCCAACTTCCACTCTAAGCACCCGCGCACCCGCATCACCGTGGAAGAAGTCGAGTACAACGAGATCTTCCCCGCGCTCAGCGAGGGGAAATGCGACCTTGCGCTTCTTACCGTGAACGATGAGTACTTCTATAAAGAGTGGAACGACGCCGGCGAAAAAGACTTCCACTACAACCTGCTGCTGTCCGACCGCCTTGTTGGCTGCGTGTCTTCTTCGTCCCCTTTAGCCAAAAAGGAGACCATCACGCACAAAGACCTTAAGGTTCACGGCTGGACGGCCTTGAACATCGTGTACCGCCAGAAAGCGTACGAAGTTATGGAGCGCTACGTGAAGCGCTACGGCAAGGCAAGCGGCAACGCCAACGCACTGTACTCGGGCTCGAACGTCGCATTCCATCACGAGGCAATGCGCGAGCTGGGCGTTATCACGCTTATGCCGCGCTCCGTGTTCCAGAAAGCGTTCAACCCCAAGCACTTCACGGTGAAATACCTAGAGGAATCGCCGTCGGGCGTCATCTACCACACGGCCATCTACCCCACCTCGCACCCACACGCGCACCTGCTGGAACTCACCAACTCGCTGCAGTCCATGGTGTAAGGCGAAGAATCCACTTAGCCCGCAACGAAAGAACGCTCGGCCCGCTGGCATTGCCGGCGGGCCGTTCCGTTTTCGGGGAGGGTCTCCCTTTTGCCATCCAACACCCCCGGAAGCGCGAGCCCCCGCAAAAGCAGAAAGCCGCCGCCCATAGGTGAGCAGCGGCTTTCTTGTTGGTTGCAGGCGATTCGCGCTAGGCGATGCGCATCTGCGCGCCCCAGTGGCGAAGGGCCTCGCGGGCAGGCTCGGAGCATTCCACGTCCGCCTGAGTCAAAGACTTTTCCCAAAGATCGACGGGGACCGACGAGGGCAGCGCATTCAGCGCGTCGATACGAGTCATATACTCGTCGTCCATATACTCCTTCAGGTACTCAAGGAACTCCTGACGCCACTTCACGCCCGGAATCGAGTTGATATGACGCAACGTGCACGAATAGATAGGCGTCTTATCGATGTTCTGCTCGTCAAGCTCGTCATAGCGATCATAGAACGCGTCGGCATTCGCGTTCACCAAGTACTTGATCTGACCGTTGTCCTTATAGGCAATGCCGCGGAACGTACGGGCATACAAACCGGTGCCGCCCAATTCGGGAATGGACTGCTTTTTCTCTTGCCTAAGCCAGCGACCCAGCTCACGGTACTGCTCGTCGGTGATGTGACGCATGCGCCTTGCCTCGTGCAGCACGCCCTCGAATAGGTCAAGCGACACTTCGTCGAAATAACCGGTGATCTCTTCCTTCCACGGAAGCAGAATGTCCAGGGCCAGGCTGTCGCACGACGCGTCGATCAATCGCTTCTGGATATCGAAGAACGCATGACCGTAGTCTTTGCGGATGGAGTCGGCCAAGCGAAGCTTGCGCACGTAAATCCAGTCGTCGTAATCCTCGTCGCGAACGATGGCGCGCTCCGAGAACTGAACGAGCGGCGACATGGGCACGCCCGCCTCGCGCTGCGAATCGCGCATGCGGCGAAGGGTCATGGACTCCTCGCTTAGGCAGTAATGGATCTTGCCGTCCTTCGCCATGAAGGCATAACCCCAGGCGTTGTGCTCTTTAGGGAAAGCGTTCATGTCGGCAAGCTTGCCAACCATGACCGCGCTATCGACATCTTTCAATGAGGTCGTCATCTCCTAAACCTCCTCTTGCGCGTAGGGGTTCTTCCCGATGATCTTGCGCGCAGCCTCCGACGACAGGACGTCGCGAATGGGGCCTTCGGCCTGAACGCGCCCACGCGAAAGCAGGAGGCAGTTATCGAACAGCTCGGGCGAGATCTCCTCGAGGTGGTGGCTGACATACACGACCGTTGCGTTGCGCTTGTCGGCCAGCGAGAACAGCATATGCTGCATTTCGGCACGCGCACCAACGTCAAGGCCGCTCATGGGCTCGTCCAGCAGAAGCGTGGACGTATTAAGCAAAAGCGCGCGCAGAACCAAGATGATCTGCTGCTCGCCCTTCGAAAGCGTTGAGAACGGCGAGTCAAGCCTATGGCCCAAATCGCGGCTTGCCAGAAGCTTACGGATGATGCGCATTTCCTCCGGCGTGACCTCTTCAAGCGGTACGCCCATGGTTCCACGGGAACCGGCCGTCATGATGTTCAAGACGGTTTCGTTCTGATAGATGCGGCCAAAGAACGATCCGCTGACGAAGCCGACCGACGTGCGCCAATCGAAAGCGTCGATGTCGTTCAGCTCGGTGCCGTCGATTTTCAGGCTTCCGTTGTATTTGCCGTAACCCGCGATAAGCGACAGAAGCGTGGTTTTGCCGCAACCGTTGCTGCCAAAGACAACCCAACGGCTGCCGGGCTCGATCTTCCAGTTCACGTCTTTGATAAGGGCACGGCCACCGATAGTGCAGCCTACTCCTCGCAGTTCAATTGTTGCTCGCTCCATGTCTCGACCTCCTTCAACAGCTCATCAAGGTCGTCTTCCGAGACGATGGTGTTGGTGTCCATGCTCTGCGTGGACCCCTCGGCGGCATCCTTCAAGCGCTCGTCGTCGATCATGCCCAGATAGCGCAGCTGCCATGCCGTCAGCGTGGACAACTTGGCAATATTCATCTGATTGCGGGTAACGCCCTCTTCGGTTTCGGGATAGTAGTTGAAGCCAAGGCGCTCGATGGCGGCCTTCGCGCTATCGTACAGGGCGCGCGGAACGCCGTACTCGATCTTCTCGCAGTTGTCGCAGTACAGCTCGATGCGATACTCGGCAGTCGTCTGGTACAAAATGCGGCGAACAGCCAGGTCACCACCGCAATAACTGCAGCAGCAGTCCTTGGCGCGTTCCTTTAGGTGCTCAACACGGGGCAGTTTCTGGTTCATGTTAATCCTCCTTGTTTACAAGAGCCTTTATGAACTTGCCATCGGGAAGGTCTGCGGTCACCGTAGGCACCTTGATGCCGCTGACGCCGCGACCGGGAAGTTCCTTGCTATCGAAATATGCCTGCTTATAGGCAGAATCGACCACGTATATATGTGAGGCGGTGAAACCCCAGTGCTCGCCCATGATGGAATTCAGGAAGCGAAGCAGCTCGGCGTAATCGATGTCGTCGGCGCTTTCCAAGATGAAGGACAGCTCGCCATCCTTCACGCACGCCTGCATCAGGTCGAACTCGATACCGCGCTTGATCTCGATCCAAGCGAACAGCGCCAAGAAGTTATGACTATCGCGCTTGCGTCCGTTCACACGAACGATCTCGCTGGTTTTCCCGCAGAAGGCGAACACAGGCGAGCCGCCCTCGCGGCCGGTGACATACACGACGTCCTGCATGTTGTAACGAACCAGGCCCGAATACGTGGTGACGACCAGCTCGTAGAACTTATGCGGCCACACCTCGCTGGCGCGGTATAGGCGCCCGGTAACCAGATCACGGAACTCGTAGATCGAGCTGAACGGAGAAGCGGCGCCCTCGGCAGTGGCGGCCTTCAAAGGTATATTCCATTTTCCCTCGCTTGAGCCGTACCCCATAGCGAACGCGCCCACTTTCTTGGGCAAACGACGCATGACCTGACGGGCATCGCGGCCGGTTGGCCCGTTCAGCCAGCCGCTGACCAGCGAGAACCTGGGCCACACGCTCTCAAGCGCTTCTTTCGAGGAAATAGAGCCGAACTCGCGCATGACCGCATCAAGCGCATCGGCGCGCCCGGGATTGGGCGAAAGCAACTCTTGCATGAACACACGGGCGTCCTCGGGCAGGTCAACCGACTGATGTCCCTCCCTGATGTCGGAGATCATCTGATCGCCCAGAGCGTCCACCTGCGATAGCATGCGACCGAAATGGGCCAGGTTGTTGGCGAACACCTTCGCCAGTGCCGGATCGGAAAGCGCCATAAGCGCGATAAGGTAGTCGCGCTCGCGCGGGCCGATGTCGGGTAGCTCCCAGAAGGGGGCTGGGATAATGTTCATGGTGTCGGTGTATTTGCGCAGGCTGCGCGCAGTCGAACCGGATGCGCGCAGAATAGGCTTGCCGTCCTGGGCATTGCCCAAGCCCGCGTAGTTCGAGAACGTGAGGTTCTTCGCGCTACGATCGCCCGTAATAGGGAACGCGGTGCGCGTGTAAAAACCGCGCAAGCGCATGACCAGCAACTTAGCGAAGTTGCCCGAAACGCTATCGGCGAAGATCTTCGGGGCGCCCGTCGTTCCGCTGGTGAGGATGTAAGCTTGCGTGTCGTCTTGGTACAGAGCGGATTTCGCGCCCAACATCGAGCTTTCCACAAACGGTCGGTAGTCGGAATACGTGGTAAGGGGTGCGTTCTCTAGCCACTCATGGGCGTTGGCAGCCTTGTCGGCACCATGCTTCTTCCCGAATGAACTGCTGCGCAGACGCAGGTATATTTCGTTCAGGACGATGTCCTCGTAGCGATCGAAATCCTTGAACAGCTCGGGCATACCGTAATACAGCTCGATCTGATCGCTTTCAAGCAGGCGCTGCGGCAGCGACTTATCGATGCGCTTCGCATGGACGTCGGCTTCGGCGTCTTGGATGGCTTTCTCGTAACCCTTCACCGCAACCCCTCTCTCCAGCGGCTAAAGAACAGTTTCTGTTTCTGCTTCATCGGGAAGCTTCGCGGCAACAACCGGCAGCTTCATGGACTGAACGATAAGACCAAGCTGCATAAGCGACAGGTACAGGTTGCGCCTGTAGCCCTTGCGAACGGCGTAAACCTTGCCGGGCGCGATACCTGCCTGCTCCATAGCGGCCTTCAGCTTAGCGGCAAACGCAGCATGGTCGGTCGGCTCGCGATAGAACTCAACGACAACGGAAAGCTCTTCGCCCTGCGTGCCGTTTTCGACGAACGCCTGGAACACCGAAGCAATAGCGTCTTCGGAATCAAGCACGCCCAAAACCAGGTCGCAGAACTCGAAGCCGTAAAGCGACGCGTCGTTCACCTTGATGACCTCGGCGGCGCGACCCCTGAACTCGATGCACGCCGTTTCTCCCCTGAAGCTATCGACGCGGATGATGTCATGCAAGTTGTAGCGACACAGACCCGAGTACGTGGTGACCAACACCTCGTACAGCTTGCCAACCTGCAGGTCGCGCATTTCAACAGGGTCACCGCCGTCGAGCGGCAAAAACTCGAAGAAGCCACCGAACATGTTGAGCGGCCCGACGTCGGAACCAGGATCGCTGGTTGCAGCGATCATGATTTCAGTGCAGCCGTAAGGCGTGTTGTAGTAGCGCATACGGCTGGGCAAGCGGTCCATCACATCGCGACTGAAGCAGCCGACGCCGCCGCCGATCCAACCCGTAGCCAGGCGAAAACGCGGCCACACTTCATTAAAGTCGAACTTGCCCGTCTCCTTAAGCAACGCCGCAAGCTCATCGGCGCGCGCGGGGTTCGGCTGGAACATGCCCTCAAGCAATGCGCGATCTTCATCGGCAATGTCCACCGAGAAATGACCGGTGCGGATATCCTCGATCATCTGAGCGGCGTTCGCCTCGATGCTGTCAAGGAAGTCGCCGAAGGCGTCAAGGTTGTTGCAATTCGTTTGAACCAGATTCTTCTCGGCAAGAGCGTACAGCGCATACATGTAATTGCGATCGGTTTCGCTCATCTGCACTTCAAGGAACTCGTACGGGAAGATGAAAACGTCGCCGCCGTTCTCCCACAATGCCTTACCGGCCTGACTTGATGTGCGGCGAACCTCTTTACCGTTATGGGCAACGGGGATGGATGTGGGGTTGACAACCGGCATGGTTTTGAAGCCGGGTTCACGCAGCACAGGCTCGTTGTGCACGATGCCCATTTGGTACAAATCGATGGACGTCTGACGAGCGATAGCGCCAACACGCGTCTCGATGTAGTACTTGCCGGCGAAGCCTCCGCGGCCCGTGGACATCAAGTAATGGTCGGTGGGAAGCGATGAAAGCTGGTTGCCTTCGCCCTCCATGTCGCGCGCCACGTAATCAACGTAGTCGGCATATTCAGAAACCGGCACCTTGGCAAGGAACTCCTCCTTGCTGGACACGCCGGCGAAGCCGTGGTCGTGCGCATAAGCACTGTCCGCGACGATCTTGATTATCTCGTCGAGAACTTCGTCCTGCACCTTCGCGCCATGCGCGTACAGGTTGTCGAAGCCCTTGACGAAATAACTTCCAAGATCATCCTTCACGCGTTCGGGTATGTACTTTTTCGTATCCATGTTTCTCCTGTAAAACAGGGCTCGGACACCGCCTTCCAGCAATGTCCGAGCCCGCTATTCCTGACAAAACCCAATGAGCAATGTCATAAAGGTTATCACGGCCGATAAGCTAAACCCAACTCGTTATCTGTTAGAAAAGAGAGAAGATAACGCTGCAAACCGGCAGGCCGATGATAAGGCCAAGAACTATCATGATCGGGAGGATCTTACAAGCTGCCTTGGTCATCTCGGTGGGATCGGCCAGATCCTGCGTCATCGCGACGGCCGTAACAGGCGAAGCAGCAGGCGTGGCAAGTGCGAACTGAGCCATGATGAAGAGCATCACGACGACCATGGTAGGATCCAAGCCAACCTTGGTTGCGTAGTTGACCAGCAGCGGCATGACCATAACAGCGACGATCATGTTGTTAGCGAAGTTGGTAAGGATAACTGCCAGAACAAGGGCGACGACGACGAAGACCCACGGAGACATGCCCATGAACGGCACGAACAGCATGGCCATTGCGGCGGGGATGCCGGTCTCGAGGCCGGGAACGGCACCGCTCATATAGGTCGAGAGCAGCATGATGAAGCCGACCATGGTGACCTGACCCCAGTTGCAGAGGTGAAGCAGTTCCTCGATACCGCCGATAGCGTTGCCTTCCTCATCCTTAAGGAACGGCATGAGCGCGGTGCCAAGCAGACAGAAACCAGCCAAACCAAGAAGGCTCAGGTAAGGCTTAAGCGGGCCGACAGCAGCCAGTACATTGACCACGATGAAGCCGACGAACATGACAAGGGCGATTTTCTGAGAACGCGTTGCCTTGAGCTCGGAGCAGTCGCTGCAGAACTCAGCAAGGGGCTTCGCATCGACGCGCATGACGAACTTCATGACAAGCACCCAGCAGGTGATCATCAGGACGCCGACAACCAGCATGCACAGCAGGTACGCAACCATGTTCATGGGGTACGCGGCAAACATCTTCATGTATGCGCCATAGAAAATCAGGCCCGTGGAAATGAACGGGAACAGGATCTGGCCAAGCATGAGGGCAAACGCAGTGCCCAAGTAAGTGAAGACGGCAAGCTTGCTGTTCTTCGTAACCTTGCAGGCATTCAGCATGGAGGTAATGAATGCGCCGAAGATGATCATCAAGACGATGGGGTTGTTAGCGCCCAGCAGGAATGCGATGAATAAAATGACCCAGATGGTTACCCACGGCTTGCCCTGCATGAGCTTGTTGCCAAGCAGCTTGCTGGCCAACCAGTTGAATGCGCCGGTGGTCATGGCGATGCCAATGACGCCCATGCACAGGATCAGGGCCATAACAGTGGTGTTGCCGAACGAACCGGCAATGACGCGGTCAAAGCCGATAGACGTCATGCCCAAGCCGAACATGGCGACGATGCTCGGCCAAAGCATGTCGATGGTAATCCAGCCGTAAACTGCGCCGACGAAGCAGCCCAGAATGCCCATGCCAAGCGGCGTGATGCCCGCGAAGCCGGGAATGAACTGACCGCCTAAGCAGAATGCGGCGACCACCAGGTAATGAATAGGCGAAACTTTCTTCGCTTTCGTATCCATAACCCTCCCCTTTCTTTGTAGCTCTTACAATCCTTCCGTTTTGTTTCGCTACCAGCGCGCACATCCTTCTGGCCTCCCTCCGTCAGGATCTACGCGCTCAATGGCAGCTGCAAACGTCCGTGGTTTCACCATATAGTCTTCATCTTTGGGTGTGAATCAACGGTTGGGGTGGCAGGTTATCTGGGGTATGAACTTTTGGTTGTATCCCCTTTGACATTTTGGATAACCGCTGGTCAACGCACTGAAAATCCGAATTATTCACTTATAGGGAATATTAATTACCGTAATAATGGTCATCGCATTTG
>OLSD01003098.1_pt1 | contig 10855 bp, 8 predicted proteins | sample 1672211 | NCBI WGS metagenome assembly OLSD01 (sample SAMEA3136659, study PRJEB25190) | human gut metagenome
TGCGAAAGTGGGAGAGTAGGTAACCGCCCCCTACGGAGAGCGACAGAGCAATCTGTCGCTCTCTTTTTTTATACCCAAACGTGGGAAATTGGCGCTTTGATTAATCGGAGCACTCGGAGCACTCAGAGCACTGAGATAATTTCGATTTTTCGAATACTCGAGATTTCGAATTATCGAGGTTTTCGGGATTTTGGATTGGCTACTTGTTGGCTCGTTGACTTGTTGGCTTGTGGACTTTTTTTCGCAATCGCGAAAAAATCTATTCGGGGTATTGTTTTGGTGGCTTAAAACGTTTAAATTTGCAAATACTGTTATGATTAACCAATTTATTTATTTAAATATCACTCAAAATTAAGTATTTATGGCAAAATTTTTACTTTCTATGGCCGTTGCTCTGATGGCAACAACAGCAGTGGCTCAAGCTCCTTCAGCAGACGAACTGTCAAAGTATAGTGTACGCGTGGATTTTGTTGGCGACTCTATTCACTATCCAACTGTGGGTAAGTCAATCGTAACTTATGCTACAGAGGGCAGCACTGCCACCATTAACATTGGTGAACCAACAGGTTTAATTAATCTGAAGGCTAAATATGATGAAGCTTCAACTGCTCTTACAATGTATCCACAAATGGCTGGCATGGACGATGAAACCTACCAGTATCGTATGATTGTGCCTGCTTCGGTAAAGACTCAAGCTCCTACTGCTTTCGGTAACGCAACTATCAGTGGTAATCTGTTTGACAATATGATTACTTATGGTCCTTGGAACATGATTCTCACTAACTTCACTGATAATAAAGGTGTGGTTTACGACAAAGACATCTCAACTTGTATTTTCAAGTCTAACTGTACCGTTACTCTCGGTGTGATTGAAGAAGACGACGCTAACAATTACGTTTACAAGAAGGGTGCTGTACAAGAATTGAGGGCTTACGCTGAACAGACTGGCAAGAGCGTCATTGTGTATAACTTCGATGAAATGGGCGGTTGCTTGGTTATTAACCTCAACAATAACAAATCCTGCACCATTTCAAGCAACGACTTGGTTTACAAGAAGAACGAAAAGAATGTGTACAAAGCATTTGCTCTCGCAGAAAGCACTATTGGTGGCGAAGAAGTAGTGAAGGCTGAAAATCCCGACGCAGCAGGTGTGATTGAGAGTGGCAAGCAAATTAAGTTTGGCTACGTTGGTTTGATCAACACTGCACGCTATGGCTATCGTGGCCTCTACTACCAAGTGAACATTGCTCTCGACAATGAACTCGATATGCCATCTGGCATCACCGACACTCAAGCTGCTAAGCAAGTGGCTAACGTGAGTTATGTTAACCTTGCTGGTATGACTTCATCAACTCCATTCGATGGCGTGAATGTGAAGGTGATCCGTTACACCGACGGCAGCATGAACACTCAAAAGGTGATTGTTCGCAAATAATAACGCGCGACATAGCATATAACGCACGAGGCTTAATCAGCAATGGTTAGGCCTCGTGTTGCTTTTTAGAAGTTAAGGAGTTAAGAAGTTAAGGAGTTAAGGAGTTAAGAAGTTAAGGAGTTAAGAAGTTAAAGAAGTTAAGACGATACCTTTGTCTTTGGTAATTTGTTTTTGTTTTCGGGGGTGGGGGAAGAATAAAAAAATCAGCTGATTTTTTGGGAAATCAGCTGATGTGTTGGAGGTCACTAGCGGAGTCGAACCGCTCTAACTGGTTTTGCAGACCAGGGACTAAACCGCTCATCCAAGTGACCGTTTTTGTTTTGTGATGCAAAATTAGTATTTTTATTTCATATCTGCAACTTTCCGCGGTTATTTTTCGGATTTTGGGGTGTTTTTGGCTTATTATTGCTTGTGAGGTGCGAGTTATTGCCGATTTTTCGTAATTTTGTATGTATATTCCAACTAAGATTGATTGAAATTTTATGACAAGACGATTCTTACTCATATTCACCCTCATGGTGATTGGTGCAAGCAGTGCCTTTGCTCAAATTTTTGACCCTGTGAAATGGAAGTCAGCCATCAAGATGACAGATGCTACCAATGGCGTGGTGACTTTCACCGCCACCGTTGATGCCGGCTGGCATGTGTATGGCACTCAACTGCCTGCTGGCGGACCAGAGCCAACCTCCGTGCATTGGAACAATCAGGGCGTGAAACTTGTGGGCGGTTTAACCCCCAGCAAGGCGGCGCACAAGCAGCACGACGAAACCTTTGACATGGATTTGAGTTGGTGGACCGGTAGCGTGACCCTTTCGCAGAAGTTTACCGTAACAGCCAAAGAATACAAGATAGAAGGAAGCATCCGCTATATGGCGTGTGACGACGAAAACTGCACGCCACCCAAGTCGGAATCGTTCTCATTCAAAGGCACAGCCGCACAGGCACCTGTGGCTGAAACCGTTCAGGCACCTACTGCCAATGCAACCTCTGCCGATACAGCAGCCACCCTTGCTCAACCAGTGGCAGCAGTCGGCATTGCCGATTCTGCGGTGGCATCGCCCACCCACGACCAACTGTGGGCACCTGTTACAGCTATTGAAGGCGACAACGCCGATGTGGAAGACATTGCCGACCGCTCGTTGTGGTACATATTCTGGGCGTGCTTCTTGGGCGGACTTCTCGCCTTGCTCACCCCTTGCGTATGGCCAATGATACCGATGACCGTGAGTTTCTTCTTGAAGAAAAGCGGTTCGAGAGCCAAAGCCATCACCAACGCCACCACCTACGGATTATCTATCATCATCATATTCTTGCTTCTTGGCATCTGCTTCACCGTGCTATTCGGTGCCAGCGCCATGAACGCACTCGCCACCAGCGCATGGTGCAATTTGCTGTTCTTCGCATTGCTCGTGATTTTCGCCATCTCATTCTTCGGCGCATTCGAAATCACACTTCCCCAATCGTTGAGCAACAAAATGGACAGCACCGCCAGCAAGACCACCGGTATGCTCAGCATCTTCTTCATGGCAGCCACACTGGTGATTGTGTCGTTCTCCTGCACCGGTCCAATTATCGGCACCCTTTTGGTGGAAGCCGCCAGCCGAGGCAGTGTGATGGGTCCTGTGGTGGGTATGACAGGCTTTGCAATAGCCCTCGCCATACCGTTCACCGTGTTTGCCCTTTTCCCCACCATGCTCAAAAAGATACCAAAGTCGGGAGGCTGGCTCAACACCGTGAAAGTGGTGCTCGGCTTCATAGAACTGGCGTTGTCGCTCAAATTCCTCTCCGTAGCCGACCTCGCTTACGGTTGGCGCATACTCGACCGCGAAACCTTCGTGGCACTTTGGATAGCCATTTTCGGCGTGATGGGATTGTACTTGTTGGGAATGTTCCGCTTCAAGAGCGACGGTGAACCAAAATCATCGGGCATAGGCGTGACACGCTTCTTCTTGGCGCTCGTGTCGCTCTCATTCACCGCCTATCTCGTGCCAGGCTTGTGGGGCGCGCCTCTAAAAGCCACCAGCGCATTCGTGCCACCGCTCTACACTCAAGACTTCAACCTCTATGGCGGAGAGCAAGTGGAATATGACGACTTCGACGAAGGCATGAAAGCCGCCGCGGCACAGGGCAAGCCCGTGTTTATCGACTTCTCCGGTCACGGCTGCGTGAACTGCCGAAAGATGGAAGGCGCGGTGCTCGATGATGCGAAAGTGAAGAAAATGATTAGTGAAGACTTCGTGACCATCAAACTGATGGTTGACGACAAAACCCCACTTCAGCAACCTATGGTGGTGCAGGAAAACGGCAAACAAACCACCCTCACCACAGTGGGCGACAAGTGGAGCTATCTGCAACGCCACAAATTCAACAGCAATTCGCAGCCCTATTATGTGGTGCTCGACCAGCAAGGCGCGCTCCTTTCAGGTCCGTTTGCCTACAACGAGGACGTGGACGCCTTCATCGCATTCCTGAAGCGAGGCGCGAAAACTAATTAGTGGAATATATACATATTTGGATTTAAACAATGACAAAACACTCAAAAGAAGAAAAATTAAAGGCGTTCAGCCAGTTGCTCGACGTGGTGGACACGCTCAGGGAACAGTGTCCGTGGGATTCGGCACAGACCAATGAGAGTATTCGCCCCAATACCATAGAGGAAACTATGGAACTTGCCGAGGCACTGATTGCTGGAGAGCCCGACAACATACGCAAAGAATTGGGCGATGTGCTGCTCCACATCTTGTTTTACGCCCGATTCGGCGAGGAGAAAAGCCAGTTCGACATAGCCGACGTGTGCGATTCCCTTCGCGAAAAACTCATCTTCCGCCACCCCCACATCTACGGCGACCACAGTGCCACCGACGCTTCGCAGGTGCGTGAGCAATGGGAGGTGATAAAGATGAAAGAAAAAGGAGGCAACACAACCATTCTCGGTGGCGTGCCCACCACATTGCCATCGCTCATCAAAGCCGAACGCGTGCAGGAAAAAGCCGCAAATGTGGGCTTCGACTGGGATAAGCCAGAAGACGTGTGGCAAAAGGTGCGCGAAGAAATCGGCGAAGTGGAAGCCGAACTCAAAAGCGGACATGAGATTGACCGCGAGAAAGAGTTTGGCGACCTGTTTTTCTCGCTTGTGAATGCCGCTCGCCTCTATGGTGTGCGCCCCGACAACGCACTTGAAAAGACAAATCGAAAATTCATAGGACGCTTCAACTACATAGAGCAGAAAGCCAAACAGCAAGGCAAGCGACTCAACGAAATGACACTTGCCGAAATGGACCAACTGTGGGACGAAGCTAAAAAACAACACTTGGGCGAATGATACTTTGTGTAACGGAGAAACCAAGCGTGGCAGCCGACATTGCAAAAATCCTGGGTGCCACCGCGCGTCGCGACGGCTTTTACGAAGGTAATGGCTATCGTGTGAGTTGGACGTTCGGCCATTTGTGCGAGTTGAAGGAGCCCAACGACTACACCGACCTGTGGAAGCGTTGGAGCCTCGGCTCACTGCCCATGATTCCGCCCCGCTTCGGCATCAAACTCAAAGACGACGAAGGCATCAAAAAGCAGTTTCATGTGATAGAAACCCTCATGAAAGACTCCACCGAGCTTATCAACTGCGGTGATGCCGGGCAGGAGGGAGAACTGATACAGCGATGGGTGTATCAGAAGGCAAACTGCGCCATTCCTGTGAAGCGACTGTGGATTTCATCACTTACCGACGACAGTATTCGTGAGGGATTCAAGCATTTGCAGCCCTCGGCAAACTTCGACAACCTCTACTACGCAGGTTTGTCGCGCGCCATCGGCGACTGGATTTTGGGCATGAACGCCACACGCCTCTACACGCTGAAATACGCACGCTCACGCAATGTGCTCTCGATAGGACGTGTGCAAACGCCAACGCTCGCCCTCATAGTGTCGCGCCAACGTGAAATTGAGAACTTCGTGCCAGAAGACTACTGGGAAATCAAGACCCTGTATCGTGGTGTGACATTCAATTCCACAAAAGGCCGCTACAAGAGCGAAGAAGATGCCAACACGGTGATTGCCGGCATCAAGGAAGCACCATTGTCGATTACCGGCATCGAGCGCAAGAAAGGCAAAGAGGCTCCGCCTCGCTTGTTCGACCTCACCAGTTTGCAGGTGGAATGCAACAAGAAATTCTCATACAGTGCCGACATGACCTTGCGCACCATTCAGTCGCTCTACGAGAAGAAGGTGACCACCTATCCACGCGTTGACACCACATTCCTGAGCGACGACATCTACCCCAAGATACCGGGCATTATGCAAGCCATGGCACCCTATGCCCATCTCACTGCGCCTGTGCTTCAGGGCGGTGCAATCAAAAAGAGCAAAAAGGTGTTCGACAACTCCAAAGTCACCGACCACCACGCCATCATACCCACCAATGTGGACCCACGCAAGGTGATGCTCACACGCGACGAGAAATTGGTTTACGACCTTGTGGCAAAGCGCTTTATCGCCGCATTCTATCCGGATTGTGAGTTCTCCACCACCACCGTGATGGCGAAAATCAGTCAATTTGAGTTTAAAGCCACTGGCAAGCAGATACTCAAAGAAGGCTGGCGCGCCATCTACAGCAAAGACAAGACGGCAAACAACACCGAAGGCTCCGACACCGACGACAACGGCAACATGCCCGAATTTGTGGTGGGAGAGAGCGGCCCTCACGAGCCATCGCTCCTGAAAAAGGCCACGCAGCCCCCAAAGATGTATAACGAAGGAACGCTCCTACGCGCCATGGAAACGGCAGGCAAATTCGTTGACGATGAAGAACTGCGCGACGCCATGAAGGAAAACGGCATCGGCCGCCCTTCCACACGCGCCGCCATCATCGAAACGCTGCTTCGCCGCCACTACATCACCAAAGAGCGTAAAAACCTTGTTGCCACCACAGCTGGGTGCCAACTTATCGACACCATAAAAGATGAACTGCTCAAAAGCGCCAAACTCACCGGACTTTGGGAAAACAAACTTCGCAAGATAGAGCGAGGCGAGTTCAGCGCCAAGCAGTTTATCGACGAACTGAAAGTGATGGTCAATGAAATCGTGCTCACCGTGCTTCGCGACAATAGCGGCACCAATATCATAGTGGAGCAAGACACGCCCAAATCGCCCACCAATGGCGGCGCGGGAGAGAGCGCGCCAAAGAAAAAGCGCGTGGCGAGGGTCACGAAATTCGAGCAGGTGCTTTGCCCCGTGTGCGGCAAGGGCCACATGGTGAAAGGCAAGAGTGCGTTTGGCTGTAGCGAATGGGCAAACGGTTGCCACACCGCGCTGCCATTTACCGAATATTCCGCCGACCTCACACCAGCCAAATTGCGCGACGCGATAAAAAAGAATTTTAAGACACAAGATAAATGAACGAAACATTAGCAGCCGACCTTTCGGAGAAAGAGATATTCCCGATTGTTGACGAAAAGGGAAATGTGATAGGCAAAGCCACCCGAAAGGAGTGCCATTCGGGGAGCAGATTGCTTCACCCGGTGGTGCATTTGCACGTGCTCAACGCCAATGGCGACATCTATTTGCAAAAGCGCTCCATTCACAAGTTTATCCAGCCCGGCAAGTGGGACACCGCTGTGGGCGGCCACATGGACTATGGCGAAACCGTGGAGCAGGCGCTGGCGCGCGAAACACGCGAAGAACTCGGCTTCACCGACTACGAGCCCAAGCACCTTTTCAGTTATGTGTACGATAGCGATGTGGAGCGTGAAATGGTACACACCTTCTTCACCATCACCGACCGCAAGTCGTTCGACTTCGACCCCGCGGAAGTGGACGAAGGCCACTTCTGGACGGTGGAGGAAGTGCGTCAAGCCATAGGCACTGGCGTGCTCACCCCAAATTTTGAGGAAGAATTTCTCCGAATCCTTGGCGAAAAATAATCCCCAATCGGTCATGAGTCCGTGCAAGGATTTTTTCATTGCTAATGACTGATTTGGGAAAAGCCAGTCGCCGAGCGTTTTCGGTTTGTTTGGGTTTTCGCAAAAAATATTTAAATTTTTGGTAATGCCGTCTATAGGTATTAATTTTGTTGATTAAAGTGATAATTACCCCTGATGATTGAGCCTATTATAGATAGCCGTGTGATAGAGCAACTGAGCAAGTTGCTCAAATCGGCGCGTCATATCGTTATCACCTGCCATCTTTCACCCGACGGCGATGCCCTTGGCAGCACTTTGGGACTGTGCCGAGTGCTCCGCAATATGGGCAAAGATGCTTATGTGGTGGTGCCCGACCAAGTGCCTCGCGCATTGCAGTTTATCCCTGCCGTTCGTGATGTGGTGGTCTATACCATGGCTCAGTTGCGAGGCCGCTTTTTGGTTCGCAATGCCGACCTCATATTCTGCCTCGACTTCAACACGCTCAAGCGCATCGATAAATTGGGCGAAGTGATAGAGATGAGCAATGCGCCACGCGTATTGATTGACCATCACCTCGACCCCGATGACGTGTTTGATGTGAAGATTTCGTTCCCCCGATTGTCGTCCACTTGCGAGGTGGTGTATCGCACCCTCCAGCAAATGGCGCTTTTGCGATACGTCGATACCGAGGTGGCGCAATGCCTGTTTGTGGGCATGATGACCGACACGGGCAATTTCACTTACAGCAGCGACTATCCCGAAATCTACGAGATTGTGGCTCATCTGGTGTCGTACAACATCAACAAGCAGTGGCTCTACAGAATGGCGATGAACACCTTCAGCACCGACAGCCTGCGCCTTCAGGGCTATGCCTTGAGCGAGAAAATGCAGGTGTTCCCCAAAGATGGCGCTGCGCTCATCACGCTCACCAAGGAAGAACTGGAGCGATTCAACTATCGCAAAGGCGACACCGAGGGACTGGTGAACAAACCGCTGTGCGCGCCCGAAGTGCGATGGGTGATGTTTTTGCGTGAAGATGCCGACCAAATTAAGGTGTCGTGCCGCTCCGAGGGCGATTTCTCGGTGAGCGACATTTGCGCCCGCTATTTCGGTGGTGGCGGACACAAGAATGCCGCTGGTGGCGACTTCCATGGCACGATGGACGAAGCGGTGGAAGCATTCCACAAGGTGCTTGACGACTGCCGACAGCAAAATATTTGACAAAACATTTTTTACAAGAGATATGAATACAAAAAAGATACTTTTTATACTCGGTATCATGGCTGTGACCATGAGCTTTGTATCATGCGAGAAAAATCGTAGCTATGCCGAATTGCTCAAAGATGAGCGTCAGGCTTGTAATGCCTTCCTCTGCAATTTCCGCTTGGCAGAAGTGCCAGCCGACTCGGTGTTTGAGGTGGGTTCCGACGCTCCATTCTACAAACTCGATGCCGAAGGCAATGTGTATATGCAGGTGCTCAAGGCTGGCGACCGTAAGAACAACAAGGCGCGCAAATCGCAAACCATCTATTTCCGCTACACTCGCTACAATCTCAACACATGGTACACTGAGAACAGAACCTGGACTCCATCGGGTGGCAATGCCGACGATATGAGCATGGCTACCACTTCGTTCCAGTTCGATGACTACACCCGTCAGTCGTCGATAGAGTGGGGCACAGGCATTCAGATGCCGCTCAAGTATCTTGGCGTGGACTGCGAGGTGAACTTGATTGTGAAGTCGCAGTACGGCAAATCTGATGAGATTAGCTACGTTACGCCATTCCTCTACCACTTGCGCTACTTCCCCAGCAAGGTGTAAGTAAGCGCTGATGAAACAGGTGATGCGGGGGCATATCGAGAAAATGCCCTCGTAAATGAAATCCGCTCGATACCAACTATTATTTATATATATACTACTTAACTTTTAATACATCTTTATGTCACTCATTAAATCAATTTCTGGTATTCGTGGCACTATCGGCGGACGTGCAGGCGATGGCCTCTCTCCACTTGATATTGTGAAGTTTACCAGTGCTTATGCAACTTTTATTCGTCGCACCACCGCACTCTCGTCAAATAAAATCGTGGTTGGACGCGACGCTCGCCTCTCTGGCGAAATGGTGCTCAACGTAGTGGTTGGCACACTCGAAGGCATGGGCTTCGATGTTGTGAACATCGGTCTGGCTACCACCCCTACCACCGAATTGGCAGTGGTGTGGGAAAATGCTTGCGGTGGTATCATCATCACAGCCTCTCACAATCCAAAGCAATGGAACGCTTTGAAACTTCTTAACGAAAAGGGCGAATTCCTTACCGACGCAGAAGGCAAGGAAGTGCTTCGCATCGCTGAAGCAGAAGACTTCGACTATGCTGAAGTTGACGCACTTGGCAAAGAATCGAAGGCCGATTATCTCGACCGTCACATTCAAGCCGTGCTCGACCTCAAACTCGTGGATGTGGAAGCAATCAAGAAAGCCAACTTCACCGTGGCTGTTGACGCAGTGAACTCAATCGGTGGCGTGGCAATTCCAAAATTGCTCGAAGCACTCGGCGTGAAGAAGGTGGAAAAATTGTTCTGCGAGCCAACCGGCAACTTCGGTCACACTCCAGAACCAATCCCAGCCAACCTCACCGCTATTAGTTCGTTTATGAAGGAAGGCAAGGCTGATGTGGGCTTCGTGGTTGACCCCGACGTTGACCGCTTGGCTATCATTATGGAAAATGGCGAATTCTTCGTTGAAGAATACACCCTCGTTTCCGTAGCCGACTACATTCTCTCACAAACCCCTGGCCCAGCAGTGAGCAACCTCTCATCATCTCGCGCATTGCGTGATGTGGCTGCTAAGCACGGTTGCCGCTACGAGGCATCGGCAGTGGGCGAAGTGAACGCCACCACCCTGATGCGTGAAATCGGCGCAGTGATTGGCGGCGAAGGCAATGGCGGAGTGATCTATCCAGAGCTACACTATGGCCGCGACGCTCTCGTGGGCGTGGCATTGTTCCTCACATTGCTCGCAAAGAGCGGTATGAAGGTGAGCGAGCTCAAAAAGACTTATCCACAATACGAAATCGCTAAGACCAAACTCCAACTCACTCCAGATATGGACGTTGACGCTATTCTCGCTGCTGTGGAAAAGCACTACGTTAACGAAAAACTTACCACTATCGACGGTGTGAAAATCGACTTCAAAGACGGTTGGGCACACTTGCGCAAGAGCAACACTGAGCCAATCATCCGTATCTACAGCGAAGCTCACACTATGGAAGAAGCCGAAAAACTCGGCAACGACGTGAAGAAAATCGTGGAATCGCTCATCTAATCCACAGCGATTTCCCCACCCAATAAAGCAAGCCGGCCTCCCCACACCCAACAGGAGGCCGGCTTCCTTTCTCTTTATCCCCAATTTCTAAATCTGTGCAGCTGGTGCATCAGTAAGAAAATGGTTCAGTGGAAAAATACTGGGGAACTGAAACAAAAACATAAAAAAACAGCCTTTTAGCGATGCCAGTGCTTCGCACCTGT
>OLSD01003118.1_pt1 | contig 10801 bp, 8 predicted proteins | sample 1672211 | NCBI WGS metagenome assembly OLSD01 (sample SAMEA3136659, study PRJEB25190) | human gut metagenome
TTGATACCAGAGTTAGCTAGTTCTTCATTCCGACGAATCGTGTCTTTGAAGAAAGTATTTCCTCCATCGATTAAAATATCTCCTTTATCTAAATGCGGAAGTAATTCTTGGATGGTTGCATCCGTTGCCGGACCAGCCTTTACCATTAGAAGGATTCGACGTGGTTTTTCGATCGAATCGACAAATTCTTCGATTGAATAAGTTGCTTTAAATTTTTTGTCTGGGTGTTCTTCCACCACAGCAGTTGTCTTTGATCCAGTACGGTTAAAGAGGGCAACTGAATACCCACGACTTTCAATATTAAGGGCTAAGTTTTTACCCATTACGGCCATACCGACAACGCCGATTTGTTGTTTTGACATATGAACTCCTCCTACATATGGGATGTTCTCCCTAATCTCTATCATTATAGCTTAACATGGCGCTATTGCAAACCAAAGAAGCATATATTTTTATGACGTTGTTTTAATATTAATGGACGAGCTAGGAAAGTTTTAAAGTATCACAAAAAAATAAACCTCAAGGCTCCATGGTTAGCCTTGAGGTTTTTACATTTTCTAATTAAAATGTATTAAGCTTCTTTAGACATTACGTCCTTACCATCGTAGTAACCACAATTTGCACATACGTGATGGCTTTTTTTCATTTCACCACAGTTTGCACATTCGTTTAACCCTTTGATTGTCAATTTGTAGTGTGTACGACGTTTTGCTTTTTTAGCTTTTGATGTTCTTCTAGCTGGTACTGCCATTTTGCTACACCTCCTTGTAAAGTCTTGCACCTTAATTGATGCAATATATTCCAATCTTACGCTTTATCATCTTCATTTGATGGTTCATCAAAAAGTTCCGATAATTTTGCAAGACGAGGATCTACTTTTGTCTTGGCATCTTCTGATTTTCTACGCTCATATTCTTCTTCGGAAACGACTTCCCAATCTGTTCCTTTCGGTAGGTCAGTTGCGAGTTCTTCTTCCTCCGTTAATACGCGCATCGGAATTGCCAATAAAATGTTGTCTTCAATTGATTCTGTCAGGTCAAGTTTTGCATCTTCGATTAACAAAATCTCTTCTGCAGACAATTGGTCATCTCTGAGTTGATATTGTTCTTTTGTCATAAACAATTCGTCAACAGCAAAGTCCATCGGTAATTCAACCGGTTCTAAAGAACGCGTAGATGGAACAGTCAGAGTCGTCTGCACAGTGTAATGAACCAGATAGCCTTTTTTATCAACTGAGACTAACCCTTGGACTGCAACAGGCGCAACATCTAGTATTAAATTGTCTCGCTCCATGAGTTCCGCTTTAAGATCAAGGGTCTCATGAAATGTTAACGGTGTCTCTTGGTATTTTCTCAATTCGAGTAAGGACCATTTCATTTTTCATCACTCCTAAGCAACAAAAGCAATTATACAGGGCAAAAAGGTCCTTGTCAATGAAATTTTCTTGACACCTTACACTTCATTAAAAAACATTTTTTTTATTTATTCGTTATGTTGTCTTATTTTTATTTACGAACAAATTTCCATGGCAACCCGCAACTAATAGAGAATCCATTTTTTTAACTAAACTTTTTCTCTATTACGTGAAAGACTCTCTGTAAATTTTGACTTTTTCTCCTTATTGTTTCGTAAACTATATGTTTACCCAAAAATTAACTGATGATTTTTAGAATAACATTCGATCATTCCTACAGAAGAACGATTTTTACTAACCAAGAATGATAACTAACGGTATAAAAACAGCAGTTTTGATCGTTTATCCGGCTAAATTCTTCTACAAGTTGTTCTGTGGCTTACATACTTGATGGTTTCTATTTGCTCAAGTATTCAAGATGAACTACAATAAACAATATTTATAAGAAAAAGGAGCAGACGCTTGTTATGAACACACGAGATATCGAATATTATGTTCAAATCGTCAAGCAAAAGAATTTTACCAAGGTAGCCAAGTACTTTCAAGTTAGTCAACCGACGATCACTTACGCACTTAAGCGCCTGGAAAAAGAACTTGACGCAGTTCTTATCACGAGAGATCGTTCACACCACGAATTAGTGATTACCCCTGCTGGCAAACAGTTATTTATCCATGCACAATCTATCTTGCAAGAGATCAAGATGGCAAAAGCAGAGATTACGCAATTGCAGAAAAAGAAATTACGATTTGGAATGCCACCAATCATTGGCAATGAATATTTTCCGAAATTATCCAGTTATTTTATTAAATCTCAGCTAATGGACCAAATTGAGATTACTGATGGTGGCTCGAGAGATTTGTATGGCATGATCCACCAAGGAAGAATCGATTTAGCGATCCTAGGCTCCACCCAACCAATTATCGATCAAAAATTAGAGATCGAATTACTTTTAGACAAGCGATTCATGATTGTCGTTGCTCCTACTCATCCTTTCGCTGACCGACAAACGATTTCTTTTAGCGACCTAACAGCTGAACAATTCGTTTTATTGAACGAGCATTATGTTCATCCTGCAGCTTTTAAAAAGTTAGCTAAACAGGCACATATTGAACCTAAAGTTGTTTACCAAAGCAATGACTTAGCCATATTGAAAAGCATGATTCGAGAAAATATCGGGATTGGTTTTTTAACTGAAATTGCTATTCACCCTGAAGATCATCTCGTATCGATCCCACTTTCCGATCAGCTTCAGCCGCACTTTCTGATTTCACTCGCTAAGCGTACTCAGCAAATCCCGACTCCTTTACAAGAAAATGTGGTTGAGGTCATCCAACAATTTATGAAAACTCAAAAGAAGAACAAATCTTAATTGAATGGCTATTAATAGGAATGAATAATAATTAACACTTTTGAATAAACAATAAATAATGATTGTACGGTAGTCTGCTCGTTCCTCTCTAATTGACACTTTAAGTAACATTAGAAAAAGGTCGTTTTAAAAACGTAGCTTAAACACCCCGACGATCATTCTGTTAAAATGAAGGTCGACGCATGATTCATCTAAAAAACAACGAAAAAAAAGGATAAGACCTAGTCTTATCCTTTTTTGATGATCAGCGGAGTCAATTAGATTGCTGTTGTTTCGCCACGGTATACAATACCACGACGTGAGTCTACAGTTACTAACTCGCCATCAGTGATTGTTGAAGTTGCATCTTGTGCACCAACGATTACAGGAATGTCTTGTGCAATTCCTACAACTGCTGCGTGTGAAGTCAATCCGCCTTCTTCAACGATAACTGCTGCTGCTTTTTCAATTGCAGGCATATATTCTTTATCAGTTGTTGGAACAACTAAAACCATGCCGTCTTTTGCTTTTTTGATTGCTTCTTCAGCTGATGAAGCAACAACTGCATTTGCAACGACTGATTTTTGACCAACGCCTTGAGCTTCTAATAATTTTGAACCAATCATTTGAATTTTCATTACGTTAGTTGTTCCACGTTCACCAACTGGCACACCAGCAGTGATCAAGATCAAATCGCCTTCTGAAGCAAAGCCTAAGTCAACTGCTTTTTGAGCAGCTAATTCAAACATTTCGTCAGTTGTTGTTGGTTTTTCAGCAACTGTTGGGTAAACACCCCAGTTAAGCATCAAACCACGTTTTGTACGTTCGTCAAAAGTAACAGCCAAGATGTCAGCATCTGGACGGTATTTTGAGATCATTTTAGCTGTATAACCAGATTCAGTTGCAGCTACGATTGTTTTAACGCCTAAGTTTTTAGCAGCGCGTGCTACAGATAGACCGATTGTTTCAGTCACATCAGTTTTATCAAATTCGTTTAATTGGAAAGTACCTAATTCTGATAATGCATTTTCAGCTTGTTGGTCAATACGAGCCATTGTTGCAACAGCTTCTACAGGGTAGTCACCGTTTGCTGATTCTCCTGATAACATTGTTGCATCAGTTCCGTCAAATACGGCATTGGCAACGTCAGAAGCTTCTGCACGTGTTGGACGTGGGTTTTCTTGCATTGATTCCAACATTTGTGTTGCTGTGATTACTGGGATACCAGCTGCATTACATTTTTTGATAATACGTTTTTGAACCATTGGAACTAATTCGGCAGGAATTTCAACACCCATGTCACCACGAGCGATCATTACACCATCAGAAACTTTGATGATTTCGTCGATGTTGTCGATTCCTTCTTGTGATTCGATTTTAGGGAAGATTTGAACGTGTGTCATATCTTTTTCTTCTAAAATTTCACGAATATCTAAAACGTCTTGCGCTTTACGTACAAAACTTGCAGCGATAAAGTCGATATCGTTATCTAGACCAAAACGAATATCATCTGCATCTTTAGGAGTAATCCCTGGTAAGCTGATTGAAACGCCTGGTGCATTAACCCCTTTACGAGATCCTAGCATTCCAGCATTCTTCACTTCTACAACTAATTCACGAGTTGCTTCGTCTTTTTCAATGATTTCCATATCGATCAAGCCATCATCGAATAAAATGTGTCCACCTACATGAACGTCTTCAAATAGTCCAGGGTAAGTAACAGCGATTTTTTCTTTTGAACCTACATGTTCAGGATCCATTGAGATACGAGTTTTATCTCCTACTTCAAATTTGATGTATCCTGCACGACCAAAATCAGCTTCAGTTGTGCCTTGAACAGTTGTACGAATTTCAGCACCTTTTGTATCTAAAAGGATACCTACATCTTTACCTGTTTTTTTAACTGCTTCACGGACCATTGTCATACGTGATAATTGTTCTTCATGATCACCATGTGAAAAGTTAAAGCGGAAGACATTTGCCCCAGATTCAATCAATTTAGAAATAGTTTCTACTGAATTACTTGCTGGTCCTAATGTACTAACGATTTTGGTTTTTTTCATTTTACAAAACTCTCCCATTCAATTTTGTTTATTTAAAGCTGGTTAAAGCCTAAATACAAAGATAACAAGCTATACCTATTTTTAACTATAGCTTAAATTTCAAATAACAGGCTTTCAATCTTAGAATGAAAGTGAGTTATTTAAGTCATAAAGTGATAAGTCTGGTTTGTGTTTGTTGCTTTCTAGTGTTTCGATGATATCTGCAGCGACCATTTCATTGTCGCGGATACCCACACATAGACCACCTTTACCTGCACGAAGCAAGTCAACAGCATAAGCACCAAATTTGCTTGCTAACACACGGTCACGTGCGCTAGGTGAGCCACCACGTACTACGTGTCCTAAAATGGATACACGTGTATGGTAATCACCATATTCAGAAAGTTTTTCGGCAAATTCATTTCCGCCCATTACGCCTTCTGCTAAGATGATCAAGCAATGTTTTTTACCACGATCGCGACCTTCTTGGATTTTTTTAGCCACAGATGCCATATCAAAATCATGTTCAGGAATGATAATTTCATCTGCGCCACCGGCAACACCTGACCATAATGCGATATCGCCAGCGTTACGTCCCATTACTTCAATAACAAACGTACGAACGTGTGAAGTTGCTGTATCACGAATGCGGTCGATTGATTCTAAAACTGTGTTGATTGCTGTATCAAAACCGATTGTGAAATCAGTTCCTGGAATATCGTTGTCAATCGTTCCTGGAACACCAACAGCTGGAAATCCACGTCTTGTCAATGCCATTGCTCCATGGTAAGAGCCATCTCCACCGATAACAACTAAACCTTCGATACCGAATTTTTTCAATTGTTCGATCCCTTTTAATTGACCTTCTTCAGTCGCAAATTCAGGGTAACGTGCAGAGTACAAGAATGTCCCACCACGTTGGATTTTATCACCCACATCTGCAACATCTAGACGACGAATATCTCCTGCAACTAATCCAGCAAATCCATAGTTGATTCCATATACTTCGAGCCCTTCATAAATCCCTTTACGAACAACGGCACGAATAGCAGCATTCATTCCAGGTGCGTCTCCGCCACTGGTCAAAATTCCAATGCGTTTCATAATAATCATTCACCTCATTAAAATACTTTATCCTAAGCAATGCTTAGGTTAATAACCTTCTTTGCGTTAACCACGACTAACATTCTAACATTATTTTTAGCAATTGTCTTGATTTACTGATAAAAAAATGAAAAAAAATGAAAGCAAATAGTATATTTTACCGTAAGTTATTTGAAAACAACATTTTCTGGTTGGAGCAAGTAAGCTAATTGACTCTTCAAGCTCTTACTTCCATCGACCCAATAAGCTTCTGCCAGCACTACTTTCCGTTGATTCTTTTCATGGTACATCACGACTGGAATGTACCCAGAATGTTTCTGAAAAATAGTTTGCAATTGTTTCATCGTTTGCGGATCATCAAATTCTTCTTTGATTCGTAAGTAGCAAGTCTGATCTTGATATTGTTCTTCTAATTCTACAGGATCAGCAAAATTTTCGCCAATCAATTGCAACTCTTGGTTGTATTTACTCGTTTCTGTTCGTCCTTGAACAAAGATCACTTTATTCAACTCAAACAATGAACGAAATTGTCGATAGGATTTGGGGAATACAGTGATCGTGATTTCTCCACTGATATCTGTTCCTTCAACAAAAGCCATCAACTCCCCTTTTTTAGTTCTGATTTCACGGATATTTTTAATCATCACTAATACACTGACTGTTTGTTTCGGAATAACTTCAGTAATTAACCGGATTTTTTTAGCTAATTTCAAGCGTTCATAGCCTTCTGTTGGGTGCCCTGAAAGATAAATGCCTAAATATTCCTCTTCTAATTGCAGCTTTTCTTCTAAAGAATAGTCAGCCACTTCTTCTTCTTTTAAAGCCATGATCCCTAGGAGATCTAAGCTTCCACCACTATAAATAATGTTTTGTATTTTTCCTTCTAAATCGAGCATCAATTGTTTTCGATTCGGTGCCAATTCATCAAATACGCCCACTGCTACTAATGACTGGATCAACTCTAATTTTAGCCAGCGTTTATCTAAACGAATCAAGAATTGATCCACTGATTGATAAGCGCCATTTTCTTTTCGATCTTTTAAGATATCCTCAATGAAGTCTTTTCGGACACCTTTGATCGCAGTTAGACCAAAACGAATCTCTTCTGGATTAATCAGCTCAAAGCCATAATAGCTCTGATTAATGGAAGGTGCTGCTAGTTTTAATTTTTTCTTTCTTGCCTCAGCGATGTATTCTTTTAATTTGGTCGTATTGTGTCGAACCGAATTTAGTAAACTAACAAAAAATGCGCCTGGATGGTGGGCTTTGAGGTACGCCATTTGAAACCCAACAAATGAATAAGCAAACGCATGCGAGCGATTGAAACCATAATTGGCAAAACGTTCGATATAGTCATAGACTTCGACCGCTTTTTCTTTCGAATAGCCCTGACTTACTGCCCCACTGACAAAGTGTTCCCGCTCTTTGTCAATCACTTCTTTTTTCTTTTTACTGATTGCTCGACGCAAAATATCCGATTGGCCCAAAGAAAAACCAGCCATCTTTGCAGCGATTTGCATAATCTGTTCCTGATACACGATGACACCATATGTGTTTTTTAAAATAGGCATTAAGGAATCATCAGGATAATGGATCGTTTCTTTTCCTTTTTTGCGGGAAATAAACGTATCGATATTTTGCATTGGTCCTGGACGATATAACGCATTGACCGCCGCAATATCTTCAATTGTTTCTGGTCCTAATCGGCGTAAAACATTGCGAATACCTGCCGATTCAAATTGGAAAACCCCTGTAGTGTCTCCTTGTTGAAAGAGAAAAAGTGTCTTAGGATCATTTAAAGGAATTTGTTTCAATTGAATTTCTTTCTTTTCTACTTTTTTAATAGCTTTCAATGCGTAATCAATGATCGAAAGATTTCGCAATCCTAAAAAATCCATTTTGAGTAGTCCGATCGCTTCCACGTCATTCATCGTATATTGAGTTAAAAATGCTTCATCTGATCCTTTTTGTAATGGAACCAGATCTAATAGATTCTTATCACTGATCACAACACCCGCTGCGTGAGTCGAGACATGTCGAGGCAATCCTTCTAAAATCGAAGCTGTTTTAAATAGTAATTGATTTTTTTCACTTAACTGAACTAACTCCACTAAGGGTTTCGATGTCCGATATGCTTCGGGTAAGGTAATTTTCAACTGATTAGGGATCGCCTTTGACCATCGATTGGCTTCGCTTTGTGATAAACCAAAGACACGAGCCACGTCCCTTAACACCATCTTAGCCGCCATCGTCCCAAACGTTGCAATTTGCGCCATATGGTATTGTCCATATTTTTCTCTGACATAATTCAAGACTTCTTCTCTACGATTATCAGGGATATCCAAATCGATATCTGGCATCGTATAACGTTCTGGGTTTAAGAAACGCTCAAAAAGCAAATCATATTGCAACGGATCGACATCGGTGATCTCCAAGATATATGCAACTAATGAACCAGCCGCTGATCCTCGTCCAGCGCCAGTCACGATTTTTTCTCGATGAGCAAACGCCATGACGTCCCACACGATCAAGAAATAATCATCAAAGCCCATTTGATGGATAATCGACAACTCATATGCTAGGCGCTCTTGATATTCAGGAGTAATTTCTTCGACTCGCTCTGCTAATTTTGCGTGGCACAATTCATCAAGGTACTGACCAGCACTTTTCTGATCTGGTACTGGGTAATGAGGTAGCAGCTTTTGATGAAATTGAAATTCAAAGGAAACCGATTGAGCTAAACGTTGCGCACCCTCTAGCGCATCAACCAACTGTGCTTCATTAAACCGTTGGATCATTTCATTTTCAGCAAGTAAAAAACCTGTTTTCGTTTCTATCTTTTGTTGGTTGATTGCTTCCATAGAAAGTTGGCTCCCAGCTCGAAGATGTTTCATCGTCTCAAGCGCAAACAGTTCTTCTTGTCTTAAGCTGGCAATAGGTTGTAATGCACATAAGGAATAATTGTTTTCTGCTAGGAACGTTACCCAACCACTTGGTAGTTCTGAGAAACTTTCAGTGATTCCAACATAAAAATCTTGTCGACCTACTTTTTCTTTGAGTGCTTGCCAATGGGCAGTAAAGGTCTCTGTTTGATTAAATTCAGCTACCACAGAATGTTGGGGAGGAACGACGAAAATCAAATGATCTGATTCTGTAAATTCTGATAATGCGAGACTTTCTTGAATCATTTTTTTACTCGACAGCTTCATCAATTGCTGGTAGCCAACGCCATCTTTCGCATATACCAATAAATCAAAAGCTTGGGACTCATAAGTATAAGTAAGGAGCATGCCGACAATTGGCTTTATTCCTTCTTTGATACATGTTTGATAAAACTCGGGTATCCCATACAGTACATCTTGATCAGTTATTCCTAGGACTGTATAACCTAGTGCTTTTGCCTTTTGGACATAATCTTGGATCCTGATCGTGCTTTGCAACAGCGAATAGGAGGTTTTTGTATATAATTGTGGGAAAAACATGGTCATTCCACCTTTTGTATAGTTAGACAATTAATCAATGCGTTCATTTATCTACTATGAGTATAGGATAAACGACAACGCATTTGTAATCATTCTCTTTGATTTGCATTTTTATTATTTTATCACATGGACTGGTTAAATCATAAAACTTGTTTTTTTACAACTAGCTTTCTTTACATTCAGCAAAATTCTGGTAAACTAAGCTTAGAAAAGAGGTGTTCTTTATGCGATATATCGTCACATTATTTTGGTCATTTGTCTTAGGTCAAGTCGTAGGTTACATTGGTGGGGCTCTTACAAGCGGTGGCTATGATTTTACTTTAACAACGATTATTTCATTGGTTGCAGGCGTTGTTGTCATTTTACTTGGTGCATTGGCAACTCCTAGAAAAGAAGCCTCATCACATTCATAAAAGCCAAATGAGGGTGGGACGCAGTCTCATCCTTTTTATGTATTTTGATAAAATCATTTCGCTTTCCATTAACTTTTTGGAGTGGAAAAGTTAAGCCTGGGACAAAAGGTCGTCCCGGGCTCTTTATCATGCGCAAAAATGAATAATTGTTGTTCCTTGAAATAAGCCTGAATTTCTCAAAACATGAGCGGTTATTTCAACAAATTCTTCCCTAGTGTCATCGGAGTTGCGAGGTTTTAACGAAAGCGACACACGATCTTTTCATCATCTGATCAGAAGCGTTGTCGAAGAACTTTTCTGAAGTTAAATAAAGATAATAAGATATTAGATAAAACAAAGAGACTTGTAGCAATGAACACTGCGCGATAGTTAAAGGCATGCGCAACCGTCGAGCCCACCATCGGTCCAAAGACTTGTCCAAAATTACTACACATTTGATTGTAACTATAGATTCGACTCACTCCTTCTGGCGGCGTGATCTTACTGATGAGTGTATTGATGGATGGCATTAACGCTCCCGTTGAAAAACCAAGAATAAACCGTAAGATCCCCAACTGTAAAGGGGTCGCTACAATAGCCATGGGCAAGTAGCAACAAAAAGATAAGGTTAGCCCTGCAAGCAGTACTTTTTGGTTCCCTATTTTATCCCCTAATTTCCCTAGTTTAGGAGATGAAAAAACTGCAGACACACCTGAAACCGAAACGATTAACCCACTAACAAATAAAATATTTCCTGAATTCCCGCTTAGCTCACGAATATATAAGGTCAAAATAGGACTGATAGTTGTGATACCAATTTGAAGAATCAAAGTGGTCACAAATAATCCGATCAGAATGGATAAATGATCCATTTTGGCAAAGATTTCTTTTGTACTGATCATATCATTTTTTTCTACTGGTTGAAAATCTTCTTTTACCAAGAAAATGGTTAAAAGTGTTGTTACAAGTAATAATACCCCAGTAATCAAGAAAACATTCTCCATACCAAACCACTATA
>OLSD01003122.1_pt1 | contig 10780 bp, 9 predicted proteins | sample 1672211 | NCBI WGS metagenome assembly OLSD01 (sample SAMEA3136659, study PRJEB25190) | human gut metagenome
ACGTTGCTCCAAGGCTGTTTTTTATGTTTTTGTTTTTGATTACATTCACGATTCGTCAACAATGCATAATCTATCCCCAAGACTTTTCCACTGAGCCGAAAAGTGCCTGTGTGGGGCGTTGGTGCGGTGATGTGTTTGCCGATATGTTAAAAAGTGCCTAATGTTCTGATTTGCTTGTTATAATTCTTGGATTTTTTCGTAACTTTGTAGTTCAATTTAAAGAAGTTCGCACCGAGTCATCGGGGTTTGATATTTTAAAATAGTATTGTACAAAGGTTTTACCCGATTTTTCCGTAAAATCCACGCACACATAAAAAACATTAGTAAAGTGAATTTGTTTCAATCTTGGCAAAAAGCCGCATTTATAATTACGTTAGCCACAATCGCTGCCACCACCATATCGTGCACTAATAAAGCGGGAGCGTCGATATTCGACTCCACCCCCGACGACACTATTGCGCCCACACTCACCACTCGTGGACCAATGATGATTATGGAGGGCGAGCCTCACGACTCCACCTTCCTGACGCGTGGCGTGAAATATTCCGACAATTCGGGCGAGGCAAAACTCACCATCGACGCTTCGAAGGTGAACTGGAACCGACAGGGCATCTACGAGGTGATCTATTCGGTGAACGACTCTGCCCACAATGTGACCACCGTGACCGAACAACTCCGTGTGGTGGGCAAAAACGAGAAAATCGTGTATCTCACTTTCGACGACGGTCCATCGGTGTGCACCGATCAGATATTGAACATTCTGCGCCAAGAGAGGGTGAAAGCCACATTCTTCGTCACTGCGCAGTTCACCCCCTACCTCAACCGTATGGCAGCCATTGCCAAAGACGGCCATGAGGTGGCTATCCACACCTATTCGCACAATTTCAAAATCTATAAAAGCATCGACTCCTACTTTGCCGACCTCAACAAACTCAACGACTTGATTGAGAAATACACCGGCAAGCGTTCGCGCATCATGCGTTTCCCTGGCGGTAGCAGTAACTCGATTTACCGCAAATACAACTCCGACCCTAAATTTATGGACCGCCTGTGCGTGGCTTTGCTCGACAGTGGCTATCAGTTTGTGGACTGGAACCTTGATTCTGGCGATGCGCGCGGCAACAACATTGCCGCCGACCGACTCGTGCGCTCGGCTTGTGGCTCGCGACACAACATTCAGTGCCTTTTGATGCACGACACCGGCGCAAAGCGCACCACCGTCACGGCATTGCCACAAATTATCCGCTACTTCAAGCAGCATGGCTACGAGTTTGGCGTGCTCAATAGCGTGGACTATCAATGTTGGCACGGCGGAGCGAAGAAGAAAGCCCGCCTCGAAGCGCTCAGAAAGAGTGGCAACGCTGCACCTGCACCAGTTAAGGCTGAAAAGCCTGCCAAGGTGGAGAAAAAGACGGTGAAAACCGATTCAGCCGTAGCCGCACATGTGGCAACAAAGCCAGCCACCACGGCAAAGCCAGCCACCACCGCAGCACCTGCCACGGCAAAGCCAGCCACCACCAAAACGGCACCAGCCACCAAGCCAGCGGCACACAGTCATGTGGAGAGCAAAACCCCTGCCCACCACACACCCTCGCACCCCAAGGCAAAGCACGACACCATCACCCATCAATAAAATGGCACGCGTGCTATAGCACACGCGCGAAATGGATAATAAAGGAAACTGATGCCCACAGCATCAGTTTTTTTTATGGGTGGGGAAAAGAAAAATGGGATAAGGAAGGAGGGAGCAAGGATTTTTTTGTAAATTTGCTTTTTAAATATGATGGAAGAAGAATTTGACATAAGAAAGGAGCGTATTCGCAGCGACCAAGATGTGGAAAAGGCTCTGCGACCGGTGCGATTTGAGGATTTTTCGGGTCAGGATAAGATTCTGGAAAATCTGCGCGTGTTTGTCGCAGCCGCACGTATGCGTGGCGAAGCGCTCGACCACACTCTTTTCTATGGCCCTCCGGGGTTGGGTAAAACCACGCTCAGCAACATCATCGCCAACGAACTGGGCGTGGGCTTCAAGGTCACCTCTGGCCCTGTGCTCGATAAGCCGGGCGATTTGGCTGGTTTGCTCACCTCGCTGGAGGAAAACGATGTGCTGTTTATCGACGAAATTCACCGTCTGAGCCCTGTGGTGGAGGAATACCTCTATTCGGCGATGGAAGACTATCGCATCGACATCATGATCGACAAGGGACCGGGCGCACGCTCGGTGCAACTCTCGCTTGCGCCATTCACGCTCATTGGTGCCACCACCCGCAGCGGCTTGCTCACCTCGCCACTGCGTGCGCGCTTCGGCATCAACTGCCACTTGGAATACTACAGCCACGAGGTGCTGGAGCAGATTGTGAAGCGTTCGGCTCGATTGCTCAACGTGCCCATCACCGACGAGGCTGCACTTGAAATATCGCTCCGAAGCCGTGGCACTCCACGTATCGCTAACTCGCTCCTGCGCCGTGTGCGCGACTTTGCCCAAGTGAAGGGCTCCGGTAAAATCGACACCACCATTGCCCGCTATGCGCTTGAGGCACTGAACATCGACAAATACGGACTCGACGAAATCGACAATAAAATTTTGCTCACCATCATCGACAAGTTTAAGGGCGGTCCCGTTGGGCTCAACACCATTGCCATGTCGATGAGCGAAGACCCCGGCACCATCGAGGAAGTGTATGAGCCATATCTTGTGAAAGAGGGCTTCATCAACCGCACCCCTCGTGGACGCGAAGTGACCGAACTCGCCTACAAGCATCTGAAGCGACACCGCATTGCCGAGCAGGGCAACATCTTCGACTAAAATGTAGATTACATTCACACGAATTAAATATATACATATATAGAATTAAAAAAAACACTATCACTGTGGCTACTAATTTAAAATCTCTTGCAAAAGACACTGCGATATACGGTGTGAGCAGCATTTTTGGGCGTTTCCTCAATTATCTGCTCGTGCCACTCTACACCGCCACACTCTCTGCCGCCTCTGGTGGCTATGGCGTGATCACCAACCTCTACGCATGGACTGCGCTGCTGCTGGTGATTCTCACCTATGGTATGGAAACCACATTCTTCCGCTTCGCCAACAAAGGCGACGAGGATGCCGAAAAGGTGTATAGCACCACGCTGGTGTCGGTGGGCGCAACGGCACTGATGTTTGTGGCAGCCGTGGTGGGCTTCCTGCCCAGCATATCATCAGCCCTCGGCTATGCCGGCCATCAGTCGTGGGTGGTGTCGATGGCAATTATCGTGGCACTCGACGCATTCCAAGCCATACCGTTTGCCTATCTCCGCTATAAAAAGCAGCCTATCAAGTTCGCAGGGCTGAAATTGGCGTTTATTTTTATCAATATTCTGCTCAATCTGCTCTATTTCCTGATATTGCCAGCCATGAAGTGCAACCTTTTCGGTATCTACGACGACCACTTCACGCTCAATGTGGGCTATGTGTTCTACATCAACCTCGTGACCACAGGCGCCATCACTTTCCTCTTCTGGAAAGAACTGCTCTGCATCAAGTGGCGCTTCGACTGGGCATTGCTCAAGCGCATGTTGGGCTACAGTTGGCCAATCTTAGTTCTCGGCATCGCCGGTATTCTCAACCAAGCCGCCGACAAGATTTTGTTCCCCATCATTTACGAGGCTGCCGACCAGCAGAAGCAACTGGGCATCTACGGCGCGGCTGTGAAGGTGGCAATGATTATGGCATTGATTACTCAAGCGTTCCGCTACGCCTACGAGCCGTTTGTGTTTGGCAAGAGCAAGGACAAGGACAACAAAGACACCTACGCCAAGGCGATGAAATACTTCATCATGTTCACCCTTTTCGCATTCCTGGCAGTGATTGCCGGCATCGACGTGCTCAAGCACATCATCGCCCCCGACTACTGGGAGGGCTTGAAGGTGGTGCCTATTGTGATGGCGGCAGAAATCATGATGGGTGTGTATTTCAACCTCTCATTCTGGTATAAACTCATCGACAAAACCATCTGGGGCGCAGTGTTCTCGTTTGTGGGTTGCGCTGTGCTTTTCGCAATCAACTTCATCTTCGTGCCCAAGTATGGCTATATGGCTTGCGCGTGGGGCGGATTCGCTGGCTATGGCACCGCCATGGTGATTAGTTTCTTCGTGGGGCAGAAGCATTACCCGATTGCCTACCCGATGAAAGACATAGGCATCTACACTGGCCTCGCCGCCGTGCTGTTTGTCGCCATGCTGTGGCATCCGTTCGGCACCGCCGTGCTCGACACAGCGTATCGCTGCGTGCTGATGATGGTGTTCTTCGTGGTGATGTTCCGCCGCGAGCACATGGGCGAAATGTTCCAGAAGTTGCCAGTAGTGGGCAGATTCTTCCGATAAGCAGAGTTTTTTATACATTTTTGCATTTATATAAGGTGCAGTTTTATCGGAATTATTTTATCTTTGTATCTGCAATTTTTCAACTACACTCATGTTGCTTCGTAGCTCTTGGCTAAAATATACGCTTTCTGTGTTGCTGCTCACCGTGGTGGCGGGCATTTCGTGCGCGCAGGTGACCGTGAACGGTTCGTCGGCAAATCTGATTTACGACGGCATCGACGTGTCGAGCTATCAGAAAGACATCGACTGGAGTGCCACAGCCAAGGACAAGAACATCAAATTCGTGTATGTGAAAGCCACCGAGGGCGCCACCTATCGCTCCCGACACTATCAATACAACATTGAGAATGCGCGCCAATACGGCATACATGTGGGCGCATACCACTTCTTCCGCCCGAATGTGCCGGTGGAGAAGCAGTTTCGCAACTTCACCTCCGTGGTGAAGAAGGAGGACCAGGACTTGATTCCGCTTATCGATGTGGAGGTGCGTGGCAACAACCTCACGGTGAGGGCGCTGGTGGATTCTGTGCTTGCCTTTGCCGACAAATTGGAAGACCACTATGGCTGCAAACCGATGATTTACACCGGTCACGCATTCTATAATTCCTACTTGAGTGGGAAAATCTCGGGTTATCCGCTGTTCATTGCCCGCTATTCAAAAGTGGAGCCTCGCCTTATGGGTGGTGCCAACTGGGTGCTGTGGCAATTCTCCGAAAAGGGCGTGATAGCCGGTATCGACCACGCTGTGGACCTTTGCCGCTTCAACAAGGGCTGCGGTTTGAAGGACATTCTCATCAGTGGCAGAAAGGTGCGCTCACGCACGCACACCACTGCACAAAAGGAGAGGAGGCCCGAACTTGCGGCGGAGGAGAAAAAGGAAGTGAAGCCAAATCCAGAGCAGGAAAAACTCGACAAGGAGGCACGCAAACGTGCCGAAAAGCGCAAAGCCGAGGAGAAGAAAGAGGCTGAGCGACTGGCTAAGCAGAAGGAAAAACTCAGAAAACTCAAAGAAAAAGAGCAGAAAGAGGCTGCCAAGCAGGAGCAAAAGCGCCGCGAAAAGGCAGCAAAAGAAGCACGCAAGCGTGCCGAGAAAGAGGAAAAAATGCGTCAGGAGCAAGCCAAGCGCGACCAAAAGGAGCGTGAGGAATTCCTGAAGAAGAAAGATAAGGAACGCCAAGAGGCCAAAGCGCGTCAAGAGGAGCAGGCGAAAGCCGACCGCCAGCGAAAGCAGCGTCAAGAAGAGCAGGCTCGCAAGCGCGAAGAAGTGAAGCGCGCCCAAGAAAAGGTGGCAAAGAAGCAAAGCCAAAACCAAAAGGCAAAAAATCAAGGCCGACGCGTGAACCAAAGCAGCCCCGACAACGACGACATCTATTATTAGCATAATAAAATAACCGACCGCAATCGCGGCCGGTTATTTTATATATTTTCTTTACGATTGGGCTATAGCCCAATCGTGGTAATCGTGGGGGCATTATTTGTATTCATCGCCGTAGGTGGCTTTCACTTCACGCACATAGGTGCGGATTTTCTGTTCCTCGCTGCGTGGCACGATGAGCAGGGCGTTTTCGCTGTCGGCGATGATGTAGTCGTCGAGTTCCGACACAACCACCAACTTGTCCCCTTGGGTCGATACGATATTGTTGTGGCTGTTCATCATCATCGTTTTGGTGCCTTGCAGCACGTTGCCATCGTGGCTCTTTGGGCTTACATCGTAGAGCGAGCCCCATGTGCCGAGGTCGGTCCAGCCGATGCCGTCAACACGGAGCACCGTCACATTGTCGGCCTTTTCAAGCACGGCGTAGTCGATGGAAATGCTCTGGCTTGCGGAGTAAATCTCTTTGATGAAATCCTCTTCCTTGTCGGTGCCGTAGATGCCTTCGCCCTCACGGAACTTCGGCGACACCTTGGCGGCGTTGTCGTTGAGTGCCTTGATAATGGAAGTGGCACTCCAGAAGAAGATGCCGGTATTCCAGTAAAACTCGCCACTATCCACAAACACCTTCGCCAACTCCAAGTCGGGCTTTTCGGTGAATGTTTTCACCATGGCGAAATCACTGTCGATTTCACGCCCCTGCTGAATGTAGCCGTAGCGGGTTTCGGGGTGGGTGGGTTTCACGCCAAAGGTGAGCAGCGTGTCGTGGTGCTCGATAAACTCGAATGCCTTTTCCACACTCTCGCGAAATTCGTCGACACGCAGAATGATATTGTCGCACGGAGCCACCATGATTTTTGCGTCGGGGTTGAGCGCCTTGATATGGTAGGCTGCCCAGGCGTTGCCTGGTCCGGTGCGTCGGTGTGCTGGCTCGCACAATATCTGTCTGTCGGTGATTTCGGGCACTTGCTCCTTCACCAGGTCCACATATTCGCTGCGAGTGAGCATAATAATATTTTCTTGTGGAATAATACCTTTCAATCGCGCTACGGTGAGTTGTAGCAACGACTGACCTGTTCCAAGGAAATCAATAAATTGCTTGGGCATCTGTGTACGGCTCTTAGGCCACAGGCGGCTTCCACATCCACCGCACATGATCACACAGTATCTGTTCTTCTCGGTCATATCTGGTTTTACTTGGTTGTGTAAATGAATATGCTAATTTAGCGAAATTTTTCCATAATAACGCATGTTATCACAGAATATTATAGCAAAAACCGATTATTTTTGATTTTTTAATTTTTGGTGTGTCTTTAGGCTCAGATGAAAAATGTTGGAGCAATGATTATACATTGTTGTTAAATCGTGAATGGAGCCAAAAACAAAAACATAAAAAAACGATTACCCTGGTAGGGACGTGATATTTCACGTCCGCCCATAATTGTAATAACACCTTGAATATTAACCATTTGGCGCGGACACGAATTATCGCGTCCCTACCATGCTTTTTTTCGTGGGAGCGGGGGTTATTTCACATTGCCGTGCCAAACCATCAGCACGAAAAAGGCGACGAGGGCGGCAATCACCACCCATGCCATGAGTTTGAAGCGGAGGCTTGCTGGCTCGTGCTTTTGAGGGATGAAGTGTGGCACTTTCACGAACGGAAGTGCAATGAGGGTGTTTTCCTCGGCTGATGCCTGTTTGCTTTGCTCTGGGGCTTTCTGTGTGGTTGCCATGGTGGCGCGTTGTGGTGCGGCTGAGGTTGCGGTTGTGGTGCTCACTTCGGCAAATGGCAGTGGCGCACCGCAGAATGGGCAGAAATTCAGTCCGCGCGCTGGCAGACCCTTGCCACAGGTGGAGCAGAATGCCACCTCGCTGTGGGGATTGGGGGCGGCCACTTCAGGAGCAGGTTCAGCCACGGCTGGCGACTCCTTAGGCAGTTTGCTCACATCTACCGTAAATTCGCTCACGCACTGCGGACAAATCACCACACCACCGCTGGCAGTGAGTTTTGCCACCGTCAGTGTCTGCTTTTTTCCGCAATGTGGGCATCTAAGTTCCATAGGAGTGAGCGTTCGTTGTTTGTTATCCAAATGCAAAGATACAAAAATTATGGCAATGATATACAAGTTGTCCCGAAGAAGATGCGATGAAATTCCTATGGGATTTTTTTTCAATCATTACCAAATTATCACAGGGGCAACTTGTATATCCCCTCCAAAATTATTTGATGTGGGAGGGCAAAATTTAATGTGGGAGGGACAAAGCCTTGCCATTCGTTCTATTGCGCTGGTGCGGAGTGTTTTCTCTTTTCCTTTTCGCCCTTGCGATGAACTTCCTTCTCGCTCTTGCGAAGCATCTCTTTTTCGTTTTTACGGTATGCCTCTGCCGACTGGTTGAGCGATGCTCTTGCGGCGTTGTATTCCTCGTTAAATTCCTCGTCGGTCAACTGGTAGTCGGGGTCGTCTTTGTGTCGGCTGGCGAGTTGGTCGTTCGCCTCTTTCGCCTTGCTGCGGTTGTCAAGAATCTGGTAGATGTTGATTTTGTTCATCAACGCCTGGTCCACCGCCACGGCATTGTCGGCGCTGTCGGCAATTACCTTATCGCACCTGCTCAACGCACGCTCGGCGTAGATGTTCATCGAGTCGAGTTTGCCCTCCATGCGGTATTTCCCGGCGTAGAACTGGAGGCGCACAAAGTCGTTGGGGTTGTTGCTGAGCAATCGTTCCTGAATTTCCATCGCCTCAAGCATATTGCCGCTCATGGCGAGCAGTTGCGCGCGCGTGAGAGCGGTGTTGAAGCGTCCTTGCTGTGTGGTGTCGAGCCGCTCGATGCTGTCGTTAATACTCATTGCCTGTTGCAGAAGTTTTGGATCGGGGTTTTCGCCGAATTGCTCCATGAGCATACGCACTTCCTCGGTCATTGTGGCAATTCGCTCACTGGTGGGAGTGGGCGCGGCACTGGTTGTGGCCACCGTGTCGGTGCCACTGTCTGCTGTTTTGCGTTCGCCACTACCATCGCAGCACCACAGTAGCGGCATCATGCCCATTGCCAAAAGAATCTTTTTCACTTTAGATAAATAAATTTAAGAATTGCAAAAGTGATATTGCTCGCTTTTCGACCGCAAATTTACTCAAATTAAGCATATAACTGATGCGTTTTCGCTCTTTTTTGAAAAATAATCCGCAAATTACTTTTAAATCACAATAATTACTATTAATTTTGCGAGCTGAAACTATTGAAAATTTTTTAGTTAAAAACATAATATGGCTAAACAGAACAACAAACAAGCTCGTACAACTGTTGACGAAGTGAACGAAACGCTCACCTCATGGGAACAGAAACTTGAAAACAACAGAAAGCTCATCTACGGTGGTGTTGGTGCTATCGTTGCAGTATTTGCAGCTGTTGCAATCTTTATCATGGTTCGCAACAATGGTATGCAAGACGCTCAAAATATGGTCAACAAGGCCGATATGGAATATGTGACTAAGGGCGACTCTGCAGGTCTTGCAGCATACAAGAAGGCTGCCAACGAATCATACGCTCCTGCTAACCGCGCAGCACAAATGGCAGCAACTATTCTTTACAAGCAAAAGAAGTACGATGAAGCCATCCAACTTCTCGAAGGCTCAAACTTCAACGGTAAGATTATGGGTCCTGCTGCTCAATCACTCTTGGCTGACTGCTATGTGAACAAGAAAAACTACGACAAGGCCATCTCTAACTACGATAAGGCTATCAAGCAAGCTGGCGACAACGAATCACTCACTCCTATCATCATGAAGAAGAAGGCTACAGTGCTTCACGCCACCAAGAAATACGACGACGAACTCGCCGTGTATGAGGCTATGAAAACTCAATTCCCACGCACCGCTCTCGGTATGAACATCGACAAATACATTGAGCGCGCTAAGGCTTCAAAGTAAGAGTTGACCACTTTTAATTAAGTAAGATATAGAGGTTGGATTAATCGCCGAGCGGTTGTCCAACCTTTTTTTTGGCAGTTGGCGCAAAACTCGCTATTTTTGCATTACGAAATCACAAACAAGTATCAAATACACAAAAAACAGGACAAACTATGAAGGCAATTTATAAGCGTGTGCTTCTCAAACTCAGTGGTGAATCGCTCCAGGGCGAGCAAGGCTTCGGTATCGACCCACAGCGTGTGGCTGACTATTGCGAGCAAATCAAGGAATTGGTTGACGCTGGCGTGCAAGTGGCTATCGTAATCGGTGGCGGCAACATTTTCCGCGGACTGAAAGGCGCGGCGCAAGGCTTCGACCGTGTGAAGGGCGACCAGATGGGCATGTTGGCTACCGTGATCAATTCTATCGCATTGAGTTCAGGTCTCGACGCAGTGGGCCAGCCATCGAAGGTGCTCACCGCCATCAACATGTTCCCAATCGGCGAGCAGTACAGCAAGTGGCGTGCTATCGAGGCTATGGAGCAAGGCAAGGTGGCAATCATGTCGTGCGGCACTGGCAACCCATTCTTCACCACCGACACCGGCTCGGCGCTCCGTGGCATTGAAGTGGAGGCAGAAGTGATGCTCAAGGGCACTCGTGTTGACGGTATCTACACCGCCGACCCAGAAAAGGACCCAACAGCCACCAAGTTCGACAAAATCACCTACGACGAAATCTACAACCGCAACCTTAAGGTGATGGATATGACAGCCACTATCATGTGTAAGGAAAACGGACTCCCAATCCATGTGTTCAACATGGACGTGAAGGGCAACCTCCGCAAAGTGCTCGCCGGCGAACCATGCGGCACCCTCGTTACTCTCAAGTAACCCCTATTTCCACACACATCCATTCCATTCCCCATACAGCCCCAATCCTGCACGCAGGATTGGGGCTTGCTTTTTCTCCAATTCACCCACCTATGCCGATGCTATAGTACCGGTATAGGTGGGGCTTTAACGAATCAGTGGAAAATATGTGGGGATAGATTATGCTTTGTTGCCGAATCGTCAATGGAATAAAAAAACAAAAACATAAAAAACAGCCTTGGAGCAACGTGGAATGCTTCGCATTT
>OLSD01003134.1_pt1 | contig 10741 bp, 12 predicted proteins | sample 1672211 | NCBI WGS metagenome assembly OLSD01 (sample SAMEA3136659, study PRJEB25190) | human gut metagenome
GTTGCGAGTTTGATTTATATAGAGGGTAGTTTTGAACTTTTGACACACCCTCTTCGACAGATGGAGGCGCACAGAAACCTTCGGCGGCAGGACGAAGGAACCAGGCAATATCACAGGTGGCACTGAAGTCCATCGTGAAGGAAGATGCCTTCTACAAGGAGGCATCGAAGATTCTGCAGGGTAAGCTGACGGAGCAGGATGCCAGGCGGCGCCATACGATACTCAACTACTGTGAGCATCTGCGCACAGCGTATACGACAAAGGACATCGACTTCCTGCGCCAGGTATTCAGCGACAAGGCTCTGATAATAGTGGGCAATGTGGTGAAGGCTGCTGCAAGTGACGGCAAATGTATCGCGGAACCGCGGGTGACATACGCCATCCATACGAAACAGGAATATATGGCGCGCCTCGCCAAGGTGTTTTCGCTGAACAGCAAGATTGATGTGAAGTTCTCCGGTTTCCGCATCCTGCGCCACCCCACGATGGATGGCATCTATGGCGTAACGCTTCGGCAGAGGTATAGGAGCGACCGTTATAGCGACGACGGCTATCTGTTTCTCTTGTGGGACTTCAGGGACAAGTCGATGCCCGTAATCCATGTCAGAACCTGGCAACCGGCAGCCTCCGTGGCAGACGGCACGGAAGTGATAAGCATACAGGACTTCAATCTGCAATGATTACTGCATCTGTAGGAATCATAAAGAGAAGGGGGATATAATAAAGAAGTATATAGAGAGAATATAAGAAACGAAATAGTTCACGATTGATATGAAAAGAACATCATCCTTTGGCAATGTCGGCAAACTGGTGTTTGCCATCTGCGTATGGCTGCTCTGTGGCGGCAGTGCGCTCCCGCAAGAGTTCTCGGTGAGCAGTTTCCGGATGCTGCCCAACGATGTGACTGCCTTTGTCAACAGCGTGCGCGACCTCAATGATGAGGCTTGTGCCCTGGTGAAGGTAGAGGCTCCGTCAGACTTTGCCTTTTCCACGCCTTTAGGCATAGTGAAGCGTAAGGACGAAGTGGGGGAGATATGGCTCTATCTGCCGAAGGGAACGAAGATGCTCACACTGAAACATCCGGAATGGGGCGTGCTGCGCGACTATAAGTTGGGTATGGTGTTGGAGAGCCGCATGACATACGAGATGAAGCTGTCTCTGCCAAAGCCCGCCATTGCGGAGCGGCATGACACCATTGTGCAGGTCAGGACGGTGGTGGATACCATTACCGTGGCACGGACCAGGCCCAAGTTGCCTTTGTCTCTGTATGCCCTTGCCACCATCGGCGCTCACGACAACGGACCGTCGTATGGAGTATACTTTGCCATGATGCGCCGCCATGGCTTCTTTGTGCATGCCTGCACCGACTTCGGCAGCATCGGCAAGACAAACGGCAGTTGCTCAAAGGACGGCGGCATCGGTGGAACAAACGAGAAACCTTACTATTCCGGCAAGACTGCCAATAGCCATTATACCGTAACCGCAGGAGCCATACACCGTCTGACGAAGGGCGTTTGCCTGTTTGAGGGCGTGGGATATGGCCGCAGTGCAGTGGCATGGCAGTTGGCGGAGAGCGAAGGTGGAGGATATGTGCAGAACGACGGACTGACCCATAAAGGCGTGGCCGGAGAGGTTGGTGCACTCGTGTCGTTCGGTAGCATCGCCGTGTCTGCATCCGCCGTCACCATTGCCGGAAAGCAATGGCAGGGATGCCTTGGAGTGGGAATAAAGCTATGGAGGAACAAGAATGAGAAATAACGAGTATATGCAAACGAAGGGATGCAACGTCCTTTCGTCCTTCATCCGACAGATTGCCTGGCGTATACCATCGGCCCTTTGCTGTCTGGCGCTTGTCGCAAGCCTCTTCTCGTGCGACAGCGACAAACCGGATAATCTGGAACCGCAGCTCACCACACTGTCTGCCACCGGCATCACCCGTACGGATGCCACGCTTAATGGCCAGGCAACGGTGGAGGGCGAAACAGAGATGCCGCAGTTGTATTTCAGATACGGCTTGACGGAAGAGATGGAGCAGACGGCTTCGGCAGACGGCGATGGCAGTCCGTCGGTCGCATCGCACATCACAGGACTCACCCCAACCACCACCTATTATTATATGCTTGAGGCCACGAACGGCAGGACGACTGTGAAAGGAAATGTGATGACCCTAACCACGCTGCCCAACGAAAAGCCATCGCTGGGCGAGGCAAACATAGTCAGTCATGGTCCGATGAGCGTTATCGTAGGGTATGAGATAACAGACGATGGCGGCGAGACGATAACGGAGACGGGATGCCTGTATGCGCCTGTCTCTGCTGCCGACGAGAGGCAGAGGGTGGCAGTAAAAGGCTACTCTGGAAACAAGGGGCCGCAGACGCTGCTTCTTTCCGGTCTTGAGCGCAATGCCGCATATATGATATGGCCATACGCCAAGAGCAGGATGGGCGAGACGGTTGGCTCGCCCATAACATTCACCACGGGGGATGCCATGTTGCTCGGTGAGGCAGGGCAGTTGCGATTGTTGGTGGGCAAGGAGTTGTACGACTATACCAAGCTCTCTATTGCCGGTCCTTTGAATGGCGACGACCTGCGTTGTCTGAGAGAGATGATGGGACGTGGGCTTGACAACATGATTACGGCCGGCAGACTGTCTGATGTAGACTTGACGGATGCAAGAATCGTTGCCGGCGGCGAACCGTATGACGGTTCGAGATACGCCGAAGACAATGTTGTGGGACAAGGCTTGTTTGCCGATTGCATGAGTCTGACGAAGATAATATTGCCTTCCGGCACGACAGCGATAGAGAAGGATGCCTTTGCCCGTTGCACGGCTCTTGAGAATATCAGCATCCCAGCATCGGCAACGTCTGTATTGCCATCCGCCGGCTGTTCGGCATTGCAGGGCATCAGCGTTTCGGGAGCCAACAGCCATTACATCGGCAAGGACGGCGTACTGCTCAATGCCGATGCCACACGCATTGTGTGGTTTCCGATGGGAAAGAGCGGCAGCTACACATTGCCCTCCACCGTCACCTCTATCGGCAACTATGCCTTCAAGGAGTGCAGCATAGAGACATTTGAGTTTCCCGACAATATCACTGCGCTTGGCACTGGCGTCTTCATGGACAGCAAGGTGAGGGAAGTGAAGATGCCGGGTAGTCTCCGACTGGTGCCTACGGCAACCTTCCAGGGCTGCAGACAACTCCGTGTGGTGCGCCTCGGCAGCAAGACGGAGATGATTTCCGGCTACGCCTTCTCCGACTGTCCGCTCACCGACATATACGTGGATGCCCAACTGCCGCCGGTATGCAAGGCTTTGTCTTTTGCCGCCAGCGGATCTGCTGTCTTCGGCTCCTGCCGCGTGCATGTGCCGAAGGGAAGGGTGAATATCAACAAGGCGAGCGAAGGCTGGAATTTATTCAAGAACATCATTACTGACTGATTTTTATTGACTGATTATGACAACACCTGAGATAGAAGAACTGAAAAAGCTCATTGAGCAGAAATACGGAAAGTCTCTAAATACGACGACCGACTTTGAAGTGTTTTCCTTCTTTCTGAAAAAGAGAGAAGGCAAGAATGTGTCGGCATCAACGATGAAGCGCCTTTACGGATATGTGGGCGATGACCATAAGCCGAGGATATCCACTCTCGACTTGTTGGCGCAATACATAGGGCATGCTGATTACAAGGCTTTCGTGTTCTGGCTGAAGAGCAGCACGAAATACAACTCATCCTTCTTTATGGCAGACCAGCTGACGAGCGGTGAACTCACTGCCGGCATGGAACTCATGATAGGGTGGAGCCCAAACCGTATGCTTACCCTGCGCTATGCGGGCGAAAGCATATATGAAGTGATGGCGGCGGAAAACAGCAAACTGCTTCCTGGCGACCGCTTCTGCACCGGCTGCTTCATCAAGGGACAGCCCCTGCTGTTGCCATATATCGACAGAGGTGGAGAACATACCCTGCCTTTCGTGGCAGGGCGCAACGGCGGTCTCACCATATTGAAGCTGAAAAAATAAATGATGACCGATAGGGGATTATGCAAGACGATACAAGAAATACAAATGACGCTGCCGGGTCTTTGGACAGCAGCTACACATCGGGCTTCACAGAGTCGATAGACAAGGAGATGGCAGCCGATCCGATGCCCGAGGAGAAAGGCTTTGGCAACATAAAGGAGTTCTATGTTTCAAGTGCCGGTCCAACCCGTCTGTTCACCGCCACGAGGTATGGCAAACGCTACATACTGAAATGTCTGAAAGAGGATTTCCTTCTCACTCCCGTGTATCAGCAAGCTTTAGTGAAGGAGTTTGAGATAGGGTTGCAACTGGAACATCCCTGTATCTGCCGCACCTTTGCCATGGAGCAGCTCGCCGGCATGGGCAGTACCATAGTTATGGAGCATGTGGACGGCGACACGCTGCAGACGCTCATCGGCGAAAAGAGGCTCTCGCGCGAGCTTGCCGTCAGAATTGCTTCGCAACTGATGGATGCCCTGGATTATATGCACAGCAAGCAGATTACTCACCGCGACATAAAACCGGCGAACATCATGGTGACGCACATAGGGAAGAACGTGAAGATAATAGACTTCGGACTTTCCGACAGCGACCTCTTCGGTGTGTTGAAGATGCCTGCCGGCACATACAGATACCTTGCTCCCGAACAACTCCTGCAAGGCGCCGTTGCCGAACCGAAGGCCGACATATATTCTCTCGGTATGGTGATGGAGGATATGGCTGCTGCTACGGGCAGCAAGAAGCTGCGCCGGATGTCGCGGATATGCACTGTGAAGGATGCCTCACAACGCCCCGACAGCATCGAAGCCCTGCGCATCTGTCTGACAAAGGGCGAACGTGACCTCCGCATCGTTTCTTTCCTCATTGTCCTCGTGGCAGCTCTTGTCTGCATAGTCGCAGTTTCGTTTTTCATGCGCAGTCATGATACCGTTGTGAAGGACAACAATATCAGTCAGCCCGGCAGTAGTCTGGAAAAGCATAAGGATGATAACAGGATAGTTGATTATAATCTTTGGGACAAATGATAAGGGATTATTTCATGAATTCCGTTATCACCCTATGCCAGTAGTTCCACGAATAGCCCACCGACGGATGGTTTACAGCCATCACCTTCACCCTTCTGCCGCTCGCCAAGGAATATGTTCCTGTGGCAACGCGATAGCCGTCCACTACGATATCCGTGGCGTCGGTCCAATGCTCGCCCGGAAGCTTGTCCCATAGGCGGTTGCCCCATGCTATGATGTATTCGGGCTGGTATTTCTCCATCACCTCATACAGAGCCTTCCCTGCCTGTTGGTATTGTGCAGAGGTGCCGGCCTCTCGCGGTCCGCCCATTGCCACCTGCAGATAATTGAAGAACACCACCGACTGCCATATCCTTTGCCTCATCGCCTGGTCGGTCTCCATGCCCACAAGCGAACGCTCAAACTTCAGGAACGTCTGCATCCACCTCTGTCGTTCTGTGCCATCGTCGAGATATTGCTTCACTACGCCGTTGGTGAAGTCCGTACACTCCATATGACGAAGGCAGTCGCCGCAGTCGGCGCAGCCCTCATCACAGTAGTGGCTTTCGCCAAGCACCATTATGCGCTTGCCGAACATTCCTCCGCCGGCGTATGCCGAACCGACGAAAGGACGAAAGAAAATCCCGTCTTTCATATATATTATTATTTTTCTGTGTTGTCCTGGTGTTCGTCCATTGATTTCCAGATCTCCTTGTAAATGGATTTCTTCAATCCGCCAAACCATCCAGAGGAAGGATACGTGTGCCAGCTCCCGCATTCCGGACATTTCACAGGGGCGCTGAACGCCGTGGCTTGATACTCGCAGTCCATGCCCTCAAATTTATGTCCGCAATCATCGCAGACAAATTTTCTCATTCCTCTAAACATAGCTTTTCCGTTTTAGATTTATTCAGTGCGACAAAGGTATCGATAAGTTTTGAGCTATACAAGTTCATAATGGTTCAGTGACTGCAAAAGTTTTCCGTCATATTCCAGTCCTGTTTTTCCTTAGTCGTTATGTCTGTTATATCTACAAACCTTCCCGCAAGAATTTGCGGAGGTGAATATGGGTTATGCCATCATCATCATTCTTGGCAAGAAGCGGTGTCAAGGAGATGACATACTTAGGATAGTTGTCTTTTATCGAGCGCAGATTGCCAAATTCTCTTTCACGTGTAGCTTGCTCCGCAATGATGTATGAAACCTGTACGTATACCCGCTGTCCATCAGGCTTCGTACATACAAAGTCTATCTCTCCAGCCTGTAGCTGTCCTACATAAACCTGATAGCCAAGTCGGATAAGTTGCTGATATATGATGTTCTCCATTACCTTCTCAATGTCCCCCTCTCTTGTACCGCCAACTATGGCATTTCTCAGCCCATTGTCCTCAAAGTAAAACTTGTCGTTGTTCTCAAAGATTCGTTTGCCATGTATATCGTATCTGTTCACTTTATGCAAGATGTATGCTTGGCATAAGAAAGAAATGTAATTGATTATAAGCGTAGAAGTAATTGATTCACCTTGCGACTTCATATATTTTGCAATGCTGTTAGCAGAAATCAGTTTTCCTATATTGTCAGCCAGAAAGCGTACCAGATTCTCAAGGAAAGGAACATTCCGTATCTGGTTTCTCATTATTACATCTTTCAGAAGCACCGTATGGTATATATCTGTCTGATATTCTCTTGCATCATCCTCTTCCAAACCGATTTTGGCCAAGCCAGGCATTCCTCCGTATTGTATATATAAAGAAAGCGATTCGTCATTGTCTGCAAGATTATGAAACTCCAGAAATTCATTGTAGCTAAGAGACTGAATATAAATCTCCTTATATCTGCCTCCAATGAGTGTGCTAAGTTCGTTGCTCAGCATTCTGGCGTTGCTACCCGTAATGATGATGTCTGTGTTTGGTTCCGTACGAAAGCTACGTACAGAGCGTTCAAACTCCTTTATGTCCTGCACCTCATCTATCAGAATATAATTGTGCTTGGTGTTATCCCAATGCTTTTCTATATACTCATTGAGATCTTGATAAGTCTGTATGGCGTCATACTGCCACTTTTCCTTATCTATATAGATAACATTATTGTCAGAATCAGCCATCTTGTCGTCACGTATCATTTTCAAGATACAGCTTTTGCCCACACGACGCTGACCGACAAGCACTATTATCGTTTCCTTTCCAAGATATTTCTCAATCTTGTCAATGTATGTTTGCCTTCTAATAGTTCCCATGTTTATTCATTATAAAAGATATTTTTCGCAAAAATAATAAATTTATCTTGTATAAAAGATAAAACCATTGAAAATTTCGTTTTTATCTTGTATAATGGATAAACAAGAGCCAATTACATATCCTCCATAGACAAGCCCTTATACTCTATGTTGTATTTCTTGAATCCTCCTGTAGCCTGGAAGAAATGTTCTGCTTTTTCTTTCACGATACCGATGACAACATCCTTAGCCTGACGCTTAACCTCATAGAAACAAACAGTTTGTTCAATTTCGTCGGCAGCTATTATGTCTATTTCGTTTTCACCCTTTCTGTCCCACCACGAAGATATATTAGTGTATAGCTCACTCTCTATCATTTTCTCCTTGAAGTATCTCTCAAGCACCTTGCCAGTATATGTAGTGTAGTCTCTATCCATGATGATTTTCAGTTTTTTATTGGCTCCAACCTCCAACATATAGTTATATCTGTAGACATACCTAAACCAAATGCGCAGAAAGTTGTCTTCTATCTGATAGTGTATGTTGCGGTTTGTCTTTTGAAACATTGGCATATTGCGCGAAATCAGACAATAGTCGTTCTCGAGTTTTGTGAGATAGCCAGACAGTTCAACTTTCATGATTCCCTCTATTTCCGAACGGGTGGTATAACCAGAGGCTATCAACTGCAATATCTCGAAATATCGGTCATAGTCTTTACCAAACTCTTCTATCAGCATATTTTTACCTTCGTATATGAAATACGAGTTCTTGCCAATGAATTTCTCGGTCATTAGTTCCTTCGTATTAGCCCCAGCATCCAACATCATTTCCACATATTCTGCCACACCTCCTGTATAAGAATAGAGAGCCAATAAATCCTCGTTAGTATAAGAAGGATTATATGTACACAGAATCTCCTTGATCACAGATGGAGGGAAAGGTGTCACCTTTATCTCGCCTGTCTGTCGTCCGTACAGTGGTTGTTTGTTGTTTTTGAAGATTATATTCATAAGCGAATATATCGAGCCGCACACCACCAGATTAACATGAGCGTCCTGCTTATTTATGTCCCATATCTTCTGCATGTCAGAGAATACAGAAGAATTCACTCTTTTGAAGTTTTGAAATTCATCTATTATTATAGTCAGCGGGCGAGTTTTCGACAACTGCAAAAGATACTTGAATATATCAGCAAATCGCGATACGTCTCCAAGAATAGGTATGTGCAGCTTTTCCTTAATCTCGTTGACGAAATCCTTGCACAGTTCTTCCTCCGACTTTCTGGCCACAAAAAAGTACAACAAGTCTTCCACATCCTCATATGCCTTAAGCAATAATGATGTCTTTCCGCTACGTCTTCTGCCTGTCACGATGGTGAAGCGTGCTGTATGTAATGATAGATTGCGAATATTGTGTAATTCAGCAATCTCGTCTTTTCTTCCAAAGAATCTCATAATTAAACTATTTTATATAACATTCATTTTACCTCGTTTCCGAAACCTGCGTTTTCGAAACAACGGTTTCGAACGCAAAGATAATATAAATATATTGATTATCAAAGCATTTAGAATGATATTATCATCAATAATATCATTAATCTCTATACAATCATTTCCGAAACATAGGTTTCGAAAGCAGAAGTTTATAAAATATTTATTATTATATCAGTTTCCTTATATTGAAAAGATTTTTTCGCAAAGAAACTCTTGTCCGCATCATAACGAGCAATCATCTTGATGCGACGCTCTACTCACAAACATCCCTTTTCATCCAAAACTCCTGCTTTGGGTCTTGCGCCACCCAATGAAGTACCAGACTGGATACGCTGTGCTATCCATTTTTTCTCAGGCAACACATCGTTTTCTTCTGGCATCCGAAAAGCATCCGAAAATATCATTTCCAGGTTTGGTATATTGCATGCCGGGGTAGTTGTTGATATCCTCTGAAAGATTGATTCCAGCATGAACCTTAAGCCAATTCTCATCAAACTTAAAGGCATAGCTGTCTGAACCGCGCAGTTTCTCATAACACAATTCTCCTACCAGTTCAGGCTTTTCGAGCCAGTTAAAATCTGCAAATACCAATAGTCGTTCCTTTTTTTTGTCATTGCCTTAATATTAATTATAATATGCAAATATGGGTAATTTACTTCATTATAAGATGGGTTACGTAGACTTTTTATATATAATTAAGGCTATATCAGCTATCTGCCACAAGTTGATTAATTAAAACAGACCAAAACGGTATTACAGCAGAGCAATGTCCGCTTCGATGCTCTCTGGAGTAAAGCGGATGCCCTTCAGCGCAACCTTTTTAAACACCTTCTGCAACTTATCGATATCACCAAGACGAAGTTTCACAATGTTGCCATGCATCTGTTCCACAAAGCCAGCTTTCTCAGGTACAAGTTTCTTAGCATAAGAGATGGCTGGCGACACAAGCAGGTCGATACCCATCTTGCCGTCATACGACAAGAACAAATCCGTCCCTTCAATCCCCTTCACGATAATGTTTATACTTACATTCTTCGTAAAGCCCAACACCTTTATAGGAACAGAGACCGACAACGTATCTCCATCCACATACCCCACATTCACAGTCTTGTGAAAATGACCAGCCACATAATCCTGCAACTCAGCATAAGTAATTGATAACTTCATACTGTATCGTTTATATAATAGTAGCGGAGGTGATAAGTCTCCACTACATAAAATCTCTAACAAATCATCTTCGAGACTAAGTCTTTCAACTTATCTATTTTTTTTAGTCTACCCTCATTCACATATTATCTCATCTTAATATCCCAATGATTTGCATTTAACCATTGACTGTTTGGAGGTAAATAGACACCTTGTGCAGCTAACTGACGAACAATGCTCTCCTTATTCTTTTGATTACCAAATAGACTACCAGGGACGGTGTTGGGTATAGTTATAAGAATATTGAATGTATCACCCCGATGCACCCAATTGCCTTGTCCCAAAGCCATTTCATGTCTTGATCTTATTTCAAATTGTGGCATAGCTGTTATTTCTGTGAAATTAAACTTTTCAATGCTTTATCTGGTTCTTTTATTATCCAATCAATTGTTAACAATGCTGCAGGATATGTCATCGAACGATCTTTCATCAGGCATGTAATAGAATAATTGTTAGTTTTAAAATCTCTGATAATACCATCGTCAATCCATTCTTGAAGGTGGTCAACTTAATACGTCAGTATAGCTATGGTATACTGTCGGTATACCTATGCTGGACTCTTGGTACCAGATAGCTGGACTCTTGGTACCAGATAGCTGCACTTTTCTGGTACTATTATTCGAAATTCTTTACAGCGGCTTTTCTGGCGGTCGTCGAACGTTGTTTCTTCATTCTTCTCAGCAGCCGCAAGCGGTCACGCTTGCAAATCCGTTTATAATCCCTATGCATAAAAACAACGGTCAAAAAAAATCCGTGTCAAAGACTCCGTGTGCATCGGTGATACTCCGTGAGTTTTTT
>OLSD01003145.1_pt1 | contig 10704 bp, 9 predicted proteins | sample 1672211 | NCBI WGS metagenome assembly OLSD01 (sample SAMEA3136659, study PRJEB25190) | human gut metagenome
GCGACCAGGAGCAGATGAAGGAGTATGAGATTCCTTCTATCGACCTCGTTATCGTGGATCTCTATCCATTTGAGCAGACTGTAGCCATCGGCGCCAGCGATGCCGACATCATTGAGAAGATTGATATCGGCGGTATCTCCCTGATCCGTGCCGGTGCCAAGAACTTCAAGGACGTGGTTATCGTTCCTAGCAAGGCTGAGTACGGTGTACTTCTCGACATCCTGAAGAAGAAGGGTGCTGAAACCGACATTGAGGACCGCAAGATGTTCGCAGAGCGTGCATTCGGCGTAAGTTCTCACTATGATACTGCTATCCACGCTTGGTTTGCCAAGTAATAAAGAGGTAAACCTATTCATCTCGCAACTCTTCCCGCTCTTGAAAGCGAGGGCGGGAAGATGACTACAAAGGAAAGATTTTAAGCTTAAAATATTAGATTTACATTAGCAAATGGGATTTTTTTCATTTATTCAGGAAATCGCAATGGACTTGGGTACCGCCAATACCATCATTATCAGTGATGATAAGATTGTAGTGGACGAACCTTCTGTTGTTGCCCTCGACCGCCGCACCGACAAAATGATTGCCGTAGGCGAGAAGGCAAAGATGATGTACGAGAAGACTCATGACAACATCCGTACAATCCGTCCTTTGCGTGATGGCGTTATCGCCGACTTTACTGCCTGCGAGCAGATGATGCGTGGACTTATCAAGATGGTTCATACAGGAAGCCGATTGTTCTCACCTTCACTCCGTATGGTGATTGGTGTACCTTCTGGTTCTACTGAGGTAGAGCTCCGTGCCGTACGCGACTCTGCCGAGCATGCCGACGGTCGCGACGTATATTTGATTTTTGAACCTATGGCTGCTGCTATTGGTATCGGTATCGACGTAGAGGCACCAGAAGGTAACATGATAGTTGATATAGGTGGTGGTAGCACCGAGATTGCAGTCATCTCTCTGGGTGGTATCGTATCCAACAACTCTATCCGTACAGCCGGTGACGACCTGACTGCCGACATTCAGGAGTATATGAGCCGCCAGCACAACGTGAAGGTTTCTGAGCGTATGGCTGAGCGTATCAAGATTCATGTGGGTTCTGCCCTGACAGATCTGGGAGATGAGGCTCCTGAGGACTTCATCGTTCACGGTCCTAACCGTATCACAGCGCTCCCTATGGAGGTGCCTGTATGCTATCAGGAGATTGCTCACTGTCTGGACAAGACTGTAGCCAAGATAGAGAATGCAGTACTCTCTGCTCTCGAGAATACTCCACCAGAGCTTTATGCCGACATCGTGAAGAACGGTATCTGGCTTTCAGGTGGTGGTGCTCTGCTCCGCGGTCTCGACAAGCGACTCCAGGACAAGATCAACATCCCATTCCATATCGCCGAGGATCCATTGCACAGTGTGGCTAAGGGTGCCGGTATCGCATTGAAGAATGTGGATCGTTTCTCATTCCTGATGAGATAATTTCAAGATATTTAAATTCCGCATCTGGACCACTTGTGCCCATTTGCGGAATTTTAATCATATACAGATTCATTTTTTAAAGTATGCACAACCTTTTAGAGTTTTTGCAGAAATACAACCATTGGTTTGTCTTCGTGATTCTGGAGGTGGTGAGCATGGTGCTTCTGTTCCAGTATAACAGCTACCAGGGCAGTGCGTGGTTTTCTACAGCCAATGCCGTGACGGGCAAGATCTATGAATGGGATGCCAACGTGGAGACTTTCTTCTCCCTGACCAAGGTGAACCAGGAGCTTACCCAGCGGAATGCCTATCTGGAGCAGCAGGTACAGCAGCTGAGCGACAGTCTCTATGGGGTAACCAAGGATAGTGCCATCTATCACCGCGACCAGTTTGCGCTGCTTCAGAATTACCGACTCATCCCTGCCAAGGTGGTGGCCAACAGCCTGGACAAGCCGGACAACCTGATTACCATCGACAAGGGTAGCGCTGATGGCATCCATAAGGATATGGGTGTGATAAGCGGTACAGGAGTGGTGGGCATCGTGTATCTCGTGGCTCAGCATTACAGCATCGTGATACCAGTGCTCAACGTGAAGTCGAATATCAGTTGTACCATCCAGGGCAGAGGCTATTTCGGCTATCTGCGATGGAAGGGTGGCGTTTCGGAACTGGCATATCTGGAAGAGGTGCCACGCCATGCCCACTTCAAGCTGGGTGACTACGTAGTAACGAGTGGCTATTCGGCTGTGTTCCCTCCGGGAGTAAGAGTGGGCAAGATTCTGCACGTGTTTAATTCTGCTGATGGATTGTCGTATAGAGTACAGTTGAGACTTTCTACCGACTTTGCCCGTCTGCGTGATGTCTGCGTCATCGATGATGCCGTGATGAAGGAACGCCTTCAGATTATGCGTGCTGCACAGGATAGTATCATGCCCGACGGCAATGCCAAAGGTAAAAATTAAAAGATCATAGTAAGAGGAGATATATAAGTAGCAATGAGTATAGATTTGATAAAACGACTCGGCATCTTCGTGGTGCTCGTGCTGGTGCAGGGATTGGTGTTCAACCATATCCACTTGTTCAACTGCGCCACCCCCTTGCTGTATATTTTCATGGTGCTCCATTTCCGCAGAAACCATCCACGCTGGTCGGTGATGCTGTGGAGCTTCATGATGGGACTTTGTATCGACGTGTTTGCCAATACGCCGGGAGTAGCTGCAGCTTCGATGACCTTCATCGGACTGCTTCAGCCTTATCTTTTCGAACTCTTCGTGCCAAGAGACAGTGCCGACGACCTGGAGCCGTCTATGCGCACCATCGGTGTCGGTTCGTATGTTCTCTACACGTTGGTTATCGTACTCGTTTATAATCTGGTATTCTTTACTCTGGAGACCTTCAATTTCTTCAATTGGATGGAGTGGCTCCTCCGCATCGGTGGCGGTACAGCCATCACGATGCTCCTCATCATGGCATTGGAGAGCTTCCGCAAGGGATAGGACCTTGCTGGAAGACAGAGAACAGTAAAAGATCAAACAAAAAATTTCAGCTATATATATAATATGGTGGATTACAATCTTGATAAGCGTAAGTATGTGATTGGTGGTGTGGCTATAGCAATTGTAGTCATATACGCCATTCGTCTCTTTACGCTTCAGATTATGAGTGAGGATTATAAGAAGAATGCCGATTCCAATGCCTTCCTGAAGCAGATTGAGTTCCCTTCGCGTGGCGCCATCTACGACAGAAACGGCAAGCTGATGGTGTATAATTCGCCTTCCTATGATATCATGGTGGTGATGAAGGAGCAGGAGGGACGTCTGGATACGATGGACTTCTGCAACTCCCTGGGCATTACCAAGGAGGCTTTCGAGAAGCGAATGGAGACCATCAAGGACAGAAACAAGAATCCCGGATACTCGCGATATACCCAGCAGCTCTTCATGAGTCAGCTTTCTGACAAGGACTTCAGCGTCTTCCAGGAGAAGATGTTCCGGTTCCCTGGTTTCTATGTGCAGAAGCGAAGTGTGAGAGAATATGTCTATCCATACGCTGCCCATGTACTGGGAGATGTGGGTGAGGTTTCGCCAAGCGATATAGAGGAGGATGACTACTATCAGCCGGGTGACTATATCGGTAAGCTGGGACTGGAGAAGCATTTCGAGAAGGAGCTTCGAGGTACCAAGGGCGTGAAGATTATGCTTCGCGATGCCCGCGGAAGAATACAGGGAAGCTATCAGAACGGAAAACTCGACCAGCGGCCTGTTGCCGGTAAGGACCTGACGCTGGGTATCGATGTCAACCTTCAGGCTCTGGGCGAAAGACTGCTGCAGGGCAAGATTGGAAGTATCGTGGCCATCGACCCAAGAGACGGGTCGGTGCTGGCGATGGTTTCTTCTCCTACCTATGATCCGCGCCGACTGGTGGGTAAGAATAGAGGAAAGATGCACAAGTGGCTCTCGCAGAACCCTTGGAAACCGCTCCTGAATCGTAGTATCATGGGACAGTATCCTCCGGGTTCTACCTTCAAGACTTCCCAGGCGCTGACCTATCTTACCGAGGGAATCATCACTCCGGGCACAGCCTTCCCATGTAATCACGGTTTCTCTTACAAGGGTCTGCATGTGGGATGTCATGGTCACCCGTCGCCTATTGAGCTGGTAGATGCCATCAGTACCTCCTGCAACGGTTACTTCTGCTGGGGACTTTATTATATGATAGGCAACAAGAAGAAGTATGGCTCGGTGCAGGAGGCAATGACCGTATGGAAAGACTATATGGTGAGTATGGGATTCGGCTATAAGCTGGGCATCGATCTGCCGGGCGAGAAGCGAGGTCTGATTCCAAATGCACAGTTCTATGACAAGGCCTACAAGGGTTCCTGGAACGGACTTACCATCATCAGTATCTCTATCGGACAGGGTGAGGTGAACCTCACTCCTCTGCAGATTGCCAATCTGGGTGCCACCATCGCCAACCGAGGCTATTACTATGTGCCTCACGTAGTGCGTAAGGTGCAGGGCGAACCGCTCGATACGCTTTATACCCGCCGTCATTACACCAAGGCTTCGAAGCGAGCCTATGACTATGTGGTGGCTGGTATGAGAAGTTCGGCACTGAAGGGTACCTGTAAGATGCTCTCCCGTTACGACTTCGAGGCTTGCGGCAAGACCGGTACGGCTCAGAACCGTGGTCACGACCACTCTGTATTCATGGGCTTTGCTCCGATGAACAATCCGAGAATCGCCATCGCCGTGTATGTGGAGAATGGTGGATGGGGTGCCGACTATGGTGTGCCTATCGGTGGTTTGATGATGGAGCAGTATCTGAAGGGAAAGCTTTCTCCTGCTTCTGAAAGTCAGGCGGCACAGATGCAGGCCCGAAGAATTGCCTACGGTTCTAGTAGCAGATAATATACTGAAGTTTCAAATCAAAACTGCAGTTTCTATCCTGAGACTGCAGTTTCAATTTATTGAATAATAAAGACAATGGCTCAATCAGATAATAAACAACCAGCTGGTATTCTCCGTTCGCTCGACTGGTGGACCATCGGCATCTATCTGGCATTGCTCTGCTTCGGCTGGATCAGTGTCTGCGGTGCCAGCTATACCTATGGCGACAACGATATCTTCAGTCTGGGTGCCCGTTCGGGTATGCAGATTATATGGATAGGTACCTCCATTGCGCTGGGCTTCGTCATCCTGATGATGGACGACCGTTTTTTCGATACCTTCGCCTACGTGATCTATGCCGTGCTGATATTGCTGCTTTTTGCCACGATATTCAATCCGCATAGCATCAAGGGTTCGCACTCCTGGCTGGTGCTGGGACCGCTGCGACTGCAGCCTGCCGAGTTCGGTAAGTTTGCTACGGCGCTGGCTGTGGCAAAGTTTATGTGCAGCTATGGATTCAATATCCATAAGATGAAGCATTTCATGGCGGCTATGGGCATCATCATTTTGCCTATGATATGTATCGTGGGACAGCGCGAGACGGGTTCGGCATTGGTATATTCCGCCTTTTTCCTGATGCTTTACCGCGAGGGAATGCCGGGTGCCATCCTCTTTACCGGAGTCTCGATGGTGGTTTACTTTGTGGTGGGTATCAAGTACGAGAACGTGACGATGTGGGATACCTACACCTCGGTGGGAAAATTCACGGTGCTGCTGCTGGTGCAGATCTTCACGGCAGGACTGGTGAACAGCTATACGGGCAACAGGAAGCATGCTCTCATCATCCTGTGCTACTCGGTGGGCATCACGCTCATCTTTGCACTCTTCTCCACCTACATCATTCCGTTTGACATCGTATGGGTGCAGCTGCTGCTCTGTGCGGTGATGATTGGATTCCTGGTGTATCACGGTCTGAGGACCCGCTTCCGCAACTATTTCCTGATTTCGATATTCGCAATGGGAAGTATTGCCTTCTTCTACAGTGCCGATTACGTGCTGAACAACGTGATGGAACCTCACCAGCGAGTGCGTATCAACGTGCTGCTGGGATTGGACGAAGATCTGGCGGGTGCCGGATATAATGTGCATCAGAGTGAGATAGCCATCGGTTCGGGTGGCTTGCAGGGAAAGGGATTCCTGAACGGAACCCAGACCAAGCTGAAGTTCGTGCCTGAGCAGGATACCGACTTCATCTTCTGTACGGTAGGAGAGGAGGAAGGATTCCTGGGTTCGGCAGGCGTGCTGCTGCTCTTCCTGATGTTGATATTGAGATTGATACATCTGGCGGAGCGACAACCTTTCAAGTTCGGACGAATATACGGCTACTGTGTGCTTTCGGTATTCCTGTTCCACCTATTTATTAATGTGGGAATGGTGCTGGGACTGACGCCGGTAATCGGCATTCCGCTTCCGTTCTTCAGTTATGGAGGTAGTTCGCTCTGGGGCTTTACCATTCTGCTTTTCATCTTCCTGCGTATTGATGCCGGAAGAAACCTGGTAAGAAGCTAGATTTTACAGCATAAAAAATGACCAGTGAGATACGTCTCATTGGTCATTTTTCGTTATTTTCACTCCGATGTCGCTTACACCCGGAAGAATTTCTCGCTTCATATCATGGCGGATGGCGATATGGATGGAATCGCCTCTGTTTATCTTATAGATATTGATAGGGAAGTTGTACTGATAGTAGCTGATGCCCTGTCCCTTGTTCTCGCCATGCTGGTTGATGAGCTGGCAGAGTAGGGTATCAGTCTTCTCGATACGCTTGCCCTTGTTGGCAGGGTAGATGGTCTGGTTCACGATGAGTGTCAATGCCGTAAACGGATAGGCACCTGTGGTTCTCAGACCCAGGCTCTGCCGGTAATAGCCGGTGGCAGCCATCGGAGGGATTTCGAACGATAGGGTATCGTTCTTCTCCCATCCTGCAATCGGCGTGTGGGCATATTCATCATATACCTTGGCATGATTGCAAGCGCTGAAGGCTATGGTTGCCACCAGTATGAAAACGAAATGAATCAGTCTTTTCATTTTTACTTCTTGTCCTCCTGTGGCTTGTTATTTTCGCCCTGCTGAGGCTTGTTATTCTCGCCCTGCTGAGGCTTGTTGTTGCTTGCCTGCTTTGGCTTGTTGTTATTGCCCTGCTGAGGTCTGTTTCCCTGCTGGCGAGGTCCCTTGTTTCTATTATCCCTGTTGCGGTTGTTACCGTTTGGCTGGCGGTTCTCGTTCTTTTCTGGACGGTTGCCGTTTGGCTGACGGTTATCTCCCTTTTCAGGGCGATTTGCATTGCGGTTCTTATTCTTCTTCTTTTTCTTCGCCTTATCAAATCGGCTGAGATCAGACTCATTGAGCAGATCGATGCTCTTGGAAGTTTCCTTCATCTTGCCATTCTCCATCAGGCTGAGCGGTTTCTCGCCCTGTTTATTCATCTCAATGATTTCCTTGGCACGTTCTGCTGTGATGGTCTCCAGGTTGGAAGCCAAGTTCTTGTCAGAAGAGTAGGTGATGAGTCCGGCAAGGATATCTACCTTGAACTGATGGAACTCGCCGTCGGCAGTCTGAAGCACGGCATCCTTAGGTGGCATCTTTCGGCTTGCCTCTACATAGTTATCTACCTCGTAGTTGAGGCAGCACTTCAGTTTGGCGCACATGCCAGCCAACTTCTGAGGGTTGAGCGAGATGTCCTGGTAGCGTGCAGCATTGGTGCTCACACTTACGAAGTTCTTCATCCAGGTAGCGCAGCAGAGCTCTCTGCCGCAAGGACCGGTACCGCCGATACGGCCAGCCTCCTGACGTGCACCAATCTGCTTCATCTCGATACGGACATGGAAGGTATCGGCAAGTACCTTGATGAGCTGGCGGAAATCTACACGCTCATCAGCGATATAGTAGAAGATGGCCTTGTTGCCATCGCCCTGATACTCCACGTCGCCGATTTTCATCTTCAGGCCCAGGTCCTTGGCTATCTGACGGCTCTGGATCATGGTGTCGTGTTCGCGGCTCTTGGCTTCCTTTGCCTTGTCGAGGTCCACCTGCTTGGCAAGTCGGTAGATTCGCTTGATGTCATCCTGCGACTTGAGATTTGCCTTCTTGATCTGCAGTTTTACCAGTCGGCCGGTTAATGTTACTACACCCACGTCGTGACCCGGGTTAGCCTCTACAGCCACGATGTCGCCCTTCTTGAGGTCGAGGTTGTTAACATTGTGATAATATCCCTTTCGGGTATTTTTAAATTGCACTTCCACCAGGTCGGTGCTCTCAGCGTTTCCTGGCACGTCGGCTAGCCAGTCGTATGTGTTGAGCTGTCGGTCCTGTCGTCCCACAGCCTTGCAGCATAGACCTCTATCGCAGCCATTCCACATTTTGAATTTCATATTTTTATAATCCACGATGTATTCTATTTATTGATTAATATATATTGCCCTTTCGGGGGATGTATTTCCTTTATTTTCTGATGAGCAGAACGATATTCTTCAGCGCCAGGTCGAAGAACACGATTTTCGGGTTGGCATTCTGGGCGATGAATCGCTTGCTTTCCTCGAAGAGATTGGAGATGTCGATGATATTCGCCTCGTTGATGAATCGGGCGAAGTTCCTGGCGAAATTCTCCTCCTCCTGTGTCATATAATTGAGTTCCGGCTGGCGGAAATTATACATGAAACTCTCGCGTAGCATGTGCATGAAGTAATCGAGCATTCGCTTCTGCTTCTCTCTGCCGAAGGTGGCAACCACCTCGCTCCACTTCTTCAAATCGTGGATGTTGCGCATATAGGAGAGGCGCATCAGCATGATGAACATATCCAGATGCTGGCGGTTTTCATTGCCAGAGTCCAGCTCCTCCAATGCATGGTTCCAGTTGCCGTTGGCGATTCGGGCGATGCGGTGGGCTGATTCTGCATCCAGCGCTCTTCTTTCTATGAGCGCTTTCTCCACCTCGGAAGTTTCAATCTTTTTCAGGTCGATACGCTGTGCACGGCTTCTGATGGTTTCGAGCAGAAGTTCCGGCTGTTCGCTTACCAGGAGGAAGAGTGTCTGATGAGGCGGCTCTTCCAGCAGTTTCAATATCTTGTTGGCACTCGTGAGGTTCATACGCTCCGGCAACCATATCAGACTGATCTTGTATCCGCCTTGACTCGACATCATGCTCAGTTCTCTCGAAAGATTGTCGGTCTCATCGGCGGTGATGATTGCCTGCTTGTTGAAGTCGGCATCAGTCTTGCCCATGCGCTGCATCCAGTCGCTGATCAGCACATACGGACCTTCCTGGAGGAGCATCTCACGCCATTCTTTCATAAAGTCGAGACTTACGGGCGTATGGTCGCCGCTCATCTCGGATGTCTTGATTGTAGGGAAGGTGAAGTGCAGGTCGGGATGCTCCCATTTTCTCAACATCGGGGAATCGCCCAGTAGATAGCTGGCAAAAGCCAGCGCCACTGCCAGCTTTCCACAACCTTGTGGACCGCAGAACATCAGTGCATGAGGCATACGATTCTCCTGAACCATCTCCATCAGACGGTTCCATATATCTTGCTGACCTATCACTTCACTATTTAACATTTAACATTGAACTTTAAAATAAAATTTTAGCTATCTGTTTCACGCTATCCACCGCCGAAACGGTGAAGAAATGGATATGATTGTATCCGTGATTGAAGAGATCTTTCACCTGGGCAGTCGTCCACTCGATACCGAGTGCCTTGGCATCTTCATCGCTCTTGCACTTCAAAACCTCCTGCGCCAGAGCTTCCGGGATGTCGCAATGGAAGGTCTTTGGTACCATGGTGAGCTGACTCAGCTTGGCGAATGGCTTCAGCGCCGGAATGATAGGGATGGTGATGCCTATCTGGCGAGCCTTCTCAACGAAAGCATAGAATTTCTCGTTGTCGTAGAAGAGCTGGGTGATGGCATAGTCAGCGCCCAACTGCTGCTTCTCCAGGAGATGCTGCATATCCATCTCCAGATTGGGAGCCTCTTCGTGCTTCTCCGGATAGCAGGCTACGCCACAGCAGAATTTATCACCCGGATGCTTGATCGGGGTGCCGTCGAAGAAGAAACCGTCGTTAAACTGGTTTACTTGCTTCAGCAGGTCGGTGGCATTGGAATGACCGTTTTCTGTTGGAGTAAACTGTCGGTCTTCCTTCGCCTTGTCACCTCTCAGCACAAGGATATTGCTGATGCCCAGAAACTGGAGATCGAGCAATTCGTATTCGATGTCTTCCTTCGTGGCACCGCTACAGATGATGTGAGGGATGACAGGGATGTCGTACTTGTTCTGGATTGCGCCTGCGATGGCAACGGTGCCAGGGCGGCGACGCACACGCTGACGAGTGAGGAGACCGTTTTCCAGTTCCTTGTAAACATACTCGCTGTGGTGTGTGGTAATGTTGATAAACCGTGGACCGAAGTCCTTGAGGCTGTCGATGGTGCGGAAGAGAGCCGCAGTGCCATTACCCTTGAGAGGTGGCAAAACCTCGAAAGAGAAGCCTCTTTTGTCGCCCTTTTGATGTAAGAATTCTGCGATGTTCATATTACGTAATATCTATGTGCTCTTATTTTGGTTGCAAATTTACAAAAAAAATAGGGGAAATGTGCAGATTATGCGTATTATTTTAAAATAAACAGATAAAAATATAAAAATAAACAAATAAAAAAATAACCTAAAGTAAAATGGAACATCAACAAACGGGCTCTAAGGCCTATCTTTTCTCGATTGTGATGGTCGCCGTATTGGGTGGCTTGCTTTTCGGTTACGATACCGCAGTGATATCAGGTGCCGAGAAGGGTTTGC
>OLSD01003165.1_pt1 | contig 10639 bp, 9 predicted proteins | sample 1672211 | NCBI WGS metagenome assembly OLSD01 (sample SAMEA3136659, study PRJEB25190) | human gut metagenome
CCCAAGGATAAAAACCGCTCGCCGTTTCACGGCGAAAAACCCCTGATGATAAAATGAATTCTTGAAAAGAGGTTGTACGATTTTTCATGGTAGGGACGCGATATTTCGCGTCCGTGCCAAATAGTTGATATTCAATATGTTACCACAATTATGGGCGGACGTGAAGTATCACGTCCCTACCGGAATTGGTTTTTCGCCGAAGGCGAGTGATTTTTGTTTCAGTGCCTCCCAGTATTTATCCACTGAACCGCGCAGAGAGTTCCCTATGGTTATTTGTTTGATTTGGTGATGAGGCAGCTGCCGTTGTGGTAACTGAGGGTGATAACGTTCATTTCAAGCAACTTCACGATGGCATCTTCGGCGGCGAAGCGAGAAATGTGTGCCAATTTTGAGAAACCCGACAGGGTGATGCCTCCATGGAGGTCTAAATACTCCAACAACTCACGCTCTTTTTCCGAGAAATTGAGCAATGCACCGTCTTCGTCGCAGTTTTTGTGTTTCAAGGCTTTCACATGCACTCCACTTGCGAGCACATTCTCGTCAGCCACACGGTAATACACTTTCCAATGCCCATTCTCGTCGGGGGCTTGAACTGGCTTCACTTGCGCTTCTGCCACCTCGGCGAGTAGCACATTCTTGCCCTCCACTTTGAAAAGCTGGAAATTCATTTGCTGCTCTGGTCGGCAATACATTGTGGCTGCTTGCTCTATCATGTAGATTTCCTCGTCGCTTTTCACGCCGGAGATGTGGCCGTTGTCCTTCACGCCCACCAGCAAGCGTCCGCCTGAATTGTTGGCAAATGCCGAAATACTGCGAGCAATCTTCTTGGCATCGCTGATTTGATACTTGAAATCCTGATGCTCGTGCTCGCCTTCGTCGATTAATTGCAGTATGTAATCTTTAGTCTTCAATTCAAAGTGTAAGTTAAAGTGTGTATGATTTAGAAATTGTTCATGGCCCACCGCATTGCGTGGCGAACCATGAACAGTTATGTTTTTTAGAGTAGCTTTATTCGTTTGCCACAATTTGGCAACAAACCGTTTCGTTACTTGATTTCTTTATATGGTTTGTTCACCTTGTCTTGGAATGGAACAGGCTTGCCGTCCATAATAGCCTTCAAGTATGGTTTAAGCTTTTGGGCATACCAGTAGAAACCGATGTCGGTGAGGTGAATACCATCTACGGTGCCTTCGTTGTCAGGTCCCCACAGGTTCTCGCAATCCACATAGTAGAGGTTCTTTGGATTCTCGGCACGGAGCTTCAAATAATTCTTGTGGAACTCGTAGTTCTTTTGTGGAAGATATTTGCCGTAGAACGAGCTGTATTTTGCGTAAGAATACATCGGGCCTTCCACCATGATAATAGGCACATTGGGGCGAGCCTGGCGCAGAATGTTCACAAATCCATAAGTGAGCGAATCGCACATGTTTTTGGTGCAGTTTGGAATTGGGTCGATGATGAATGCCTCCACATCGGGGATTTCAGCCAAAGCCCTTGCCATATAGGTGTCCATCTTGCCTTCACCGCTGATAGCCACATTCACGCACTCGATGTTCAGGTCGCGCTGGAGAATGCTGGTCGCGACCATGCCCGGACGGCAAGCGCAGCCACCTTGCATGATGCTGGTGCCGTAGAACACGAATTTCTTGCCCTTGCGAGGGTTGTTCATCTTTGGCATCTCAATTTTTGCGCCTTTCTCCACGCCAATCTCAAACCAGTTCACGCCATCGTAAAGAGGCAGATAAATCATATATTCGTGCATCTTGCCGTCGAGTTTATCCACATACACCTTGGTTTGGATAGAATCCTTGCGAGGGGTGCCAGGCTTCCAAGAATAGTCGCGAACAGGGCGGTTGCAGTTCACGAATTGCCATTTCTGGTCGTCTTCGTCCCAAATATAGAGGTCGGCACCCTTGATGCCGGTGTCGGCCATGTGCGCCATGTGCATATTGGTGAGCAGATTGTAGCGTGCAGCCACACACTTTGAATTGGTGCGGAAGCGGAAACCTTCGCCAGAGGTGCATCTGAGGCGTTCGTAGAGCGTAGTGCGGCAACTGTCCTTTAAGTAGGCAGGCACTCGGAAATATGGAGTCTCAGAGTTGTTCCACCCTTTGTTAATCATTCTAAACTGGAGGGCATCGTAAAATTTAAGTGTATCCACACTGGTGAAATCTTGTGCAAAGGAGTTTTGCGCACACATTGCCATCGCCAGCAGCAACAATGCTTTTGAAATCGATTGAATAAATCTCATAATGTATGTTTAGGTTAAAAGTTATTTTAGTCGGTGCAAAATTAATGATTTTTCCACTTTCTGACAAAAAATATTAGCACACACAAAAAGAAACTGGAGCCCGCACTTTAGAGGGCTCCAGCTATCATGCGCCACACTTTCTGTGGTCACATTATGATTTTGGCATCTTATTGGAGAGTGCCGTCGGCAGCTTGCTTCACCATAGTTTCGTTAGCGGTGATGTAGATTTCCACACGGCGGTTTTGAGCGCGGCCAGCTTCAGTGTCGTTGCTTGCCACTGGGTTGTCCCATGCCATACCCTTGCTTTGCATACGAGTGCTGCTCACACCACTTTGGTTCAAGTAGGTTTTCACATTAGCGGCGCGTTGGGTCGAAACCTTTTCGTTAGCAGCGCGAGTACCCACATTGTCGGTGTAACCAAGGATTGTAACGTCGGTTTCTGGGTTGTTGCGCAATGATGTGGCAAATTCAGAGAGCGACTTCTTAGCACTTTCGCTCAAGTTGGTCTTGTTGAAGCCAAAGAGAATACCGCTGTCGAAGGTCACGCGAATACCAGTCAAGTTGTTTTGGTCGGTGATAGTGTCAACCTGTGCGCCATTGATTTGAGCCAATTCCTTAGCTTGCTTATCCATCTTCTTGCCGATAAGCACACCAGCAGTACCACCAGCAGCAGCACCCACAGCAGCACCGATAGCAGCACCCTTGCCATGACCAATCAAACCACCAATGATAGCGCCAACTGCTGCACCACCACCTGCACCACCAAGACCCATCTTGGTAGTGTTATTCATTGAACCACATCCCGACAAACCAAGTACCATTGCGGCACTCAGAAATAAACTCATGATTTTTTTCATATTCGTCTGTTTTTATTTTTGTGATATAATTAATTACATACCTTATAGACTAACAAATTGAAGCAAAGGTTTAACCCCGCCAAATAATTATCCTCACACGACCTAACGACCGATTTGGGATTTTCCTAATTACAAAATTAAAAAATTCTCCCGAAAATCCCAAAACCCACCTTACATTTTAAAACTACTTCACATTTATTGCTAATGAAAATGCACATCTGCTCCCATTACGCGTGCTATTGAAGCAGTATCGCCGTTGCCGACCTATTCATCATTTTTGGCATGGTGCGCCCCACTGGCGCGTTGATATAGGTTGGGTCGGCTATGGTGAATCGCTCGCCATTCACTTGCAGATAGTCGCCATTCACTGCGTCGGTGAAATGCACAGCGGCTGCCAAATGACCTGGGTAATACACCAAAGCGCATTTCAGCCCCACAAGGTTTCTCACCAATCGGGTGAACAAAATGGCACGGTCTTCGCAATCGCAATATGGATAATAGAGTGTTTCTTCGGCAAAGAAGGCACGGTCTTCACCCCACACTTTATCGTCGTACTCATACACGAAACCAGTCTGCACCCAGTTGAGAATCATTTCCACCTGATCCAATTGTGATTTGCCGGCTAAGCAAGGGCGCATTTGCTCCGAAATTGCCTCGGCTGTGCTTTCTTGAAGCGGCGCATTGGCAAGGAGTGCCCAGCGTGTTAATAAGTTGTCGTCTTTATACGACGACAGATAATCATTATAATAGTTAATCAAATTCTTGTTCACGCTCACATTCACCGCCAACTCATGATAGCGGCTTGATTTCAGCGTTCTCACACCCGACTCATCGTTGGCAAATCTGATGGGTTGGCTGATTTCAAGCGAAAGCGGCTGCTCGCCGGGGAACGACACATCACACGCTGTGATGCGTGAATTGAAGTTCTCGCCTTTGCGCTTCAGCAAATAGAAGCCCTCGCCGTCCATCACGAAGTATGGCAAATCATAAATCACATGTTTAGTGCCGAAAAGCAGCAGCAGTCTGCCATCAGCATTGCCCAAGCGCATCTGATAGCCACTTTGGCAAAAGAGCCATGCCGTGAGAGCGGTGGCGGCATTACACTCCCCACCAAAATAACTCTCACCCAGCGAGCGGAGCATGAGCAAATAGGCATAATCGTCGAGCTGGTGCTGGGTGCGAATCGCGATACAGTCGCGCACGGCATTGTCGTAGGCTTGCGATGAAAGTGCGCGCCACGCTGCCGACATATCTTTGATTGTGAAATTGCCGTTCAGCACCGTGAGTTGAGCGTCGGGCTGCTGTGGAAGTCGCACATCACCTCGTGTGCCATAAAATGTGAAGTGGTGAACGAATGGAGCCACGGTGGGCACATCTTTGATGGGCGAAACTGGTGTGGGCTGCACCACGGTAATGGGCGTGGGAGCCACAACCGTATCGAGCAAAATAGGGCGAACCGTCACGGGCTTTTGCTTGTCGTTTTCTGGCAAAACCACAGGTGGCACCGTCTCATCCTTTGGCTTTTTCACCACAGGCATTTGCTCATACCACTCCCAGGCACCTTTCAAAAACTCACAATATTTGGCATTCGCCTCTGCCCGAAAATCGTTGTAGGTCTGAGTGGCTTTTTGCTTGAATTGCTCGTATTTCTCACGGAAATCCTGGGCATCAGCCACCATTGCAGCCAATGCCAGCATCATTGTCAATGCCCCGATTCGCTTCCTCATTGTCAATCAAATTTTATTATCTCAGTTTCATACTGCGCCATTCGCTTGCCACAGTTGCCGATGGCACCACGGTAGGCGTTTGGCTCTTGCTGTTTTCCACAATGGAGCATTGGCGCACCTTGCTGTTGATATAGTCGCCCAGTTCGCCAAGGGTGGCATCGCCGTTGGTCTCTTGCAGCTTTTTCAGCAAGAAGTAGGTGAACATGCCGTGCGACTGCCCCTTGTAAGGATAGGCGGTTTCGTCGCCTTGCGAAGCAGAGAACACTACCATTTTTCCCTTTGGCGTGTCTTGGCGAGCCTTGATAGCCACACCACGCGCCGATGCCATCATTTCGCCACTTCGCTTTGCGCCAGAGAAGCAAGCGTCCATAAAGGCAACCACGCTTTGCGCTTGCAGCGACGACAGTTCCTCGTAAAGTTTGCTGACAGGATAACCAGTGTTATAGTCCCTTCCTGTGCCATCTACAGGCAAAAGATATGCCTGACTGGTGGCTTCGTTTGGAATACCGTGCCCTGAATAGTAGAACACCACTTTAGCCTGCCCATTGTAGGCATCGCTCACCTCTTTTATCCAGCCAAGCGCAGCACGGATATTGTTGAGGGTGGCATTTTCCACCAAGCGCACATTCTTTTCGGGCATTCCAAGGGTCTGCGTGCAGTATTGCTTCATCATTTCGCCATCATGCTTGGCAAATTCCACAGCCGATTCGTATTGGTAATTCTCGTTAGCGATAATCACGGCAAAGGTATTGGTGTTGTCGCTGGCGTTGAATGGAATGTTCTTATCCACATCACTGCTCAGCGAAGCCAAGGTGATAGCCTTGCGGTCGTTCACGATTTCGTCAACCGAAATCTTATTGCTGGCGAAGGTTTGATTGAAAGCCAAATTGATGGTCTTGTCTTCGGCATATTTTCCATATTTCTCCTTGATATGCACAGTCACCGGTATGCTGGTGCCACTATAATTGTTGTTGGCAATCAGGCTATACACAAGCGATTTGGTTTTACCACCTCCAAGCTTATCAATCGTAGCATACTGCTCACCATCAAGTAGCATCACATTATCTGGAATATCAATGCTCACAGTCACGTTTTGCGCCTCACCATATTTGGTGTTTTGGAGCAGCACCTGAAGGTCGAACGGACGCTTTTTCTGCAAACTATTGCCCGAAACACCTGTCACCGTGTAGTCAGCCACTTGCAGATATGGGGCATCAAACGCACGAGTGTTCACCGAAATATACTGTGGGTCGGTACCAAAGCCATTAGGCTCATCCACCATCACCTCAAACTGCACCTTGCCGTCGGCGGTGTTGATGCCTGTGGTCACAGGAATAGACACATCCATCGTGCCGCCTTGCTTGATCACATCGAGTGACGAATTGGAGTAGTGCAAATCATTGGTGGCGCCAGTGGCTTTCACCACAGCCCGACAAGCGATTCCATCGCCCAAGCCGGTGTTTTGGATTTTAAACTTGATATAGCAAGTTTCATTGGCATCAATAGCGTTATTGCCTGTGGCATCAATAAACTGAAGCGAGCCGGGCACAATGTCGAGCACCGGTGGCTTCACCTCTTTCACCACATTAAACGCCTTTGGCTTACTCACATTGCTCTGCCCCACAGCCATCAAGGCTGGGCAAAGTGCAAATACTACAATTAATCGATTCATATCTATATTGTTTTTATATTTTATTCATTATTTATGCCAATCCCGTGGGAGCTTAGAACAAAGAACCCTGCTATGTGAGGCAATGTGGAATTCTGCCAAACAAGGACAGTTTAGTTGCAAACTCAAAGGGCCAACCGCAAGCCAAGGTGGATGATGCGGTACGTCGGGATGCGGCCGTCACGATTCGACGAGCGACAGTCCCTGGCGCAGTAGCCCCAGCCACCGCCACGGCGCACGCGGCCCGACCCACTTTGAGGACCAGTAGGGTCGGTCTGCGAATATGATGTATAGTCGGCATACCAGTCGCTACACCATTCCCAAACATTGCCACTCATATCGTAGATGCCCAATTCATTTGGGGCTTTGGTGCCAACTGGGTGAGTTTTTCCCCCAGAGTTGTCCCAATACCAAGCCACATTATCAATGTCATTACTACCGCTATACTTGTAGCCACGACTGTTGTTACCACCACGGCAAGCAAACTCCCATTCAGCCTCGGTGGGGAGGCGGAAATTGCGCCCAGTCAGACGGTTTAGTTTTTGGATAAACTCCTGGCAGTCGTCCCAACTGACAGACTCCACAGGCAGGGCGGAACCTTTAAAATATGATGGGTTGCTACCCATCACGGCTTGCCAAAGTGCTTGTGTAACCTCGGTCTTGCCAATGTAGTAGCTGCTCAATGTCACACTATGAACTGGTTTCTCATCGCTGTCGGCATCATCTTCCTGTTCGGATGTGGCGCCCATGTGGAAAGTGCCACCCTCCACACGCACCATCTCAAACGACACGCCATTCACCGTGAATTTGCCAGAATTAACCTCCACTTTGAAGCAAATATTTGCACCTTCGAACTTTTCATGCTCGGAAAGCACATCCCACACTATACGGTGGCTACCTGCTGGAACCTGCTTATTCACATCACCACTCACGTGTTGCAATGGCGCACCCCAAGTGCAGCCGCCATCGGTGGAACAATTCACTAAGTCAACAAACCCTAACTTATCTATATCGTAGGTGATAATGATATTCTTGCCCTCTTGATAGGCATCCACATTGCTCACCGTCTGCCCAAAAGAGCAAACAGCAGTAACCACAGAAAGTAAAAGAAAAAATACCAGTTTTATCATATCAATAATGTATATTCAAAAAAAATAGCTTCATTTTCTGCCAAACAAGGACAGTTGTTGCAAACTCAAAGGGCCAACCGCAAGCCAAGGAGGTTGATGCGGTCCGTCGGGTCGTCGTAGTCACGATTCGACGAGCGACAGTACCTGACGTAGCTGTACCAACCACCGCCACGGCCCACACGGCCCGACCCACCGTAAGGACCTTTAGGATTGGTCTGCGCACTGCTGCTGTAACCGCCATACCAGTCGGCGCACCACTCCCATACATTGCCACTCATATCGTAGATGCCCAACTCGTTGGGCGACTTCGTAGCCACAGGGTGAGTTTTACCACCACTATTACCATCACACCATGCCACGCTGCCTAAATTGTTACTGCCACTGTACTTATAGCCACGGCTGTTGTTGCCGCCACGGCAGGCGAACTCCCATTCAGCCTCGGTGGGCAGGCGGAAGTTCTGAGCGGTCATTGAATTAAGCTTGCGGATAAACTCCTGGCAGTCGTCCCAGCTGACACATTCCACCGGCAGGTCAGCACCTTTAAAATTTGATGGGTTGCTACCCATCACGGCTTGCCAGAGAGCCTGTGTAACCTCGGTCTTGCCAATGTAGTAGCTGCTCAAAGTAACGGAGTGAACTGGTTTCTCATCGCTGTCGGCATCATCTTCCTGTTCGGATGTGGCACCCATGCGGAATGTGCCACCCTCCACACGCACCATCTCAAACGACACGCCATTCACCGTGAATCTGCCAGAATTAGCCACCACCTTAAAGCAGATATTGGCACCCGACAGCTTTTCACGCTCGGCAAGCACATTCCACACTATGCGGTGGCTGCCTGCTGGCACCTGCTTGTTGACATCGCCAGTCACTTGACGCAATGCTTCGCCCCAAGTGCGACCGCCATCGGTGGAGCAATACACATCGCCCACACTACCAGCCTTATCCGTATCGTAGGTGATAATGATGTTTTTGCCCTCTTGATAGGCATCAACATTGCTCACAGTCTGCCCAAAAGAGCAAACAGCAGTGAAGCAAACAAGTGATAGAAATAAAGTATAAATTCGTTTCATATTATTTTTTCGTAAGGACGCGAGGGCTAAATTTGCGAATCATAACGTAGGGACATGCCTTTGGCATGTTTCAAATGCGTTGATACATTGCTGATTGCCATCGAAACATGACGAAGGCATATCCATACGCTATGGCGTTTGCGTGTCTGCGCATTGCTGATTGTCATCGAAACAAGCCAAAGGCATGTCCCTACGCTATATTGCGTTTTTTTTTAAGTTTACACTACCTTGTGATGGTGAGAGGGATTTTTTTGAGCTGGAGGTTGAGGTCGTGTAAGCGGCTGCTTCCAAGCCATTTCAAAAAATCCGCTTCACTGAGCGAGCGTGGCAAGGAGTGCTCTAAGCTTTCATCTGACGCCTTATAAAACGGCTGCTTGGAGAACAGCACATACAGCACATTATGCTCCACGGCACGAGAGGCAGTAAGCACATACTCGTCAACCAACGCCTTTTCGGCTTGCGGTGCCTTTTCCACGGAAAAGAACACATAATCGCAATTGGCTTTCACCTGCTGCACCCCCGACTGCGCACGCTGATAGGGCAAAAGGCAAAAAGCCTCGCCATCGCCAGGCAAAAGATACACAGCCACATAACCATCAATGGGCGAACGGAAATAGAGATAAAGGTCGTTGCCGTCTTTAAACTCGGTAGCCATATCGGCACGCTCAGGATGGTTGCGGAGCGGTTCGGCAATGAAATTCACCTGCGCCGAAATCAATTCGCGCGCTTTTCCTTTCACTTTCACCGTCACAACCATCATGCCATCTGTGAACTCAATATTGCATTGAGGTTTGCCTATGGTTTCCAGCCACTCGCCTTTCACATCCGATGCGCTATAGGAGAAAAAAGAGGTTTGCGATTTTGACTCCTGCCCCTCGGCGGTATTCTCCAACCGAGTGGTGTTTTCTTGCGAAATCAGTGTGCCAAACTCATCGGCAATGGCTTGAAGTTTGGCACGCTCAAGAGCCACCTTCATCGCCTCGTCGGGACTTTGGTTGCTCGGCGCATGATACACATAGGTGGCCTCAACCGTTTTCACCTTTGCGGCAAAAGCGCTTGAAGCCAATAAAACTGTGAACGCAAATATCAGATACTTGATGGGCATATCATTTTGCAAAGCCGAGCGCCTTGTCGAGCTGCTCATGCAAATCTTTTCCTTTTTGTTGCAAATCTTCGCGAATAGCTTGACGAGCAGCCTCTTTTGCCATTCCTAAATTGTAGGCCAAACGCAAAAGCACTTCCTTGTTTTTGTTTGGCAATGTGCGGTAAAGTTCTACCACGGTGATGGTTTTGCCAATCTTTTGCGAAATAAGATTCTTGCTTGCCAACACACTCTCGGTGATAGAGGCAGCCTCCTCTTTGCCAAGTTGCTTATTGGCAACGGTGTTTTCAATCAAAGCTGTGACTTCGGTCTGAATCTGACCTGCGAGATTCTGCTTGGCAAGTTCATAAGCCTGCGCCTTGGCCGCATCATAATTTTCTCCAATCGACATCGCCTCGCTCATCAAGAATTTTGGATAACCCAACTCATCTTCCTCTTGCTGCTTGAGATAGCTGCGATCGAGCTGCTTTTTAAGAGGGAGAGCACCAGGGGCTGCCTTCCACCCTTCTTTTTCCAACTTCTTTGCTTCTTTACGAGCAGTTTTCGATGATTTTGAGTCGAGTTCTTTCTTTGCAGCCTTTTGATTGTCGGCATTCATAGTAAGTGGAGCTGCCATCAGCATAAATGCTCCAATAATTGCGATGATTTTCTTCATTTTTTCCGGTTTTTAATATGTTATTATTTGTTTTTTCTAAATAAAAAGAGGTTGAATGTTTTCAACCTCCAAATTTAGTGAAAATCGCGCACCTACCCAACGCTTTCCGACAAAAATTTTGGAAATGATATACAAGTTGTCCCTGTGATAATTTAGTAATGATTGAAAAAATCCC
>OLSD01003168.1_pt1 | contig 10628 bp, 3 predicted proteins | sample 1672211 | NCBI WGS metagenome assembly OLSD01 (sample SAMEA3136659, study PRJEB25190) | human gut metagenome
TAAAGTTATATAAACTTAAATATCAGAGAGTTATAAATTATTCAGTAAACACTAAATAATTGTTAAATTGATAAGTGTAAAGGAACAAGTTTAATAGAAATGTAATAATTTTGCAACGCTAATTAAAAAAATACTAACAGACATACGAAAAGATATATGTCGAACTAAAACAAAGCTATCTGAGGAGTTAACGTATTGAGGGTACAATCGTGAAACTACTATCAGCTCTACTAAAGTTAATCTATGATGTAATAAAAACTGGGTTACAATAACGATGAAGACATTTATGGAAGGAAAGCTGACAGCTTTCAGAGGCATCATCATGCTAATGCTGATGATGTGCGCAGGACTTGTGGCCAAAGCCCAAGTGAACGCAGTGACTAAACAGAAGCCGGTTATCTCTATCGGTCTTAACGGAAAGGACGGATATGGAGATAAGAGCAAAGGCGAAAAGGCAACGTATCTCAATGACACCAAGTTCATTGAGCCGGCAATCGTCGTGTATGAAAACGACAAGAATCAGACACGGGTAACTAACCGCTTCTACCTCTCGTATTACCTTACGAGCGAGACCGCTGACGGTACAAAAGGCACCAACAAAGTGGAAAAAGACGAGACATGGAATGTTGACAAAGCTACAGGCACAAGAGTGAACACCCGCTATGGCGACATCGAGACTGGACACTCGGCTGGCGTGGTATTCGTTCATGTAAAAGCTGTGCCGTCAGACCGTTACACCGACATGTTTGAAGAGGCGGAAGCAACATACCGCATCACTCTGAACAAGGTACAGGCTGAAGCACCGGTAAGGGTAGTGCCGGAGTTCGTTACCGGCGAGACATACCGCAACGACTGGTATGCCGCAACAGGAACCACAATATCTCTCCCGAAATTCAAAATCAACTATGTTACCACCGATAACAATGGTAAAACACTTGACGTGGACATAACAAAGAGATTCTCCGTGACGGCAACGGTAATGGACGGGTCAGATGGACTGGCTACGGTTGCGAGCTATGACTACAACAGTCTGGAGAAAGGCAACGAAAAACTGAACACCACTGTCATCAACACCGGCAGCACAGCCGGAGTGGCAAAGATAAGATTCTCTTTTACACCTCTCTATAATAATGCATACGACAATATAGATGATGTAGTGTTAGACCTGAATATCATCGACGAGAAGGTTTCTCCGAAACTCATCTTCGCCGACGCAAAGCAGCTGGCATATACCGGAATGCAGAACATGAGCATGCAGCGGCCTACGGTATACGACCAGTTCGGAAACGACATCACGCCTACGGTTTCTTACACCGATGGCAATAAGCCGCTGTGGATAGCATGGTCTGTAGCACCGCTGGCTGCAGGCAAGGCGATGCATACGCCTAACGGGTGGCAGACCCCTCTTATGTCGGAACAGGGCACGCAGACCCCTCCTGAGAATATCACTGTATTCTGGAATGCTGGAGTTACAGCATACGGTCCGGACAATCTGAATTCCGGCGACGTACCATTCCAGACAGACGTCCGCCGCAATGAGTTCGTGGCGTGCGACATGTCGAGCCGCGATGCCGCAATGAAGACCTGCAAGCTTGGTTCGTATTCAGTAAATGTTTACTGCCAGGTTTATCCCAACGCCTATAACGAACCGGCAAAAGCAAAATACAATGCGTCTGAAGACAAATACGAATTTGAGATAAAGCCGCGCCCCGTAAAGATTATGCTCACCCCCGACGTGAAGGACGTGAACATAACGAAGGACACGAAGATAAACATGCAGAACCGCTTTGAGGTTATCGGAGTATATGTGCCGGAAATCGACGATACGAAATTAAATAAGGACAAAGGTGAGCGGTATGAGCTTCGCCATAATTCGGAAGCAGCCGACTTCGGATGCGAATACACCATAAAGTTCAAAAGAGGAGATGTACAAATAGACAATTATCCTTATGACGACGCAGACCACCATATCGTAGTAGACAAAGACGGGAACAAAATCAGCGACCCCGACAGCTACAAAGGCGAAATGTGGGACATATACTGGTCAGTAAAGGGTCATAATACAGATTCGAACTGGACTCTGACGTTCCTCAAGACGGGAAATGTCGACCTGACCTATTCCATGTATCCATACAATATCGGATACTTCGAGGATGGCACAGGAACTACAACCGTAAACGAGACCTTCAACATTCAGGATAAGGTTACTCCTACCATCACAGTCACTCCGGACCCAATCATCATCTACACGAGCGACAAGGACTTCCCTACGCAACCTAACATTACGGTGACTGACGGTTTGGGAAATGACATAGAGAAATATTATGATCTGAAGCTTTCTGACGAATCAAAGAAGAAGTTAGAGGATGCAGGAATAACCATTGACGATAAAGGCGACTTCATTATCTCTAAAAAACCTGTAAATGGCGACTATTCAGACCTTACATTCATAGCAACTCCAAAAGAAGAATATAAGGACAAATACAATGAGGGCGAGACTACATTCAGAATCATTGTAAAGGACCTTGGTGAGGAGCAGCGCTTCTCTTGGGCTGTATTCGACAAAAAAGGAAACCACATCGGTACCGGCAAGGACAACATTCCTACCGAGGACCACGTTCACGGCAAGCTCGTACTTACTGGTGCCGGCGTAGTGAACGGAGGTTATACTATCGATGCCATCCCGGGACTCACGGTGCAGTTCGGAAAGCTTGCAGAGGCTACAGGCGACAGTGCGACTGTGGAAGACCCATGGATTGCCAAGACAAGCGATGATGGAAACAAGGTTGTTATATATGGCGACCCTGTAGAGATTGACCGCGAGACAGGTCTGCCTGTAGACGGCACCTTCTATATCCTAACTCCGCGCACCAACGGATTCCTCACTATTGATGCCAAGTTCAAGGATGGCAACAATATCGTGCTTACGGATGCCAAGGGCAAGGAGAAGCAGTATATCGACACGAAGAATACGGATAAGAAGCCTGTGCAGTTCCGTTATCCTATCTTTGCCAACACCACATACTATCTGTATAACGAGGGCGACGCCGACTCTTACGAGCCTCTGAAGATACATGGTATCAGCTTCGAGCCGGGCTTCATCACCCTGCGCAACGACATGAAGCCTATCGAGAGCGCCACAGCCTACGCCAACGGCTATGCCGGAGCACTGCCTACATTGACAAGCAGCACCACGGCAGTGGATGAGTTCGTGGACTACAATATCACGGGTAGTCTGAAGAACTCAAGCGAGAATATCGCAGACTATGCCGAGATAAGCAAGGACTACGGAACGGTGACCACCAAGTTGAAGGGCACACACAGCATGTTCAATACCGGAACACAGAACATCGAACATCACGACGCCCTGCAGCTCAAGGAGAACTACATGAAGGTTTACGCCGAAGTGAAGTCGGCATACAAAGGCTCTACTATAAAGAAGGTGCCTGCTTACGACCTCTATATCGGTGCCATCCCTACGTATGTAATGGAGGACGGATACACGCCTAACGTGCTTGAGTGCATATCCACTACCAACTATCCTACACATATCCGTGCATTCTTCGGCGGATGGGAGGACGGCGAGAACCGTCCTTATATCAAGAACAACAAGATAGGCGAGACGGACGAGAGCAAGATAGAACTGCTCGTGGACAGCTGGAAGACTTCTAAGATGGACTCCGTGGGCAGTAACCAGCGCGTCATAGACAACTTCTCTTTCGGTTCGTTCGGTACACAGAACGCCACTTCGGAAACGGTGAACGCCACATTCGTCTATGACAAGGACAATGAGGACCAGACCTACAACGTGCCTTGCCGCGGAACATACGTGCAGTTTGAGCCTGACGAGAGCGGAACAATCGCTGTATACATCATACAGAACGGTATGGTGGCATACGACGGCGACCCTGACAATGCAACGAAGAAAGGCATAAACAAGCTGAAGCTCAACCCTGTATTTATCACCGACGAGACGGGAACCCCAGTGGAACTCGCCAAGTGGACACACTCTCTTGAGGGAAGCAATACTGACGCTTACACAGAAGCCGTAATACGATGCAGTTATGCTGATATGGTGAAAGACTGCAATGGAGTGGACCTGACCGACAAGTCTGGCAAGGAAGCCGAAGCACTGCTCACGAAGGTTGGATATATCGGCAGCGAAACACAGCAGGCAACGATAAAGAAGGGCGACCCTCAGCAGGTATACGACATAGCGAAGGTGCTCGATGAGAATGCCGTTCCTGGTTCAAAGGGATATTCTGTCATCACCAAGGCATACACCCGCTACTCCTTCCGCGTGAAGGCAGGCAAGAGCTACTTCCTCTTCATGAACGGCTCAAAGCTCGGCAACGACGGCTTCGCCTTTATGCCTGACGGATGGACTCCAGACCGCACTCCTGCAGAGTTGACTACTGTAACTCTCGATGAGAAAGGCACAGCAGAAGGCAGCAAGGACGAGTTCATAGGCAAGGAAAAAGACTTCGCACACTACGACAAGACTGTAAACGTGAAACTCTACCACAGCTTCAAGGCAGGACAGTGGACAGCCCTGAGCCTTCCGTTCAGCGTCAACGACACACAGATGCACAAGATCTTCGGCGATGACGCATGGATCATCAGCCTCGATCAGATAAAGGACAAGGAAACGATAAACGGCGTGGACTACTACAACGTGGCGCAGTTCCTGCAGCATAACTACCACTGGGTGGTTGCCGGCAGACCGTACTTCATCCGTCCGGGCAAAGACTTCAAGGCCCTTGTGGACGAAAGCGGCAGACAGTATATCATGATTGACAGCGTGACATTCGAGCGCGGCGCTTACTCCACCGATGCCGCCGGTACAACTACCGGCACGGGCTATATCAAGGCAAGAACACTGGAGCAGAACAACAAGAAGGTGTTCAACTTCAAGGCTATCTATGAGCCTACCACCATCACGGCGGGCGACTACTTCGTGGGCAGCACACCTGACGGCGAGGCTCAGCTCTATCGCGCCACAAAGGACACTAAGCTCAGCGGCTACCGCGCCTTCATCGACAACCAGGGCAAGGCAAACGGCGCACGCATCGGTTCGTTCGGCTTCGGCAGCATCGACGAACAGGGCAACGGAGGCACCACGGGCATCGATGAGGTATATGAGTTCCACGACAACGGCATCAGCGGCAGACTCGCCAGGAAGAAGGGCGTGTTCTCCGTGGACGGCACGAAGGTTGCCGACTCTGCCGCCGACATCGACAGACTGCCTTCGGGCATCTATCTGGTGAACGGTCAGACGATAGTGAAATAAACAAGCATACGGGTTCCGCAGGTTTCAAGGCTTGTCTGCAAAGGCGGGCCGGGACCTGCGGAACATAATTCAAAAGTACATAACTCAAATCAGAAACAATCAATTATAATGAAGAAGAATTATACAAAGCCAGCAATAGGAATGCAGTCAATCGAACCATGCGCCATCATGGCAGGAAGCGGTCCGACACCTCAAAAGTATACCACCGTCACTGTTGGCAACATGGCAGGCAGTCAGATTCAAGAGACAGGCATTTTCAAAGGCGGAATCGATGCCACCGATGACGTCACCCCCACATCAAAGAATCATTCCATGTGGGATGATTGTGAATAGGCAATCAGTCTATTGAAAATAGACAATCAAACAGATTTTACCCTCACACCCTCACCTCTACCCTCACCATCTTTCGCTTTGGCTGTCAGACGGTTAGGCAAGAAAGTGAGGGTGTGAGGGTAAGAAAAGAAAAAAAGTTTTTTATTAATATCTTGTATACTTGCCTCCAGACTTCGTCAGGAAAGGGGAAGGGAGACTGTCAAGAAAGTTCAGTTGTCTTGGTATAGATTTGGATGCCCTTGTTTTCTTCGTGTCTGCTCCTACATTATTGAAATACACCCATAAAAAGCAGTCCTTTAAATGTAAAATTTCTCATAGTTCTATTATTTTAGTTTATATTCTTTTTTCTCATATCAAAAAGTGGCAAACTTGCACATTTTTGATCTTAAGCCTATAAACGGAGTATGACAACCCCCCAAAAGTCCATCTATTCCTTACTACCCTTACCCAAGAGGAAATCGGAGAGGCTCATCATCAGAATGCCCTCTTCATTATAACCCGAATGATATCTATCCCCTACGATAATCAGTTTGCGGAAGCCGTCGTTTACATTCAATAAAGGAGCTTGCTCCTGATCTACCTTCTCCTTATCAGGCAAGGCGAAAGCCGACTGGATATAGAGACGTTCATCATGACGGTTCACCACGAAATCAATCTCAAGATTCCGACGCTGCAGCTTGCCATTTTCATCTCGCTTGAAACTCTCAACTACGCCGACATCCACGCCATAGCCTTGTTTGCGAAGCTCGTTATAGATAACATTCTCCATAATATGAGTGTATTCTATCTGTCGGAAGTCAAGAACTGCATTTCGGATACCGATGTCCTCGAAGTAATACTTGGTGCCTGTACCAATATATTTGCGACCTTTCACATCATAGCGCAATGCCTCGCTGATAACGAAGGAATCCTGTAGGTATTCCAAATACTTGCTGATAGTATTAACACTTATATCTACTCCACCAACCGACTTGAACGTATTGGAGATTTTCAAGACATTGGTACATGAACCTATCGTTGACGCAAGGAAACGTACCAACTCTTTCATACCTTCAGGGTTCTTTAGACGATTACGCTCCAAAACATCCTTCAGATAAACCGTCTCATAAATCTCACGAAGATAGTTCTGTTTCGCTTCAGGAGTTTCTATCTGCGCCACAGCTGGCAATCCACCATAAAGATAATAGGTTTCCAGGGCTTGGCGTTCCTCTCCTCCTACCACTTCATAATATTCAGCAAAACTCAGCGGATGGATTCGGATTTCCCAACCTCGACCACGAAACTCAGTTATCACATCTTTTGATAGGAATCGGGCATTGGAACCAGTAACATAGACCTCTGCATTCTCAACATGGAGATAAGAGTTGAGCACATCCTCAAACTCCTTTACCATCTGAACCTCATCAAGAAGAATGTAATACTTCTCCTTGTCAACCATCTGAGCATCTATATGCTCTAGCAAAGCATCTGGGTCACGAAGTTTCTTGTTACGACGGTCTTCAAGATTTACCTGTATGATATGATCCTCCGCAACACCTCTTTCAAGCAAATGCTTGCGGAAGATGTTGAATAAGAGGAAAGACTTACCGCATCGACGGATACCGGTAATAATCTTTATCATCCCATTGCCTTCTGCAGAGATGAGCTTACTTAGATATCCCTTGCGTTTAAAATATACCATTCATTGAAAATTTTTGTGTCAAGACACATATTTTTGCAGCAAAAGTACACTTTTTACTTGATAATGCCAAAGTTTTAAGAGAAAAAAGGACTCATCCGATAATCCCCAATGTTTATCGGGTGAACCGATTTGAGAGCAAATGTTAATGCTTAAATACAAAAATGGGGTACGATTGCTCGTACCCCTATATAAAAATATTGTCTCACACGGATGCTTGCCACCCATTATTCTACAGCAACTTTCTTCACGCTACCATCGCTATACTTCACGATATTCAATCCCTTGTTTGGATCTACCAATCGCTGACCATTAACAGAATAGCGAGATACTTCCTCGACATCAGTAGAGGTTGTAGTCTTGTCGATGCCTGTTGCATCGAATTCTACTATGTTCTCAAAGTCACCCCATGCGTCTGCAAGGAAATAGTCTGTTTGTTAGCGGTCCTTAGCCTGTATTATGAATAATTCAGGCTAAGGGAGAATGAAAATAAATTATGAGGAACCCATGGATATTACCCCATGAATTCCCCATAAATAAAATCAATAAGAATTATCTTATTGTCGGAACCTTTATTGTAGTCTGGCTTCCGTCTGCGTATCTGATAGTGACGATATTGATAGAGCCAACGGCATTGCCCAACGGGATACTGCACTCACTGTCGTTCACTGTGGTATTGCTCAAAGACTGGCCTGCGAGGTCTGACACCTGTACGCTATATATGTTCTTCTCTGCGCTGACAGAAAGCTGTCTGTTGCCGAGCTTTATCGTTGTGTCGCCGGTGTAAGCCTTTGCGTAGATTCCTGTGGTGGCATCGTTCACGATGTATACAGGAATGTCGATGGCAGAGCTGAGTCCATCGTTTGACACAACTTCGATCTTTGCTTCATACAGAGCCTTGTCCAGACCAGAGGCATCCACATTCACGTTGAGCGTGGTGCTGCTGCCCGGTGCCACTTCAAACTGTTTCTTGTCCAACGACAGCCAGTTGATGGCTGGAGTGCGCTTTCCGCTGACGTTCGCACGGATACAATAGTTGAAGTCCATGCCCAGGTCGCTCATCGACCACCATGTTTCTACGTCGATATTCACCATGTCGCCAAAGCCCACGATTGCGCTGCCCTTGTCGATACCGATGCAGTACTGGCTTCCGGTCAGACCCGAAGTCTTGTATCCGATCCAGAGGTCAGTGTCGCCTATCTTCACCGGCTTGTCGAGCACGATGTGGTTCCAGGAGTTCTTATCCACGTTGAATTCCTTCTCGGCGATAAGATTGCCGTTCTTGCTCTGTGTACCTTCGCCGTAGATCACTATGCTGTTGTCGGTAGCTGGCGTTCCGATATATACGTCGACGCTGGTGATTTCCATTCCCGAAAGGGCTGAAAGCATATTGCCGGGGTAATAGTTGGCATAGATGGCAGAGGTGGAATTGCTGATACCCGTCAGCCCGTTCTGTCCCTTGTCGTACTTCAATACATACTCCGTGCCCTCGCTTGCATCCGGATTCGCTACGCCCATGACGGCAGCACGACGGAGGAGCTTACTCTTCACCTCGGCTGGTACGTTGGTCTTGCATATCGTATAGCTGGATGTAGGAGCGTTCGGCAGGATATAGTCGTATTTCAGTTCGCCGGTCAATGTTTCTCCGCCATTGTTCGCGATGTTGAGCGGTATCGCCTTCTTGTCGCCGCTCGTTGCGGCTTCGATCATCTCGGCAGACAGGTTTATTGCCGGCAGGTTCTCACTGTTCACCACGGTAATGGTGTAGTCTTCCGTCTCGCCGAAATCGTAGGTGCCGGTAGGCAGCGGCGTATCGAACGAGGCCACGATGCGCAGGCGCTTGTCGCCGAGCTTCACGTTGCTGCCGGTAGGTATTTTCACTTCACCCGTTCCGTCGCGCAGCTCCAGTGCCTCGCCCACATCGTTGAAGGAACCGTTGCCGTTCCAGTCGATCCATGCCCCGAGGGTCACGAACTTGTTGTTCGGCGTAACGCTGAGCGTGAGAGTACCGCCAGGCTGTATCGAGGTCTTCATATCTGTGAAGTCGGAATATGTGCTTGCCTCCGAGGTGTTGTCGATATCGCCCACCTTCACGTTCTTTATATAATAGTAGCTGCTTGCCGACATTGATTCCGGATAGGACACGGTGCCGTCGCCAATGACGATGTCGATGGAGAGCTCGTCGTTGCCCAGTGCCTCGCAGCCAGGAGTGGCATTCTTCACGGTTATCTTGTGTTCGCCTGCTTCAGAGCAGTCCACTCTCGTCTGGAACGTATACTTATACGACTCCATCGAACCAATAGAGGCACCCAGTTTCTCTGTCGCCAGAAGTTTGCCGTCGAGCCAGAGCTGCAGTGTGATATCCTTGATATCCTGCTGGCCGATGTTCTGCACTTCCACCTGCACCTTTGAGTATTTGCCGGCATCCGACACTGTGGGTGAGAGGAATCTGTTGATTTTCATTGCCTTCTGCGCAATCAGCTCGCCGCTGCCATAGAAACAGTAGCAGCAAGAGAGGGTCTGGTTCCACGTAGGCTCGTTGCCGTCGCGCTTGTCAATCTTCATAAGGCTGTATTCGGGCGATGAGTTCGTGGTGAACAAAGACAGATAGCATCCGATGCTTTCGTCGCCTGTGTCGACAGCGCTTATCTGCATAAATCCGTGGTCCATCTTCAGCTCTTCGCCGAGGTCAACACGAAAGAAGTACATCTCGGAGAAGCCCTGCTCTTCGGTACCTCTTTTTATTCCGGTCTTTTCGCCAACTACATCCACAATCTTGTTGAATACCTGCTTGCCGGGTTTTCCGTCCTCGCCGTCCTCATAGAATGCCACTCTCACCTTTATCGGCTTCGTCATCTGGCCGTTCTCGTCGATTCCGCCTCGGTCGGTGCAGTATACCCAGCCGTTGTCGGGGCTGTAGTAGTTGAACAGTCCGATGAAGCGCACGGCGTTGAACTTATAGTAGCATCCGCTGAAATGCTGGTAGAGGCTCGTGGCTGCATCCTTTCTTCCTTCGTCGGACGAGGCGGTTCCGGTCATCACACCGTCAAACTCCTGGTATTCTCCGCCGAACACTGTTCCCTCGGAACATCCCAGCAGCTGTTCTGCCGTGACTCTTGCCGGTGCGCGGTCGAACGCTTTCGACGGCAGCAGCGTCCTGCCCTTGGTTATGCTACCGGCAATGTTCTGCACTGTCTGGGCTGATGTCGTCATAGCGCATGTCATGGCTATGACGGATAGGAGTAAATGTTTTCCCATAGAATTAATATCTTTAATTAAACAATTCTTTTTAGCCCTAAAAGAGCTATTGTGTCTGCCAATGTATCT
>OLSD01003172.1_pt1 | contig 10618 bp, 10 predicted proteins | sample 1672211 | NCBI WGS metagenome assembly OLSD01 (sample SAMEA3136659, study PRJEB25190) | human gut metagenome
TATGTATTGTATACTGAGCATGTAATCAGAAAACAACACACCACGGAAGGGGTTATAAAAATGGAGCGATTTGAACTGCGGTATGTGATGGGACACATTGAGGTATATGATGAAAACGGCCGGTTCTGCTTTTCTGCGGATCATGTGTCCGAGGCCATGGAGGAATTGCGGGAGGAGTTCAGCGCAGCCTGACCCTTACCGGCTGATAGGCGAAAAAAGTCTGCCTTCCAAATGGAAGGCAGACTTTTGCAGAGCATTTTCTTATCTGTCGCTATTTCAATCAGCATTTATGAATACGCACTCTGCAAGACTCTATTTGCCATTTATTCTGCCCGGCTCCGGTGCTCAGCTCAGAACCAGCCATTCAAGAGGTCCAGTACGCCGGAGAAGTCCCCGGTCATCGTATAGCCGCCCTTCTGCGTATAGAGCGTTCCGCGGTCATCCATTGAGATCTCCTGCTGATTTTCAAAGCTGAAACGGTACACATACTGATCGTAGGGACCGATCTTGCCGTCAGAGGTTCCCCGCCGTACTACTTGAACGGTTTCCAGTTCATTCAACAGGGCTTCCTTCTGAGCGTCCGTAAGATCGCGCCTTTCCGCACCGTCCACAGATTCCCGCGCCACGGCGCAGGAGAGCTCCAACAGCTTTTCCGGGAATACCGCCGATGCCTTTTGGGGAAAGGGTTTTACAATGACGATCACCGCAATCAAAACCACAACCACAGCCGCTAAAAAGGGAATCGAAATTTTCTTTTTCATATCGCTTTCTCCTTTTTATGTTCGTTCATAGGCATTCCGCTAAAAGCTGCGTTACCACTTTTTCAGCACACCCAGAAGGCCCCGCTTGAGCACCTGACCGCCTGCTGAGATCAGTTGGGACTCGATCTTGGCCGCCCGGCGCTCCGCCTTGCGGCGAGCCTCGTCCTCCAGCTTCTGCTTACGTTTTCGTTCGGCCTCTTCCTCTTTCAGACGCAGCTTTTCCGCCTGAGCCTCCTCCTTTTCACGGGCCTTGCGGTCGGCCTCCTCCTGCTTGGCGGCCTCCGCTTCCTCCCGTTCCGCTGTCAGCACCTCGTAGGCTGACACGTTATCCACAAACTCGTCATACTTCTCCATGCCGTCGTGCATCATCACCTTGGCCCGGACCATCGGCTCCGGTGCCGCCATCAAGCTTTGTGGGCAGATGATCTTCGTGCGCTCCACCATAGCGGGTACGCCCGCTTCGTCCAAGAACGAGGTCAGCGCCTCGCCCACGCCCAGCTCCATGATGGCATCCTCCGCCTGAAACGCGGGATTGGGCCGGAAGGCCCGCGCCGCCGCGCGGACAGCCTTCAGCTCCGTGGGGGTATAGGCCCGGAGGGCGTGCTGCACCCGGTTGGAAAGCTGTGCCAGCACGGTGTCGGGAATATCGCTGGGGCTTTGCGTCACAAAGTACACGCCCACGCCCCGGGAACGGATCAGCTTCACCGTCTGCTCCACCTTTTGCAGCAGCACAGTGGGTGCATCGCGGAACAGCATGTGGGCCTCGTCAAAGAAGAATACCATCCGGGGCTTGTCCAGATCGCCGGCCTCCGGCAGGATCTCAAACAGCTCCGACAGCATCCACAGCAGGAAACTGGCGTACAGCGTGGGATTCTGCACTAACTTGATGCAGTCCAGCACATTGATCATGCCCCGGCCGTCAGCAGCCATGCGCATCCAGTCGCGGATGTCCAGCGCCGGTTCCCCGAAAAACAGCTCGCCGCCCTGCTGCTCCAGCGGCAGCAGCGCCCGCAGGATCGCCGCCACCGACTGAGACGTGATATTGCCGTAGGTCATCATGTACTCGGCGCGGTGCTCGCTGACATGGGTCAGCATGGCCCGCAGGTCCTTCAGGTCGATCAGCAGCAGCCCCTTGTCATCCGCAATTTGAAACACGATGTGCAGAATTCCCTCCTGCACCGCCGTCAAGCCCAAAATCCGGCTGAGAAGCTCCGGTCCCATGTCGCTGACGGTGGCCCGGACGGCGTGGCCGCCCTCCTGATAAACATCCCAGAAGGTGGTGGGATAACCCTGGTAGACAAAGCGGTCCCGCAGGCCGAATTTGTCGATGCGCTTTTCCATGCCCTCGCTGCTCTGGCCCGGCGCGCAGATGCCCGCCACGTCGCCCTTCACATCACACAGAAACACCGGCACACCGGCGTCGGAAAAGGACTCCGCCATCACCTTCATGGTGACGGTCTTGCCGGTGCCGCTGGCCCCAGCGATCAGTCCGTGGCGGTTGCACATATTCAGCGCCAGTTCCACCCACTTGCCACCTGCCAGACCCATATAGATCTTCCCGTTTTCGTACATGAAGCCACCACCGTCATTTGTTAATGCTCTTTTTCATCATTATACCTGCGCGCCCGCCCCGGTGCAAGAGCAAAGAGGTACGTTTCCCCTGTTCATAAGGGTTTTTCAGCGGTCAGACAGGCAGACGCCGCCTTATAGCTGTGAAAGGCATAAGGCCCCCCAGAAGAAGTATAGGTAATACCTCCAATTAGCTTAACTTATTTCTGCCAAAATCGGCACCTTTTTAACAAATCGTGCAAAAATCGCAACAATCTTTCCGAAATTTTGTGGCGAGATCCCACGGAAAAAGCCGTGTCAGGAATTGACATTTTCTGTCGTGTCTGAGATAATAAATACATTGAAGCACAGGCAACTGACGGAACGTGGAGCACCACATGGAAGCCTGCTGTCATACGTACTGTCGACCGTCTGGGCAAACCTGTTCTCCATGGAGATCCATGGGGACCGGTTTACCCTTTTTTTATTTGCATTTTTATCTTTTTAAGGAGGATCGCATGAAAAAAGTAGCAGTCATTATGGGAAGCGACTCTGACTGGCCCGTTGTAAAAGGTGCCTGTCAGCAGCTCGAGACCTTCGGCATCCCCTATGAGGCCCACATTCTCAGCGCCCACCGCACCCCCGCCGCCGCCGCGGACTTCGCCAGAAGCGCCCGGGCCAACGGCTTCGGCGTGCTGATCTGCGCTGCCGGTATGGCGGCCCATCTGGCGGGCGCCTTCGCCGGAAACTCCACCCTGCCGGTTATCGGCATCCCCATGAAGGGCGGCGCTGCGGACGGACTGGATGCTCTGCTGGCTACCGTCCAGATGCCCAGCGGCATCCCCGTGGCTACCGTGGCCATCAATGGTGCGAAGAATGCCGCCGTGCTGGCCGCTCAGATTCTGGCCGTCAGCGATGACGCACTGGCCGCCAAGCTGGACGCTCAGCGCTCCGAGATGGCGGAGCAGATTGCCGCCAAGGAGGCCAAGCTGCAGGCGGAGCTGGCCCACTAAGCTGTTCACACAAGCATTGATCTTTTCCTGATAAAACCGATATTCAAAACATTTTGGAGGTACAATACTATGGAACTCGTTTATACTGGCAAGACCAAGAACGTTTACGCTCTGGAAAACGGCAACTATCTGCTGAAGTTCAAGGATGACTGCACCGGCAAGGACGGCGTATTCGATCCCGGCGAGAACTCCGTGGGCCTGACCATCGACGGCGTGGGCGATGTGAACCTGCGCATGAGCATCTATTTCTTTGAGAAGATCAACGCCGCCGGCATCAAGACCCATTTTGTCAGCGCCGACCTGAATAATACCACGATGGAAGTCCTCCCTGCCAAGGTCTTTGGCCATGGCCTGGAGGTCATTTGCCGTCACAAGGCCGTCGGCTCCTTCATCCGCCGCTACGGCGAGTATATCGCTGAGGGCGCCGACCTGCCCGCCTATGTGGAGACCACCTTCAAGAATGATGAGAAGGGCGATCCTCTGGTGACCAAGGACGCGCTGGTTGCTCTGGGCGTGATGACCGCCGAGCAGTATGATGCCATCAAGGAGGAGACCCAGAAGATCACTCAGATCGTGGCCGATGATCTGAAGGAAAAGGGCATGGTCCTCTATGACATCAAGTTTGAGTTCGGCTATGCACCCGACGGCAGCGTCATGCTCATCGACGAGGTAGCCAGCGGCAACATGCGGGTCTATAAGGACGGCCAGTACATCGATCCCATGACCCTCTCCCAGCTGTTCTTCGCGTAATGGGCGGTTATTTTGGAGCGATCTCCCACCGGGATGTGGGACTGGACGTATTTTTCGGCACGGACTACCACTCCCATCTGGGTACCCGCCGGGGCGGCATGGTGGTTTACGGGCCGGAGACCGGGTTCGTCCGGGAGATCCACGATATTGAAAACACCCCCTTCCGCACGAAATTTGAAAGTGCGCTGCATGAGTTCAAGGGCCACATCGGCATGGGCTGCATCAGCGACACCGACCCCCAGCCGCTGCTGGTGCGCTCCCATCTGGGCCTGTACGCCATCTGCACGGTGGGTATCATCAACAACATCGACGAGCTGATCGATACCTATTTCTCCGACCACGGGCATCAGTTCATGGCCCAGAGCAGCGGAAAGGTCAATGTCTCCGAGCTGGTGGCCGCCCTCATCAATATGAAGGAAAATCTGGTGGAGGGCATTTTGTACGCGCAGGAGATGATCAAAGGCTCTATCACGATCCTGCTGATGACGCCGGACGGTATTCTGGCTGCCCGCGACCGGCTGGGCCGCCTGCCTGTGCTGGTAGGCAAGCACCCGGACGGCAGCCTGTGCGTATCCTTTGAATCCTTCGCCTATCACAAGCTGGGCTATGAGGATGCTTACGAGTTAGGTCCCCGTGAGATCGTGGCCCTGACCCGGAACGGCTATGAGACCGTCTCTCCTCCGGGTAAGGAAATGAAGATCTGCGGCTTTCTCTGGACCTATTACGGCTACCCCAACTCCAATTACGAGGGCGTCAACGTGGAGGTCATGCGCTACCGCAACGGTGAGATCATGGCTCGCGACGAAGTGGCCCAGGGGCGGCTCCCCAAGGTGGACTACGTGGCGGGCGTGCCGGATTCCGGCGTCCCCCACGCCATCGGCTTCGCCAACCGCAGCGGCAAGCCCTTTGCCCGCCCCTTTGTAAAGTACACCCCCACCTGGCCCCGGTCCTTCACCCCTGCCAATCAGGAGGTCCGCAATCAGGTGGCCAAAATGAAGCAGATCCCCGTTTCCGAGCTGATTCAGGGGAAAAAGCTGCTGTTTGTGGACGATTCCATCGTCCGGGGCACCCAGCTCCGGGAAACGGTGGACTTTCTCTATGAGTCCGGTGCGGAAGAGGTCCACATGCGCTCTGCCTGCCCGCCCATTATGTATAGCTGCAAGTACCTGAACTTCTCCCGGGGCAACTCCGATATGGAGCTGCTGGCCCGGCGGGTGATTCAGGAGCTGGAGGGTGACGAGGGCCACAAGCATCTGGATGAGTACTCCGATTCCTCCACGGAGCGGGGTCAGTGCCTGCTCAAGTCCATCTGTGAAAAATTCGGTTTTGATTCTCTCGGTTATCAGTCTTTGGACGGCGTGCTGGAAGCCATCGGCATCGACCGGGATAAGGTCTGTACCTACTGCTGGAACGGAAAGGAATGATCGACATGGAAAAATCTCACTCCGCCGCCTATGCGGCAGCCGGTGTGGACATCACTGCCGGTTACAAGGGCGTTAAGCTGATGAGCGCGGACGTCAAGCGCACCCACATTCCCGGCGTAGTTTCTGACATCGGCGGCTTCGGCGGCCTGTTTGCCCCCGATCTGACCGGTATGACGGAGCCGGTGCTGGTCTCCGGCACCGACGGCGTGGGCACCAAACTGCGTCTGGCTGAGCTGCTGAACAAGCATGACACCATCGGCATCGACTGCGTGGCCATGTGCGTGAATGACGTGATCTGCTGCGGCGCGAAGCCCCTGTTTTTCCTGGATTACATTGCCATCGGCAAGAACGTGCCGGAAAAGGTGGCAGCCATTGTCTCCGGCGTGGCAGAGGGCTGTGTTCAGGCCGGCTGCGCTCTCATCGGCGGTGAGACCGCCGAGCACCCCGGCATGATGGCCGCTGATGACTACGATCTGGCGGGCTTCACCGTGGGCGTGGTAGACAAGCCCAAAGTCATCGACTCCAGCCGCATGGCGGAGGGCGATGTGGTGCTGGCTCTGCCCTCCTCCGGCTTCCACTCCAACGGCTACTCTCTGGTCCGCAAGGTATTCGACGTGGAGAACGCCGATCTGGGCCGGTATGATGACGAGCTGGGTGAAACTCTGGGCGAGGCCCTGCTCCGTCCTACCGTCATCTATGTCAAGCCCGTCCTCCGCTGCATCGAGGCCGCGGACGTGAAGGGCGTCAGCCACATCACCGGCGGCGGCTTCTATGAGAATGTCCCCCGCTGCATCCCCGACGGCCTGTGCGCCAAGATCGACAAGGCCGCTATCAAAACACCCGCCATTTTCCGTCTGCTCCAGAAAAAGGGCAGCATCGACGAGCACGATATGTTCAACACCTTCAACATGGGCGTGGGCATGGCAGTGATTGTCAGCCCCGAGACCGCCGACGCGGCCCTCTCCGCTCTGAAGGCAGAGGGGATCGACGCCTATGTCTGCGGCGAAATCGTTGCCGGCGAAGAAAAAGTTGCTTTGTGCTGAGTGAAACCGCTCCCGGTACGCACTGTCCCGCTTTTCCGCGGTATCCTGACGTATACTGCTCCGGTGCGCTGAAAGGAATCGGCGCATCGGCGGCAAAGGAGAAATCATGACTATGAAAAAAGCGAAGATCGCCGTGCTGGTCTCCGGCGGCGGCACAAATTTACAGGCACTGCTGGACGCGCAGGCGGCGGGACTGTTGCCCCATGGTGAGATCGCGCTGGTGGTCTCCTCCAATGAAGGAGCCTACGCCCTGACCCGGGCGGCCAACGCCGGCGTTCCCGCCGAGACGGTCTCCCCCAAGCGCTGCGGCGGTCAGGCGGCCTTTGAGTCCGCCCTGTCCGACCTGCTGGCGGCGTATGAGATCGACCTCATCGTTCTGGCAGGCTTCCTCACCATCCTCAGTGCGGACTTTACCGCCCGCTGGCCCTCCCGCATCCTGAATGTGCATCCCTCTCTGATCCCCGCCTTCTGCGGCAAGGGGATGTACGGTCTGAAGGTCCACGAGGCCGCTCTGGCCAAGGGTGTGAAGGTCACGGGAGCCACGGTGCATTTTGTCAATGAGATCCCGGACGGCGGAGAGATCCTGCTGCAAAAAGCTGTGGAGGTCCTGCCGGACGACACCCCCGAAACCCTTCAGCGCCGGGTTATGGAGCAGGCCGAATGGCAGCTTCTGCCTCGGGCAGCGGAGCTGGTCTCGGAACAAATCGTAAAGGAGAAGAGCAATGCTTGATTTTCTGACCCTTCTGCGGGAGAATCCCTACCCCGGCCGGGGCATCCTTGTAAGCCGGGACCTCGTTTACTATTTCATCATGGGTCGCAGCGCCAACAGCCGCAACCGGATCTTCGTGAAAACGGAGGACGGCATCCGCACCGAGGCTCATGATCCCGCCAAGCTGGAAGATCCCAGCCTCATCATCTATCATCCCGTCCGGACCATGGGCGACGCGCTGGTGGTCACCAACGGCGACCAGACGGACACCATCTGCCAGCACGGCGATTTCCGCAAGGGTCTGATGACCCGGGAATACGAGCCGGACGAGCCCAACTGGACCCCCCGCATCTCCGCCATCCTGAATGCCGACGGCTCTTTTGAGATGTCCATTCTGAAGCACAAGAACGGCCGCTGCCTGCGGGAATTCTTCTGCTATGAGGGCTGCGACGAGAATCAGGGCTATTTCATCAGCACCTATCAGGGCGACGGAAATCCTCTGCCCACCTTTGCCGGTGAGCCTCTGGAGGTCACCGTTCCGAAGCCGGAGGAGGTCTGGGCCGCTCTGAACGGAGACAACAAGGTGTCCCTCTATACCAACGTGAACGGCGAGGTGCGCCTGTTCAACAAAAATCTGGGAGATTAAGGAGAAGGTGCCGAAATGAACGAGTTGGAACTGAAATATGGCTGCAACCCCAACCAGAAGCCGTCCAAGGTCTTTATGCAGGATGGCTCTGACCTGCCCTTTACCGTTTTGAACGGAAAGCCCGGCTATATCAACCTGCTGGATGCGCTGAACTCCTGGCAGCTGGTGAAGGAATTGAAGGCCGCCACCGGCCTGCCCGCCGCCGCCAGCTTCAAGCACGTCTCCCCCGCCGGTGCCGCCGTGGGACGGCCCCTGAGCGAGGTGGACCGGAAGATCTACTTCGTGGATGACGCCGCCGAGCTCTCCCCCATCGCCTGCGCTTATATCCGCGCCCGGGGCGCTGACCGCCTGTGCTCCTACGGTGACTGGGCCGCTCTCTCCGACGTCTGCGACGCCGCCACCGCCCAGTACCTCAAGGGCGAGGTGTCCGACGGCATCATCGCCCCCGGCTATACCGACGAGGCGCTGGAAATTCTGAAAACCAAGAAGAAGGGCGGCTACAACGTGGTCCAGATCAACGCGGACTACGTCCCCGCCGCCGTGGAGCACAAGGATGTGTTCGGCGTCACCTTCGAGCAGGGCCGCAATAACCTTGTGATCGACAGGGAGATGCTGACCAACATCGTCTCTGAAAACAAGGAGCTGCCGGAGGCCGCCAAGATCGACATGATCGTGGCTCTCATCACTCTGAAATACACCCAGTCCAACTCCGTCTGCTATGTGAAGGACGGTCAGGCCATCGGCGTGGGCGCAGGCCAGCAGAGCCGCATCCACTGCACCCGTCTGGCTGGTCAGAAGGCGGACAACTGGTATCTGCGCCAGCATCCCAAGGTGCTGGGTCTGCAATTCGTAGACAACATCCGCCGCCCTGACCGGGACAACGCCATCGACATCTACACCTCCGACGAGTATGAGGACGTGCTGGCCGACGGTGTGTGGCAGAACACCTTCAAGGTCCGCCCCGAGGTCCTGACCCCGGAGGAAAAGAAGGCGTGGATCGCCACGCAGGCCGGCGTCACTGTTGGCAGCGATGCCTTCTTCCCCTTCGGCGACAACGTGGAGCGGGCCAGAAAGTCCGGCGTGACCTACATTGCCGAGCCCGGCGGCTCCATCCGGGATGACCATGTCATCGCCACCGCCGACAAATACGGCATGGTGCTGGCCTTCACCGGCGCACGGCTGTTCCATCACTGAGCCGCCGTACAATTCAAAGCTTCCGCGTCCGCACAGACGCAAACGCAGATCCGTTCCGCTGCCCCGCACGTTCCCCCGTAAACACCTTACCGGTTTGCGGAAGACGTCTGCGGGGCAGCATCCAAAATTCATTCAGGGAGGGAACCATGAACCTTCTGGTTATCGGCGGCGGCGGCCGTGAGCACGCCATCGTCAAAAAATTGAAAGAGAATCCCGCTGTAGAGACGATCTACTGCGCTCCCGGCAACGGCGGCATCGCCGCTGACGCTGTGTGCGTCCCGGAGATCGGCGCGAAGGATATTTCCGCGCAGGTGGACTTTGCCAAAACCCACAGCATCGACTTCGCCGTGGTGGCGCCGGACGATCCGCTGGTGCTGGGTGCGGTGGACGCGCTGGAGGCCGCCGGGATCCCCTGCTTCGGCCCGGAGGCGAAGGCCGCCATCATTGAGGGCAGCAAGGTCTTTTCCAAGGACCTGATGAAAAAATACGGTATCCCCACGGCGGAGTATCAGGTATTCACCGATGCTGCCGCCGCGATGGACTATGTGAAGTCCTGTGCCCTGCCCGTGGTGGTCAAGGCCGACGGTCTGGCTCTGGGCAAGGGTGTGCTCATCGCTGAGACCCGGGAGGACGCCGTTGCCGCCGTGGAATCCATCATGCTGGACCGCGCCTTCGGCGACAGCGGAAATCAGGTGGTCATTGAGGAATTCCTCACCGGCCCGGAGGTCTCCGTGCTGGCCTTTACCGACGGCAAGACCGTGGTCCCCATGGTATCCTCCATGGACCACAAGCGGGCCCATGACCATGACGAGGGTCTGAATACCGGCGGCATGGGCACTGTGGCCCCCAACCCCTACTACACCGAGGACATGGCCCGTGTGTGCATGGAGACCATTTTCCTGCCCACCATGGAGGCCATGAACGCGGAAAACCGTACCTTCCGGGGCTGCCTCTACTTCGGACTGATGCTGACGCCGAAAGGCCCCAAGGTCATTGAGTATAACTGCCGCTTTGGCGACCCGGAAACGCAGGTGGTGCTGCCCCTGCTGGAAGGCGACCTGCTGCACATCATGCAGGCCTGCACCAACGGCACGCTGGAAAACGAGGAGGTCAAGTTCTCGGACGGTGCTGCCGCCTGCGTCATTCTGGCTTCCGGCGGCTACCCGGTGGCTTACGAGAAGGGCAAGCCCATCACCGGCCTTGTGGACGGCCAGCTGCCCGGCGAAGAGAATGTGACGGTCTACCACTCCGGCACCGCCATCACCGAGGACGGCGCCCTTGTCACGGCCGGCGGCCGTGTGCTGGGTGTCACCGCCACCGGCCCGCGGCTGACCAATGCGCTGAGCCATGCCTATGAGGCGGCAGAGAAGATCAGCTTTGAAAAGCTGCACAAGCGCAGCGATATCGGCCTGCGAGCCCTGAAGGCACTGGCAGAGAAGGAATAAATGGCTCGCCCTCTCAGGCCGCTTCGCGTCCAGCTCTCCCAAAGGGAGAGCCCTTGGCAAAACCATGAACTTTGCGTGGACTGCC
>OLSD01003174.1_pt1 | contig 10611 bp, 8 predicted proteins | sample 1672211 | NCBI WGS metagenome assembly OLSD01 (sample SAMEA3136659, study PRJEB25190) | human gut metagenome
AGGATATTTTTATTCCGGAAAATGACACGGGAAGCGCCATGCATCAGGATAAGGTGCAGATCCTTGTACGGAACGGACATAAAGAGGGAAAACGTCAGGAAGGCGTTGTGCTGAAGGTTCTGGAAAGGGGAATGCCTTCGATCGTGGGAACATACCAGAGCAGCCGTGATTATGGCTTTGTGATCAGTGATAACCCCAAATTTTCCAAAGATATCTTTATTTCCAGAAAAAACTCCATGGGAGCAAAGGACGGAGACAAGGTAGTTGCAGAGATCACAGATTACGGCTCCAGAAACCGGAAGCCGGAAGGAAAGATCACGGAGGTGCTGGGAAACTTACGTTCACCTGGAACAGATATCCTTGCTATTGTGAAGAGCTTTAACATACCAAGTGTATTTCCTGACAAAGTACTTCGTCAGGCTGACCGTGTGCCGGATCATGTACAGGAAGCGGATCTGGATGGAAGACTGGATCTCAGAAATCTTGTTACAGTTACCATTGACGGTGAGGATGCAAAGGATCTGGATGATGCCATTTCCCTGACAAAGGAGGATGGAATCTACCATCTGGGTGTGCACATCGCAGACGTGAGCAACTATGTTCAGGGCGGCAGTGCCCTTGACAGAGAGGCACTGAAGCGCGGAACCTCCGTCTATCTTGCAGACCGTGTCATTCCCATGCTCCCGGAGCGGCTTTCCAACGGTATCTGTTCTCTGAACCAGGGACAGGACCGTCTGACCTTAAGCTGTCTGATGGATGTTAATGAAAAAGGAAAGGTGATTTCCCATAAGATTGCAGAAACCGTGATCCGTGTAGATGAGCGTATGTGTTACACAGATGTGAAAAATATTCTGGAGGATACCGACGAGGTGGCGAAGAAACGCTATGAAGCTCTGATCCCCATGTTTTTCCTGATGAAAGAGCTTTCCGGGATCCTGCGCAGCCGCCGTCATACAAGAGGTTCCATTGATTTTGATTTTCCGGAGAGTAAGATCATCCTGAATGCGGCAGGAAGAGCTATTGATGTGCAGCCCTATGAGGCCAATGTGGCAACCAGGATCATTGAGGATTTTATGCTTCTTGCCAATGAAACTGTGGCACAGGAATACTGCACCGGAGATTATCCCTTTGTATACAGAACGCATGAAAATCCAGATCCGGAAAAGATTGAAAGTCTTCTGATGCTTCTTCATAATGAAGGAGTCAACATACAGAAATCCGGACAGGAGATCACGCCTGGTGAGATCCAGGAGATCCTGGAAAGTATTGAGGGAATGCCCAATGAGGCACAGATCAGCCGCCTGACCTTGCGTACCATGAAACAGGCAAAATATACTACGGAATGCAGCGGACATTTCGGACTTGCAGCGAAGTATTACTGCCACTTTACTTCTCCGATCCGAAGATATCCGGATCTTCAGATCCACAGGATCATCCATGACCGTCTGAGAGGCAGACTGGTAAGGGAAGGACGTACCGAGCATTACAAGGAGATCCTGGATGAAGTGGCACGCCAGTCCAGTGTGTGTGAACGGCGTGCAGATGAGGCGGAAAGAGAATCTGACAAGCTGAAGAAAGCAGAGTATATGTCCTATCATCTCGGAGAGGAGTATGAGGGGATCATCTCCGGCGTTACAGGATGGGGACTTTATGTGGAGCTTCCGAATACCGTGGAAGGACTGATCCATATCAATACATTACGTGATGATTATTATGTATTTGACCAGGATGCATATGAACTGCGGGGAGACATGACAGGAAAGATTTTCCGCCTTGGGCAGAAAGTCCGTGTCCGTGTGGCAGATGCGGATAAAATGCTGAAAACCGTGGATTTTGTCCTGGCTGAGGAAGACTGAGGGAGCGCGAAATGGCAAAAAAAACAGGAATGAAACTGATCGCAAATAATAAAAAGGCTTTTCATGATTATTTTATCGAGGATACTTATGAGGCCGGGATCGCACTTGCAGGAACCGAGGTGAAATCCTTACGTTCCGGTAAATGCAGCATCAAGGAGGCCTTTGTCCGTGTGGAAAACGGAGAAGTTTATGTATATGGAATGCATATCACTCCTTATGAGAAAGGAAACATTTTTAACAAAGATCCTCTTCGTGTGCGTAAGCTTTTGCTGCATCGCTACGAGATCAATAAGATCGAAGCTAAATTAAAGGAAAAAGGATTGACTTTGGTACCACTGAAGGTTTATTTCAAGGACAGCCTGGTAAAAATAGAGATTGGCATGGCACGTGGTAAAAAGCTTTATGACAAGCGCCAGGATATTGCAAAGAAGGATCAGAGAAGAGAAGCGGAGCGAGACTTTAAAGTAAAAAATCTTTATTGATCGGCTGGTTTCAACTGAAAAAGTAAAAGTATGATAAAATGCGGGGAATGAGAAATGACAGAGGTACAGGAAAGACGTAAAAAAACGGTAGAAGCATCGATGACGGAGCAGGTTCATCTGATCATGCAGCAGCATCTGAACGGAGGCGGAAGACTTTTTGGCGGAGCACTGATGCAGTGGCTGGATGAGGTTGCCGGAGTGGTAGCTATGCGTCATGCGGAGGCATATCGGGTGGTAACTGCGGCAGTGGACAATCTTCAGTTCAAGCATGCGATCTATGAGGGAGAGATCGTAGTACTTAAGGGATATGTGACTTATGTGGGAAGAACTTCCATGGAGGTCGAGATCGATACGTATGTGGAACAGCCGGATGGCATGCGTCATACTGTAAACCGGGCATTTTTTGTGATGGTGGCTGTAGATGAAGACCAGAAACCGATCCAGGTGCCGGAACTGATCATTACCACAGAAGCAGAAAAAGCCCGGAATGAAGCTGCGAAAATGCGCCGTGATATGCGCAGACAGCGAAGGGAAAACGGGTTCTGACCTCAGCTGTTCCAATTTTTGACATAGTTTAAAATATCTAAAGATTCTGTGAAATTCAGAACGGTCAGGTTGACAAGAAAGTGATACTCTGTAATAATAGAAAAGGAAAACCTGACAGCGAATAGGACCATTTTATATGGAGGAGATATAATGAAAAAACGTTATTTGATTCTTGACGGAATTCTTGCAGCGAGCATGCTTGCAGCCGGTTGCGGAAAGAAGAACTCTGTGGCACCGGAGCAGAAGGTGGAGGCAACGGCAACCCCGACGGTAACGGAAGCTGCGAAAACGGATGTGGTGGAGATGCAGACCTCTACGGATGAAACAGCAAATATCAAGAACGTAATGGGAACCAAGAGTGAGACCACTACCAGTATTGTATTTACCAATAAGATGAATTCCACGATTTCTGCAATTTATGTCCGTCCTACCAGAGATGATGGCGATGACAGTGATGAGACCTGGGGAAGCGATCTTGTAAATGGTAAATTCACACTGGCTTCCAACGACAAGGCTGTTTATTATATGGAGAAGAGCCAGAAGGACGATAACGGAGATACAGCAACAAGCTTTGATGTAAGGATCACATTTTCTGACGAAGAGCAGAATGAATGTTTCTTCCGCCAGCTGCCGCTTCTGACGATCTCACAGCTGAGTCTTTGTATGGATGGTGAGGGTGAAGACGGAATCCCATATGCTACATATCTGGCGAGCGGAAGCACCAAGGAGGTGTCTACCCTGAAGGATGTAAAGGCAAGGCTTGGCATTGAGGATGACAGTGAAAGTGACAGTGACAGTACAGATTCTTCAGACAGTACGGCTGTGACTCCGACTCCGGAGAGTTCTGATGATAATGGAGACAGTACAGACAGCAGTTCGTCCGGCAGTTCGGACTCCACATCCACACCGGATCCAACATCTGCACCAGCTTCCTCTGATTCTTCCGATGCGGATCCTACGGAAGCACCATCCGGCGAGGATGATCCGGCATCTGTAGCAGCAAGATATATCGGTCAGTCCATGTCTGAGCTTGAGAATGCATGCGGCAGCCCAAATGGCAGTGATTATGAGGACGAGCCGGAGTCCGGTAAGACAGGTTATTATTATTATGATACGTTTACGGTATCCACAACTTTTGACGATGACGGCAATGAAGTTGTATCCGGCGTATGGTAAAGGAGAATAAACATATGAAAAGAGTGTTACTGAAATTAAGCGGAGAGGCTCTTGCAGGAGAGCAGAAGAGAGGCTTTGATGAAGCAACTGTTACAGAGGTTGCCAAACAGATCAAGACGATCGTGGATGAAGGACTTCAGGTTGGTATCGTGATCGGAGGTGGAAACTTCTGGAGAGGACGTACCAGCGGAGCCATGGACAGAAGCAAGGCGGATCAGATCGGCATGCTTGCTACTATCATGAACTGTATCTATGTGTCTGACATCTGCAGATATGTGGGACTTAAGACAGAGGTGTTTACCCCGTTTGTATGTGGTGCATTTACCACACTTTATTCCAAGGATGCTGTAGAAGAGAGCTTCGCAGAAGGAAAGGTTGTATTCTTTGCAGGTGGTACCGGCCATCCGTATTTCTCTACAGATACAGCTACTGTACTTCGTGCTGTTGAGATCGGCGCAGATGCCATTCTTCTTGCCAAGGCTGTTGATGGAATCTATGACAGTGATCCGAAGGTAAATCCGGATGCCAAGAAGTATGATGAGATTTCCATCGATGAAGTAGTTGCAAAGAAGCTGGCAGCTATGGATCTTACCGCTTCCATCATGTGTATGGAGCAGAAGATGCCGATGCTGGTATTCGGTCTTGATGAAAAAGACAGCATCGTCAACACCGTACACGGTAAGTTCTCCGGAACAAAGGTAACTGTGTAATCGGAAGGGAATAATAAAAAATAACCATACAGGGAGATATGTGAAATGGATGAGAGAATTCAGGTATACGAAACAAAAATGGGAAAAACACTGAATGCTTTGGAGAGTGAGCTGACAACGATCAGAGCCGGTCGTGCAAACCCGCATATTCTTGACAAACTTACCGTAGATTATTATGGAGCACCGACTCCGATCCAGCAGGTTGCAAACATTTCTGTGCCGGAGGCACGTATGATCCAGATCCAGCCATGGGAATCCAGCATGATCAAAGCTATCGAGAAAGCAATTCTCTGCTCTGATCTGGGATTAAATCCGAACAACGATGGAAAAATGATCCGTCTTGTTTTCCCGGAGCTTACCGAGGAGCGTCGTAAAGAGCTGGTGAAGGACGTTAAGAAAAAAGGCGAGGGTGCCAAGGTTGCAGTAAGAAATATCCGTCGTGATGCCAACGATGCATTTAAGAAACTTGCAAAACAGGATGTTTCTGAGGATGAGATCAAAGAGCTTGAGGATCAGATCCAGAAACTTACAGATAAGTACATCAAGGAAGTTGACAAGGCGATCGAGAACAAGTCTAAAGAGATTCTGACTGTATAATTGTAAGAAATACGAGGATAGAGAGGGCTTCTTTGAAGAAGCTCTCTTTCTGTATGGAGGAGATTTATGAACGTACCAAATCATATCGCGATCATTCTGGACGGAAACGGACGTTGGGCAAAGGAACGAGGAATGCCGAGAACCTACGGACATGTAAAGGGATGCGCCAATCTTGAAAACATTTGTTATGATATCAAAGACCTTGGGGTGAAATATCTTACGGTTTACGCTTTTTCCACAGAAAACTGGAAACGCTCCAGAGAAGAAGTGGAAGCACTGATGAAACTGTTCCGCGGTTATCTTAAGAAATGTATCAAGATTTCCAAGAAAAATAATATGAAGATGAAAGTCATCGGAGATGTTACTGCCTTTGCACCGGATATCCAGCAGAGTGTCCGGGAACTGGAGGAATATTCCAAAGATTTTGACGGTATTTATTTTCAGCTGGCATTAAATTACGGAAGCCGTGATGAGATCCGCCGTGGAATGCAGAAGATGGCACAGGATGTAAAAGACGGAAAAGTTGAGCCGGATAGCATTACAGAAGATACGATTGAGAGCTATCTGGATACTGCAGGTGTACCGGATCCGGATCTTTTGATCCGCACAAGCGGTGAGCAGCGGCTTTCCAATTTCCTGCTTTGGCAGCTTGCCTATTCCGAGTTTTATTTTACACCGGTTGCATGGCCGGATTTCAATAAAGAAGAGCTGATCAAAGCCATCGAGAAATACAATCAGAGAGACAGACGCTACGGTGGCGTCAAGGAGGAGTAGATCATGTTTAAGACAAGACTGATAAGCGGTATCATCCTTGTCATCATTGCCCTGGCAACTATTATTTCCGGCAGCTGGATCCTGTTTTTTACACTTCTGGCTGTTTCACTGATCGGAATGAGAGAGCTTTACAAGGTAATGAAGGTAAGCGATGAGCATGTTACTGTGCTGGAACTTGTAGGATATCTTGGAGCAGTGCTTTATTATATTGCCATGAAAGCTGATTTTGGAAATTACGGAACAATGGCGATCATCATCAGTATGATCCTGATCCTGTTTGTTTATGTATTCGGTTATCCGAAATACCATGCAGAACAGGTGATGGCAGCATTTTTTGGAGTTGTATATGTTGCTGTGATGCTTTCCTTTATCTATCTTACCAGAAGCCTTCCGGACGGAAAATTCCTGGTATGGCTGATATTCCTGTGCTCCTGGGGATGTGACACCTGTGCTTACTGTGTGGGAATGCTTATCGGAAAGCATAAAATGGCGCCGGTTTTAAGCCCGAAGAAATCCATCGAGGGAGCTGTAGGAGGCGTTGCGGGAGCGGCGCTTCTTGGAGTGATTTATGCAGCAGCAACACAGGGAAAAATGGCTGAGTATGCCTTGATCTGCGCAGTTGGAGCTCTGATCTCCATGGTGGGTGATCTGGCTGCATCTGCGATCAAAAGAAACCAGAACATCAAGGACTATGGAAAGCTGATCCCGGGCCATGGAGGAATCCTGGACCGTTTTGACAGTGTGATCATCACAGCCCCTGTTATTTACTATCTTGCAAAAATGATTCTTGGAATTTAGGAGACATTAAAATGAAGAATATTGCAATCTTAGGTTCTACCGGCTCCATCGGAACCCAGACACTGGATGTGGCAAGAAAAAACGAAGACCTTCGTGTTGTTGCAGTCAGTGCGGGAAAAAGTGTGGAGAAACTGGAAGAGCAGATCCGGGAATTTCACCCGATTTTGGCAGCGGTCTGGGATGAAAAGGCAGCCCGGGACCTGAAAACACGTATTGCGGATACTGACACAAAGGTAGTCAGCGGAATGGAAGGGCTTCTGGAACTTGCGTCCATGCCGGAATCAGAAATTCTTGTCACTGCGATCGTGGGAATGATCGGGATCCGTCCTACTATGGAGGGAATCCGTGCCGGAAAGGACATTGCCCTGGCAAATAAGGAAACCCTTGTCACAGCCGGTCATCTGATCATGCCCATGGCAAAGAAATATGGCGTATCTATCCTTCCGGTAGACAGTGAACACAGCGCTATTTTCCAGGCTATCCACGGAGAAGAAAACAAAGAGATCCACAAGCTTCTGATCACGGCATCCGGTGGTCCCTTCCGCGGACGTACCACAGAAGAGCTGCGAAGGGTCACTGTTGCAGATACTCTGAAGCATCCAAACTGGGTAATGGGACGAAAGATCACCGTAGATTCCGCAACCCTGGTAAACAAAGGGCTGGAAGTTATGGAAGCCAAATGGCTGTTTGACATGGATCTGGATCATATTCAGGTGGTGGTGCAGCCACAGAGTATCATCCATTCCATGGTGGAGTTTAAGGATGGTGCGATCATGGCACAGCTTGGAACTCCGGATATGAGACTTCCGATCCAGTACGCTCTGTACTATCCGCACAGACGATATCTGGACGGAGACCGCCTTGATTTCACGAAGCTTCATGAGATCACATTTGAGGTTCCGGATATGGAGACATTCCGGGGACTTCCTATGGCGATCCAGGCATCCCGGGAGGGCGGAAGTATGCCGACTGTCTTTAATGCAGCCAATGAGCATGCAGTAAAGAAATTCCTGGAGGAAAAGATCGGCTTTCTGGATATTTATGAGATTATTGCACAGTCTATGGAAAGACATAAAAAAATCGAACATCCGGATCTGGATGAGATCCTTTCTGTAGAGCAGGATACTTACCAGTGGATCGAAAGCAGGTGGTAAATTGAGATTTGTGATTGCTGTAATTATTTTCAGTGTTGTGATACTGATCCATGAGCTGGGACATTTTCTTCTGGCAAAAAAGAACCATATCGAGGTATTGGAATTTTCTCTTGGTATGGGACCCAGGATCATAAGTACAGTAAAGGGCGGCACACGTTATTCCGTGAAACTGTTTCCTCTTGGAGGTTCCTGCGCCATGGCCGGAGAGGATGCGGAAGATGACAGTCCGGGAACCTTTAATTCGGCTCCTGTGTGGGGCAGGATCGCAGTGGTTGCTGCAGGTCCGATATTTAATTTTCTGCTGGCATTTGTTTTGTCTGTGATCATTGTAGGCTGTATGGGCTATGATCCGGCAACCGTATTAGAAGTAACCCAAAATTCTGCTGCGGAAAAGGCCGGATTGAAAAAGGGTGATGTGATCACGGAATATCAGGGCTATCATATTGATCTGGGGAAAGATCTTTATGTATATTCGTATCTCAACGAACTGAAAGAGGGAGATACCATCCGGCTGAAAGTAAAACGTGATGGAAAGGAACAGGAGATTTCCTATAAACCAGATGTAAATGTGCGATATCTTCTTGGCTTTAACCGTTCCGATGTAAATTCCATGACAGTGGAATCACTGATCAAGGGAATGCCACTGGAAGAGGCAGGTCTGGAAGCCGGCGATGTGATCACGAAGATCAATGGTGTGGAGGTCCCGGATGGAAATGCATATGAAAAATACATCGAGGAGCATCCGTTATCCAAGGAACCTGTGACGATCACCTATGAGCGTAACGGACTGGAATATGAGGCAGAGATAACACCAAGGGAATACAGAATACCGGTTTCCGGTTTCGGATATAACACATACAGTGAAAAAACTTCCGGCTTTAATGTTCTGAAATATGGTGCTGTGGAAGTGAAATACATGATCCGTACTACGATCTTAAGCCTGAAAGAGCTTGTGACCGGTCACCTTGGAATGAAAGACTTAAGTGGTCCTGTGGGTATTGCGGATGCCATTGGCGACACTTACGAACAGTCCAAGAGTGAGGGAACGCTGATGATCTGGATGAATTTGCTGAATATGGCAGTTCTTCTTTCTGCAAACCTGGGAGTGATGAACCTTCTTCCTCTTCCTGCGCTGGATGGCGGAAGGCTGGTATTTCTGGTGGCAGAAGCGATCCGGAGAAAACCGGTAAACCGTCAGGTAGAAGGCATGATCCATTTTGCAGGGCTGATGCTTTTGATGGCGTTGATGGTTATCGTTATGTATAATGATATTCTGAAGATATTCTGATGAGGATTATGAAGTAAAGATATATAAAAGATGGAATGGTCAGGAAGATGTCCGGATTGTTCCATCTTTTTTTAATGAAACATATGAAACCAAGATGAAACACATGAAACAAGATTGACATTCTATTTGTAACTTTGTACAATCAAAAATGTAGATAGCGATATTAAATCGTGCAAAATACTAAAAGAAATAAGGAATAAATCTCAAATAATAAGAAAAAATCACATAAGGAGATGAGACAATGGCAGGTACAATCAGAAAGGTTGCACAAATGGCACATGTGTCTCCAGCAACTGTTTCAAGATATTTTTCAGGACAGAATGTAGTGAGTGATGAATTATCCAGAAGAATTGAGGAGGCAGCTAATACGGTTGGTTATGTGCCAAATCATCCAACACGTAAGTCAGATGGTGTGATCGTAGTTCTGATTCCTGATCTGGAATTTGGATATTTCAGTGAATCTATAAAGGAGATTATCCGGCAGATGCCAAAATACAAATGTAGAGTGATATTTCTTCCTACATTTCCGGGAGATGATAGTTATAAGAGTATCCTGAAGGAATTGTATGTGATGGGAGTTATTTATCTGGAGGAGGAGATTGACCGTGAGGTGATACGATATATCCGGGCAAAGAATATCAAAGTGGTTATGCTGGGAGGCGCAGCTTTTGACAGCAGATGCGATATGGTACACATTAACAATATGATGGCTGCTTACGAGGGAATGAAATATCTTCTTGAAATGGGACACAGGGAGATACTGATTCTGACTGATCTTTCTACAAGCATCAGTTCAGGATTCCAGCGGTTAGTTGGCTGTAAGAAGGCAATGGAGGAATATGGACTTATGTTCAGTGATGACATGGCAGAATACGGTCAGCTTACCTTCGAAAAAGGCTATCGATCTATGAACAGTGCATTGCGAAAGAAAAAGAAGTTCACTGCAGTGTTTGCTTTTTCCGATGAGACTGCGGTAGGAGCAATTACAGCGCTAAATGAACATGGTTTGAAGGTTCCGGAAGATGTATCCGTTTTGGGATTTGATGGATTAAGTATATCAGAGCGGGTGGTTCCTAAACTTACTACGATTTATCAGCCACTGGATAAGATGGTGGAATGGACTCTTGAGATTTTGTGTAACAAAAGTAGAAACAGAGAAGAAAATATAGAGTATACACTACCCTATAAATTATTGGAAAGAGGAACTGTACTCAGAAGGGAGGAAATATA
>OLSD01003182.1_pt1 | contig 10587 bp, 11 predicted proteins | sample 1672211 | NCBI WGS metagenome assembly OLSD01 (sample SAMEA3136659, study PRJEB25190) | human gut metagenome
TTTATCTGGATTTGAGATATGATATAAGAAAAAACACTAACACTAAAAAAGACAGGAAGTGAAGAATAAATGGCAACAGCAATTATGAAACAAAAAGAAGTTCCGGAAATGGACGATGTTGAAGAGATCATTTCAAAGATATCAGAAGACAGTCCTTACAAACGGCGTCCGACACAAAAGAGAACCTGGATGACCGTGCCGGAAATGGGAAAGCTGCTGGGATTAAAAAAGACCGATCGATATTGGCTGGTGCATAAAAATGTTTTTGAATCTAAAGAGATTCCAAAAGTGGGGAGGGTCCCGCTTTTGAGGCGAATGACAGGCAGTGTATATACACTGCCTGTCATTGCTATTCTTAGCTCTCAAGTATTAAATACAAAAAATCAAAGAAATGTTTATTTTAGATGTACAGATTTGAGTACAACAAATTGCGTATCCAGAGTTAACATGATAAAATTATTACATTAGCTTCAAGATGTAGCGTATGTAAAGTATGAAGTATTTGTTGAAGATCAGGAGTAGGTAGTATGTTTGACTAGCAATCAAAGATATCGAAACATACGGATTGAAAGATTGCTATTGGTAGGAGAAAAATTAGATGATGCAAAAGGAAATAGATGTGACAGCTTTGGGCGAACTTCTGATTGATTTTACAGAGAATGGCGTCAGCAGTCAGGGAAATGCATTATTAGAAGCAAATCCAGGTGGGGCACCATGTAATGTGCTGGCAATGCTTGGAAAGCTGGGCAAAAAAAACAGCATTTATCGGAAAAGTTGGAAACGATCAATTTGGTAATATGCTAAGAAATACGATAGAGTCTGTTGGAATTGATGCAGAAGGTTTAGTGATTGATGACAAGGTACATACCACATTGGCATTTGTACATACTTATCCAGATGGTGACAGAGATTTTTCTTTTTACCGTAATCCGGGGGCAGATCTTATGCTGCAGTGGGAGGAAATAAATGTCGATTTTCTGGTAAATACAAAGATTTTTCATTTTGGAACGTTGTCAATGACGGATTTACGGATGGAGCAGGTAACGAAACATGCAGTGAAAAAAGCAAAAGAGCAGGGAGCTGTCATTTCCTTTGATCCGAATTTAAGACCGCCATTATGGAAAAAACTTGGAGACGCAGCTGATAAAATGTGGTATGGAATCAGTCAATGTGACATTCTGAAGATTTCGGATGATGAGATATCTTTCTTAACAGGTACTGCAGATATCGATCAGGGAATTGGGAAAATCATGGAGCAATATTGTCCGGCACTGATTTGTGCAACGATGGGAAAAGATGGAAGCAAGGCATATTACAAAGGGAAAAGTGTATATGCGGAACCGTTTTTGCAGAAGAATACGATTGAAACAACCGGTGCTGGCGATACATTTATGGCATGCATCTTAAATACAGTACTTGACAAGGGAATCAATGGATTGTCTGAAAATGATATGTATGAGATGCTCCGGTTTGCAAATGCAGCCGCTTCAATCATCACAACACGTAAGGGTGCTTTAAAGGTGATGCCACAGAATCAGGAAATCAGAGATATGTTACAGGAGGGATAAGTATGCGTGGAATCGAAATTATGCTAAGCTCCATTGAGGATGTGAAGCATTTTGTACAGACAATCACCATGTTTGATGGCGAATTTGAATTAGTCAGCGGAAAATATATTGTGGATGCAAAATATATTGAAAATCTCCGATGATGAGATTACATTTGTTACGGGAAAAGACGTAGTGGAAGGAATATTAAAATATAAGAATGAATTATAGATTGACAATCAGCTACGATGGCACGCGCTATCATGGCTGGGAAAGTAAAAAAGAAGTGGATACGATCGAGGGAAAGTTGGAAGCGGTCTTCGCGAGGATGACGGAACAGGACGTGAAGATCCATGGTGCAGGAAGAACCGATGCAGGTGTGCATGCGATGGGCATGGTTGCAAACGGCTTCTTAGATACCACGCTTACGCCGGAAGAGATCAAAGCCTATGCGAATCATTATCTGCCGGATGATATCTGTATCCGGGAGGTTTCGGGTGCATCCGAGCGGTTCCATGCAAGACTTAATGCCAAAGGAAAGGTGTATCAGTATACCTGTTATATCGGGGACGAAAAGCCGGTATTTGACCGGATGTATACATGGGTGTTGCCGGAATGGGTAACGAATGGGACATCTGACCGGATGCCGGATATAGAAGCGATGCAAAAGGCAGCAGGATACCTGATTGGCACGCATGATTTCAAGAGCTTCTGTGGGAATAATAAGATGAAGAAATCCACGGTACGGACAATCTATGATATTACAATCGCAGAGGAAGAAGGCTATCTGCGGATGACATTTCATGGAAATGGCTTCTTACAGAATATGGTCCGGATACTGACCGGAACACTGCTTGAGGTTGGCTATGGACGCAAAAAGGCAGAGGATATGGAAGCGATACTTGCTGCCTGTGACAGGCAGATGGCAGGTCCGACAGCGCCGCCACATGGACTTATGCTTCTTGAAGTGGAATATTGAGTATAATAATGAGGAAGACGAAAGGAAGGATACGAGATGTCAGGCTATTTGATCAAGGATACAACAAGGGAAGAACGTGAGCAGATTGTAGCAGAATCGCTCGGAAATATTGAGGCAACCTGTGATGGCTGTATGAGCGGCTTAGCGGAGATGTATCAGGACTACATCGATGGGAAGAAGGAGCTGCGCGAGATTAATATGGAATTTAACGCCCGCTATGTGAAGGGCGAGGATATGCCACAGCGGAGCCGATGCCTGATGTAAGAAAGAAGATCTATATGAGACAGGGGACACTTTTCAGGACAAAAACAACGTCCCCAAGACCGGTGCAGAGATGTGCCGGTTTTTTCTTGACAAGGAAAAATCAAAGTGATATTATTTTGATATCAAAATAAGATATGTATCGACTCAAAGGGAGGAATTGGTTATGGAAGAGAAAATTTATACTACGAAGCGAAAAGGTATGGCAGTACTGCTGACTGTTTTATTCGTTTATCTGATTGCGATTGCAGGGATTGTATTTGGAGCAGTCAGATATGAGGATTCCACAGAAACAGGCTATATGGTACTCATGGTTGTTTCCATCGTCGTGTTATCGCTTGGATGGTTTCCGCTGATTGGACTTCGGGTGTTGAAGCCACAGGAAGCATTGGTTCTGACGTTGTTCGGGAAGTATGTTGGTACGATTCGGGAAGCTGGTTTTTATTTCGTGAATCCATTTTGTACAGCCATCAATCCGGCAGCTGCTACAAAGCTGGCACAGAGCGGGGATATCCAGCAGACAGCAGCGAAGAGTGCATTTTCCATCTCTGCGGATGGTACGTCTGTATCGGTTGATGGCTCTGCATCAGGAAAGAAGATTTCATTAAAGGCGATGACACTGAGCAATGGCAGACAGAAGATCAACGACTGTCTCGGTAACCCGGTTGAGATCGGAATTGCAGTTATCTGGCGTGTAATGGATACAGCAAAGGCGGTTTTCAATGTCGATAACTATAAGGAATATTTATCCCTGCAGTGTGATAGTGCACTTCGTAATATTGTGCGTGTCTATCCATATGATGTCGCACCGAATGTTGACACAACCGGTGACGGTGTAGCCGATGAAGGTAGCCTTCGAGGATCGGCAGAGGTCGTAGCCGGAAGAATCCGTGATGAGATCCAGAGCAAGGTCAATGAGGCAGGACTTGAGATCGTGGAAGCAAGAATTACATATCTTGCATATGCACCGGAAATTGCATCTGTAATGTTGCAGCGGCAGCAGGCATCTGCTATCATAGATGCCAGAAAGATGATCGTAGACGGAGCGGTTGGAATGGTAGAAATGGCGTTAGAAGAATTAAACAAAAAACAGGTCGTTGACTTGGACGAGGAGCGAAAGGCAGCTATGGTTTCAAATCTCTTGGTAGTTTTGTGCGGCAACCATGATGCGCAGCCAATCGTGAACTCAGGAAGCTTATACTAGATGGCAGCGAAAAAACAGATTCCGCTCCGCTTATCGGAAAAACTGTATGCCGATATTGCCGCATGGGCAGAAGATGACTTTCGATCCGTCAACGGACAGATTGAATATCTCCTATCCGAGTGCGTGAGACAACGGAAGAAAGATGGAAAATATGTCTCTGAGGAGATTGATGTTCCACCGGAACTGGATATCAAATGATATGAGACAGGGGACACTCTTCGGAACAAAAACAACGTCCCCAATATGCCCCAAACAACGTCCCCAAGGTAAGGAGAAATTGAGATGAAAAACCACATTACACTCAAGCAGAAGATTGTTGAGATACTCGCCTATGTTTTGATGTGGGCATCGATTGTGATTGGAATTATATGGTCTGCAAAGCTGCCGAAGGAAATGGCAACACACTTTGACGCGGCTGGAAATGCAGATGGATATGGATCTCCGTATTCCTTTCTGTTTTTACCAATTATTATGCTGATTAGCTGTGGCATCAGCAGTCTGGTTTTACATTTTATGCCACCCGATCTGTGGAGCATGCCAGTGAAAGTAAAACCGGAACATGCGGTGCGTGTGTATAGAGACGTTGTCTGGATGATGGTGGGGATGGAATTTTGTTTTGGTGTATTTACGCTCTATAGCACGATAACCGCTTATATGCAGAAGATGGATGGCATGCTTGCAGCAACGTTTATATTCCTGGCAGTTTTATTTGGAATTATTATATGGTGTATTGTCGCGTGTGTGCGGCATAACCGGTAGGAAAACAGGAGATGAATCATATGAAGCTATCATTGGCGCATACATTACGGCACTATGATAAAAAGAATATAGGAAAAGATATCTTGGCGGGGCTCATCATCATGGCAGTTTCTATTCCGATTTCGATGGGATATGCCTTGATTGCGGGACTTCCCGCAGTGTATGGTCTGTATGGGTCGGTGTTTCCGATTCTGGCGTTCGCGCTTCTTTCAACGTCACCACAATTTATATTCGGCGTGGATGCGGCTCCGGCAGCACTGATTGGTTCTGCACTTTTAACCTTGCATGTTGAGGCAGGAAGTGAAGAAGCCATGGCGATTGTACCGGTGCTTACATTTTTTGTCTCGGTGTGGCTGCTTGCATTTTCTTTTATGAAGGCGGGAAAGCTCGTCAATTACATATCGGCTCCGGTGATGGGCGGATTTATCACAGGTATCTGCTCGACGATCATTCTTATGCAGGTGCCGAAGATTCTTGGTGGTACGGCAGGAACCGGAGAGTTTTTTGAACTGGCAAAGCATATCGGACAGACAGCAAAGCATGTGAATATGCCATCCATCCTCTTAGGCGTGGCATCGCTTGTAATCCTGCTTGTGGCGAAAAAACTGGTTCCGAAATTCCCGATGGCAGTTGTATTGATGGTGGCAGGTGCCTGCTATACGCGGGTTGGAAATGTGCGGGAGCTTGGAATCCAGACACTCTCGAAGGTGGAGACGGGACTTCCGCAGTGGCAGATACCGGATTTTTCAGCTGTCTCAATCCGGGAGGCTGTGACAGTCAGCCTGTCGGTGGCAGTTGTAATTATGGCGGAGACGTTGCTGGCGGAGAATAATTTTGCACAGAAAAATGGCTACCGAATTGATGATAATCAGGAGATCTTTGCATTCTCCGTCGGAAATTTTCTTGCAGCCTTTACCGGGTGCTGTCCGATCAATGGCTCCGTATCCCGTACAGCGATGGGTGAGCAGTATCAGGGAAAGACACAGCTTACCTCGCTTGTGGCAGGACTTTCCATGATCGTACTTTTGCTGTGTGGAACGGGATTTATTCAGTATCTGCCGGTTCCGGTGCTTACTGCGATTGTGATATCGGCATTGCTTGGGGCAACAGAGTTTGATCTGATGGCACGGCTCTGGAAGGTCAGCCGGACCGAATGTATGATCTTTGTCGGCGCATTTTTAGGTGTGCTCCTGCTTGGCACGATTAATGGTGTTTTGATTGGTATTTTGCTTTCCTTTGCGGAGGTGATCATCCGGACAGCGAAGCCATCCACCTGCTTTCTTGGGATTCAGCCGGGGCATAAGCATTTTCGTGATCTAAAGGAGAGCAGCCAGATCCACGCACTGTCCGGTGTGCTTGTTTACCGGTTTAGCAGCAATCTGTTCTTTGCAAATGTGCAGGTGCTGAAAAATGATATTGAGGATCATATAAAACCGGATACGAAAGCTGTGATCCTTGATGCGGGCGGAATCGGAAGTCTGGATATTACTGCGGCAGACTGCCTGAAGCGTCTGCATCAGTCATTGAAAGAAAAGGGCATCCGGTTCTATATGACGGAACACATTTCGGATGTGAACGAACAGTTAAGGAAGCTTGGACTCGGATATCTGATTGAGGAGGGGTGCGTGCGCAGAACCATCCATATCGCATTGAAGGATATGGGAATCAACCGCCCGTATCCACTGGAAGACGGTGTGGATAATGAGGATCGCAGTGCGTCCCGGAAACGTGCAGATAACCGTGTGCAGGAGTTTGTGTGGGCGTTCGGCTCCGATGCGGAAAAACAGATCGAGCGTCAGATTGAAAAGCAGATTGCACAGCTAAAAGGAAGTGGGGATATCGAGAATCTGCTGCATGGACGATGGGCGCATATGGAGGAGCTTGACGAAGATGAGTGGCTGGAACACTTGGAGGAACACCTGAAGGAGATTGTCAATATATCCGGTAAGGATGAACATACCCTTGCGATGCAGATTGAGGAACACAGAAAACAGGTGCATGACCGGATCGCAAAGAATCATCCGGAGCTTGCAGAACGTTTCAGGGAGCGCAGACATGTGCTTGATGCACATCTGAAAGAACGCCATCCAAAGGTGTATGAGCTTGTACTGCAGTCGCGCGAGAAGAATGAACGGAATCGTTAGTACATCTGCGATAGAAGTGAAAATTCCCCGTTTATGATTGCGCAAAACTGATTGAAACAAACAGGTAACTATGCTAAAATATATACGATTATGTGGCGTATAGAGAAAACTATGGCAGACAATGAATCTACATGCGTGAATGTCGTTTGTTGCTGCCGACAGCCCGAAAAACAGGAGGATTTATACAACATGGAACAGTATAAAGAGCAATTTATTGAATTTATGATCGATTGTAACGTATTGAAGTTTGGTGATTTCGTGACAAAGAGCGGAAGAAAGACACCATTTTTTGTAAATACAGGTTTTTACAGAACAGGTTCCCAGTTAGCACGTCTGGGTGAGTATTATGCGGAGGCAATCAAGGACAAGTTCGGCTTTGATTTTGATGTGCTGTTTGGACCGGCATATAAGGGAATCCCGCTTTCCGTAGCTACAACAATGGCGATTGCCAACAAGTATGATGCAGACATCCGTTACTGCTCAAACCGTAAGGAGATTAAGGACCACGGGGATAAGGGAATCCTGCTTGGAAGTCCGATCAACGATGGTGACAAGGTTGTGATCATCGAGGATGTAACAACTGCAGGTACTTCGATTCAGGAGACACTTCCGATCGTGAAGGCGCAGGGCGATGTCGATGTGCTTGGTCTTGTTGTATCGGTTGACCGTATGGAGCGTGGTCAGGGCGAGAAGAGTGCACTGATGGAGATCGAAGAAAACTATGGATTAAAGACGACTGCAATCGTAACGATGGCAGAGGTGGTAGAGCATCTGTACAACAAGCCTTACAAGGGGAAGGTTGTGATTGATGACACCTTGAAGGCAGCGATTGACGCATATTATGAGCAGTATGGAGTAAAATAGTTTTATTTGCAAGTATGGGAGGTCTAAAGCATGGAGAAGTTATATCATAAGATCAATGCAATCGGAATCAGCAATCTGGTTATTGGAATTGTGACAATTCTTGTCGGAGTTGGTGCAGGTGTGACGATGATCGTGAATGGCGCCCGCCTGATCACAGGCAAGAAGGATATCACGTTCTAGTGGGATTGTGAAAAATAAGTGAACTTCGGAAATTGAATTGACAGGACTTTTAAGAGTATGGTACAGTTACCATACTCTTTTTTAACAACAAAATTACATCTTTTTTCATTGACGGTAGACATAGAAGATGGAATCCATCAGATTTCTGCATATGGTAAGGTATGGAGGAATTAATATGTTTATTTCGTTATGTAAAAAAATCAAGCAGCAATTAAAGGAAAAGAAAGCATGGAGACAGGTGCTCGCATATGGGATACTTGCGTTTTTGATCATGCAGTGTTATGTGCTTCCGTTTGCATCGGAAAATACAGAAGCGTGGGAATCTGTCGCGACGATTGGCGATGCGACATGGACAAATGCGCTTCCGCAGGATATACAGGCGGACGCAGAGGAATCTGCATTCACAGAATCGGAAGAGACTGTACAGAGTGTATCTCCGAGTGCGTATTATCAGGCACCGGATACATCCAATGCATTTGTCGCATACGCGATGACGATTCCGAAGGGAAGCGGAAAAAACAGCGATAATATGTGTGCGATTTATGTAGCACAGGCGTTATCTGGTTTTTATGGAGACAAGGCATCGGTACAGGGAAGTACGCTCGTCTCGCAGATCTCGGATACATTTGAAGTAAGTGAGAATTGGGAGCGCGTCTATGCTGATGCAAACTGTTTTCCAAAGGATAAGACGGAGGCGGAATATGATGCAATTTACGACCAGCTGACAAATGCAGGCGATGTCATCTGTTTTGTAAATGGAAAACTGGACGGCTATGTCCATTGCGCAATTTCCGGTGGAGGAACCGCTTTGATCGGACATTTGTATAGCTCTGGCTGGGATTCCCTTCGCGCATGCTATTATCTGGATAACGCGGTGGACGTGCGGAAACAATGCTCCGGAATGATTGTATATCGTCCGAAAGAACGTCTGAAGACTGGAACCTTGCGGATTTGTAAAAGCTATAATGAGGACGTCTACAAGACGAATCCGAAGTTGTATGATGTGGCGGGAGCCAATTATGCAGTGTATGCTAGCTATGAGGATGCGAAACGAAGCCGGAATGTGAAGGGATATTGTTATATTGAGCCGGGGGAAAATGGTGCACTGGCAGAGGATAACGTCTCTTGTTCTGCACGCACAAAGCCGGATGAACAGGGTACGATTGTACAGTTTGCCGAGGGTACATATTATATCCGGGAATGGAATGTGCCAACAAATGGAGGCTGGAAGTTAGATCCGAATATTTATAGTACGAAAATCTATGCAGGAAGACGGACAACCCTTGGCTTGCCAAGAGATGCGGTGGCGAAGCCTCTGGAGCTGAAATCAGAGGGAGATTATTTTGATACGCGTGTGGTTGGACCGGAAGAGGAGTATCTTGGAAAACTCAGACTGACAAAGAAGGTGGAGGAAAATTATGAAGCCTTTCTTTTAGAACACCCGGAGTATAGCTTTGATGGGATTGAATACGCGGTCTATGCTGTTTCCGCAAACGGAAGTAAGGACACCACTAAGCGTGTGGGATTGTTTCGGATGGATAAAAAAGGTACGGGTTTTGTGCAGGAATGTGCGCACGATACAGACTGTGTGGGTGATACAGAAATGCAGCTTCGGATCGGCTGGTATATGATTCAGGAAGAAAAAGCAAACGACTATATGTTGTTAGATGATACGCCAGTCTGGGTACAGATCAAAAAAGATCAGACAACCCCAATGGAGGTTGTTGTAAAAGATGCAGTGAATATTCTTCATTTCCGTGGGGATCTCAGTTTTACAAAAGTGGATGAAAATGGAACCCCGCTTGCAAATATTGCGTTTTCTATTTCTGATACAAAGGGAGAATCCCACATCGTCTGGACAGATGAAAATGGGTATTACTCGACGGCAGCTTCCTATATTCCACATTCGTATCATACGAATCAGGAAGAGGCAGGTGCGGGTATCTGGTTTGGACAGGCAGACGTGGATGATACGAAGGGCGCATTGCCGTATGGAACGTATTACATCGAAGAGGTTCGCTGTGAGGCAAATAAAAATAAGTATCGAAATGCTGAGAAAATCGAAGTATCTATACAGGAGGATGGCGCGCATGTTGAGTTAGGAACGATTATAAATGAGCTATTTCCGCAGATTAAAACGAAGGCAGGCTTTGAAAATCCAATTGTTGATATACGTGCAAAGGGGACACTTGTGCCATGTAAGGATATTGTTTCATTTGAGAATCTGGAGATTGGACACACCTATACGATTTCAGGGGAAGCACGATGGAAAAAGGATGGTACGGTTTTGGAAAAACCATATATGGCAAAGAATGAGCCTGTGACATTTGTCGCGGAAAAGGTAAATATGGATATCGAAGTGAAGTATGAGATTCTGTTTCTGGATGCGCTGTGTGGACAGGAAGTGGTGTTCTATGAGACGGTAAAAGATACGGCATATCCGGGCGAGATCGTTGCTTCACATACAGATCTTTCGGATCTCGCACAGACAATCTGTTTTCCCGAAGAGCCGTCGACCACAACGACCGAAACGACAGAAACCACCGAAACAACGGAGACAACCGAAACGACAGAAACGACAGAAACCACCGAAACATCGGAAACATCGGAAACGACTGTTGCCGGGACAAGCACACAGGTGATACCGAC